>Ga0302286_10000724_pt1 | contig 25995 bp, 25 predicted proteins | sample III_Fen_E2_3_FD_198765 | JGI IMG/M metagenome (GOLD analysis project Ga0302286, IMG submission 198765) | Peat permafrost microbial communities from Stordalen Mire near Abisko, Sweden - III_Fen_E2_3 | ecosystem: Environmental > Terrestrial > Soil > Wetlands > Permafrost | place: Sweden: Abisko...
CAATTGATTTACTTCAATAATCTCACCTGTTACAGGCATAAAAAGATCTGAAACCGTTTTTACTGCTTCAATTGTACCAAATGGCTCGTCTTTTTCAACGGTGTCGCCTTCAGTTTCAATTTCAATGAACACGATGTCACCAAGTTCTTTTTGTGCATAGAAAGTAACTCCAACAAAAGCTGTATTACCTTCAACTTTAATCCATTCGTGCTCTTTTGTGTATTTCAAATTCGATGGGTAGCTCATAATTTTATTTTTAAAATTTCGAAAGACAAAAATACTATTTATTCGAGAAATAGAAAATAAAATAGACGATAAGTGATGGTTTATGTTTAATTGAAAATATTAAATATCGTTAATAATTGAATATCTATGACTTATAAATTTAAAAGCTCTATTTATATAAATCAATATTTCCCTTTAATTTTTCAATAATTAACAATTTCTCTACCGAGTAAATAGCAATCACCCATCATAAATACTAGGTTAAGACTATTACAAATTGTGTTGGTTTCTATTATTAATAATGGTGTTTTTTACTCATTTATTGACTTATATTTGTATATAATAAATAAGCACATGAAAACAGTAAGCTTATGAAAACATTATTCTATATATCGACTATCATAATTCTTTTGCTTAGAATCACAGTAACAGTTCAAGCTGCTACTGTTATAGATTTAGAATGGAGTACAAAAAGTGAAACGAATAACGATTTTTTTACAATTCAACGTTCAGTAGATGGCAAAACATGGGACGCAATTGTGAATATACGTGGAAATGGAACCTCAACAAAGCAACACTTTTATACTTTCACCGATGAAGATGCACCAGAAGGAATTGTTTATTATAATTTAATACAAACCGACTATGATGGGTTTAGTTCTGCATTAAAAACTATAAGTGTCAATAATGTAGATGAAGCATGCAATCCAACTATTATTATGTATCCAAATCCTTCGATTTCTTATTTATATCTAAAATCAAACGAAGACTATATGATAACGGGCATGTTTACTTGTAAGAATCAACCAGTACATGACTATATCATTGCTTACGATACGATTATGGTTGGTAATTTACAAGCTGGTATTTATTACATTCAATATCAAAATGCGAAAGGAGAAATCAATACGATTCCATTTATTAAAGACTAAATATCAACTATTTAATAATATATTTTACATCGACTTAACTAAACTAAATGAAAACAGTTATACCCAACAAAAGTAAAATTGAAAGAATTTCAATTTTAATACTATTATTGATGTCATTTCTTTCAGTTAATGCTCATAATTTATCTGCCCAAAAAGATGGAAATTGGAGCACAAATTCTACATGGAGAGGAGGTTCATCGCCCACAGCATCTGACAATGTAACTATAGAATCTGGAGTTACACTCACAGTCGATGTTGCAAGAGCAACTTGTAGCTCTCTTACATTTACCGATAATACTGGTGTGGCTAAATTGGTTTTAATTAGTGGAAAAACACTTGTAATTACTGGTGCTGTAACTTTAAGTACCGATGCAGGTAGTACTGGAATTTTAGATATGACCAATGGAGGAACACTTGAATGTGGAAGTATAACAATAGGAAATGGAACAGCAACCTTTATTCCAGGAACAGGTACAATACAACTTAATGCAACCAATACGCTTCCACTTTCAAATTTCAATAATTTAATTATCAATAGCGGAACAACAACAATTACGGCAAATATTACTGTTACAGGAAATTTACTAAACAATAGTTCATTAAATGAAAATTTAAATACAATTAGCTTAATTGGAACATCAGCACAAATGGTATCGGGAGTAAATTTTTATGATCTAATTGTCAATAATAGCTACAGTGGTGATGCAGTTTCCTTAGAAAGTGAAACCATTATAAGTAATTCGTTAATATTAACTCGTGGAATTATTAATGCAAGTACCTTTCCAATAACTTTAGGTTCATCATCAACAGTTTCGGGTGCTAGCAACAGCAGTCATATAAAAGGCATAATTAAAAAAATTGTCACGAGTAATACTTCCTTTTCATTTCCATGTGGTAATAGTTCATTCTACCGACCAATTGAAATTATTAATCCATCAAATGATACTTGGTCTGCCTCCTATAATCGATTTGGTTATGGAACTACACCCAAAAATATTAAATCGACGGATTCTGTAGTTCTGAATCATGCATCATCACTTGAATATTGGGAAATAAGTCCACTAACGAAAGGTTCAAAAACGAAGATATCGCTGAGTTGGGATGAATATAGTAACACTGGATCATTAGCTGGCTTAATGATAGCTCATTGGAACAACACAATAATGCAATGGGAAAATATTGGTAGTATTTCGGCAAACTCGGGAACTAAAAGAATTACTTCAAAAGTATCGTGGAGTACATTTAGTCCATTCACTTTTGGTTCAACCGAGGAAGATATTTCATTACCAATAGAACTTGATGATTTTAAAGCAACGGTTCGTCGAAAATAATTGAGAACACTATAATAACCATTGCCTGTTTTTAGAAATAAGTACGGGCTTTTTATTGAAATGATTATTACAAATTCAAAGAAGCACTCATTTACTAAAAAAATAGTGGTTAATACGTCTATTTTAAGACAATAAAAAGGAATTGCAGTATTTCTAATATTATGATTAGTTAAAAACAAATGATGCAACATCAACAACATTTAACTCTTTAATTATCTGCCATCTAACTATAAATAGCAAATTAAATACTTATGATGATTTAACGGATACAACTTTTGATAATGCTGGTTCAGCGAATATATCCACAATATGAAATATGCAATTTTTTTAAATTAATGCTAGTACATATAGATATTACCGGAGCATCAATACTATTTAGTGGTTTAAACAATGGGATAATTAATAAAAAGCAAGGTATAGACTCTTACTATGGAACAAGTAGTGGAGGAACCCAAATGTTCGTGAAAGATGATTGGAAATAATACATCATCAAAGTAATGTAACCTTTAAACCTAAAGCTATGAGTCAACAATATCTATATTCGTTCATGGGGAATAGTTATAAATATTATGCTGATATTTATGCAAACTATACGAATCTGTTTACCTTTCGAAGTAATAGCAATCAATTTGGATGAAAACATAATCTTCTAAAAAAGTTCAATGCTAAAATGCCACTCAACAAGTTAATATATAGTCAAAAGCTGCATTTAAACTATCACAGCAAATGATTATAACTTCATATATATTGAAAAGGAGAAATAAAAAAGAGACAAACTCATATTGAATTTGTCTCTTTCGATTGGGTGGATGATCGGGTTCGAACCGACGACCCCTAGAATCACAATCTAGTGCTCTAACCAACTGAGCTACAACCACCATTTAAGAGTGCAAAGATATGTTGCATTTTTTTTTATTGCAACATTTTTTATACTTTTTTTACTCTAGTCTTATTTCCAACACATTACAAGCTCTATCGATCAAAGAAAACACTCTTTGAGCTAATACTTAGGGGTACAACATAAGCTATTTTAATGCCTTCGCCTAACCAACCTAAGTCCATTAATGCATGTCCTGCACTATACATTACCCTATTATCTATTCTATTATCAGCTGCAATACTTAATGCCGATCCCATTGCAATACCTAAATCTCCAGGATTAAAAACACAGGGGATATTAGGATGTTTACGTTTTTCGTCGCAATTAACAAATCCACACATTCCACATTTCCGTAAACCTAGAGGTTCAATTGTACATCCAAAAGCAACAGCAACTGTCGTTTTCGAAATATTACCCGAATCACGAATAAAACCAGGCAAATCGAATTTTTCACCCATTTTCTTTGTGTGATCTACTAATTGGAGTAAATCATCACCCGTAATAATTAAGGTTGAAAGTGTACTCATACCTTTTCCTTTTGGAGCAGTACGAGCAGCTGCAATCATTTTTTTAGCAACTGCTAATAATGTTTCTTCGTGAGCCGTTTGTTCCGTTATTCTAGCCATATCAAATTATTTGAGCGTTTCCTTTTTACTAATTTTACCATCGGCATCATAATATTTCCAAGTTCCAGTAGGTAAATCATCTTTATATTCACCCTCGTAAACCTTATTGCCATTATCTGTCCAAACAGTCGATTCGCCATTCTTCTTACCATCGGCATACGATTCTTCAATCCATTTTTTGCCATTTTGAAACCACATAGTCCAAGTTCCACACTTTTTACTATCGGGAGTCCATTCGCCTTCGCTCGACTTTTCGCCATTAGGATAGAACCTTGTTTCTTTCACAACTACCTTCTTGCCATTAATAAGTTTTAAATGGTCAATTTGCATTGGAGTACCATTTGGATACGATGACACAACTTTTTTCTCGAGTTTTTGACTACAACCAAGTACTAAGAAGCACGATAAAACACAAATAAACAGATTCTTCATATAAAGTATACATTAAATTCAATACAAAGCTAAATTATTTTTCAATTCGGAATGCATGTTTTCTAGGACTTTACAATAAAAATGAAAAATATTTTACGTTTTTTTGGTTAATTATTTGTTAGTAAAATAAAGTTTCCTACTTTTGCACTCCAAAAGTTTTTAGAATAGAATATCGAAAATTATTTTACGATGTACGCAATAGTAGACATAGCAGGACAGCAATTTAAAGTAGAAAAAGATTCAAAGATCTACGTTAACAGACTGTCACAAGAAGAAGGTAGCAAAATCACTTTCGACAAAGTTTTACTTGTTGATAATGGAAAAGATGCAAAAATCGGAACACCGATGGTTGCTGGAGCTTCAGTATCTGCAACAGTATTAACACACTGCAAAGGAGATAAAGTATTAATCTTCAAGAAAAAACGCAGAAAAGGGTATCAAAAATTGAACGGTTACCGTCACAGTTTTACCCAAATTAAAATAGAAGACATTAAGGCATAACAATTTTAAAAAGGTAAAGACCCATGGCACACAAAAAAGGAGCCGGTAGTTCGAAGAACGGTAGAGAATCGCATAGCAAGCGTCTAGGCGTAAAACTATTTGGCGGACAAGTTGCTATAGCTGGCAACATCATCGTTAGACAAAGAGGCACAAGACACAATGCAGGTGTAAATGTAGGTATTGGAAAAGACCATACTTTATATGCACTTACTGATGGAGTAATCGTATTCAAAAAGAAACAAGACAACAAGTCTTATGTTTCTGTTGTTCCTGCTGTAGCTCAAGCTTAAGCTTAAGGCAACACGATAAATAATATCAAAAAACTCCTGAATAATTGTCATTAATACGGCATTTATTCAGGAGTTTTTTTATTTTTGTTTCCCAATATAAAATATTTCAGTATGCTTACAATTCGCACAATAGTTGACAACAAAGCCGAAGTACTTCGCAAACTTGCGAAAAAGAATTTTAAGGCTATCGATAAAATTGAAACTGCAATAAGTCTCGACCAAGAACGTCGTAGCATTCAAAACGAATTAAACAATCTACAAGCAGAGCTTAATCAATTAGCTCGCGAAATTGGTGGTTTAATGAAATCGGGTGAAACAGAAAAAGCAAATACTGCAAAAGAACGAACTGGTCAAATAAAAGAAACAACAAAGGAACTTGATTCAAAACTTAGTTCAATAGAAAGTTCTATTCAAGACATCTTAGTTACTATACCCAATACTCCATGCGACGAAGTCCCTGAAGGAAAAACTCCAGAGGATAACGTTATCGTTAAAACTGGTGGTGTAATTCCAACTGACAATGCAGGTAAACTTCCACATTGGGATTTAGCTAAAAAATACGACATCATCGATTTCGAACTTGGTGTTAAATTAACTGGTGCAGGTTTCCCTGTTTACAAAGGTAAAGGAGCAAAACTGCAACGTGCTTTAATTAATTTCTTCCTCGATCAAGCTGAAAAGGCTGGTTATACCGAAATCGAACCACCAATTATGGTTAATGCCGATTCTGGTTTTGGAACTGGTCAATTACCCGACAAAGAAGGACAAATGTACCATGTAGGAATCGATAATTTGTATCTTATTCCAACGGCTGAAGTTCCTGTTACCAATATATTCCGCGATGTTATTGTTAATGCAAATCAATTACCAATAAAATGTACTGCTTATTCACCTTGTTTCCGTCGCGAAGCAGGATCGTATGGTAAAGATGTTCGTGGGTTGAACCGTTTACACCAATTCGATAAGGTAGAAATTGTTCGCATAGAACACCCATCAAAATCGTACGAGGCATTACAAGAAATGGTTGATTACGTTGAATCTTTAGTTATAAAACTTGGATTACCTTATCGCATACTTCGTTTATGTGGTGGCGATATGAGTTTCACATCGGCACTTACGTACGACTTTGAGGTATATTCATCGGCTCAAGACAAATGGCTTGAAATAAGTTCAGTTTCAAACTTTGAATCGTTCCAAGCAAATCGTTTAAAATTACGCTACAAAGATGAAGCATTAAAACAAACTGCATTAGCACATACCCTTAACGGAAGTGCTTTAGCCTTGCCTCGTATTGTTGCTGCTTTATTAGAAAACTACCAAACTCCAGAAGGCATTAAAGTTCCAGAAGCTTTGATTCCATTTATGGGTTGTGACATTATAAATTAGAAATTAGTCTTTTATAAGTAACGATATAAATGCTTCGACAAGCAGCATGACAAAGACACAACCTTCTGTCAACCTGAGCCTGTCGAAGGTTTTTCATCTCCAACTCACTTTTCAGCCTATTTTAAAATTTCCCATGTTCAAGACATCTGCCAACTACCTTTCGATGATAAAATTTAGCCACACTATTTTTGCATTACCATTTGCAATAGTTGGTTTTTTTTTAGCCGTTTATGTTGAAGGACATCCTTTAGAATGGTCAAAGTTTTTGTATGTCATTTTATGTATGATTTTTGCCCGTAGTTCAGCAATGGGGTTCAATCGTTACATTGATAGAGAAATTGATTTAAAAAATGCAAGAACAGCACAACGTGAAATCCCTGCGGGCAAAATAAGCCAAACAGCAGCTTTGTGGTTTGTCATAATATCTGCACTTGCATTTGTAATTACTACATGGTTTATTAACCTAATGTGTTTTTGCCTTTCTCCAGTTGCATTAACCGTTATATTAGGATATTCGATTACAAAACGTTTTACTGAACTTTGTCATTTTGTTTTAGGTCTAGGTTTATCGTTAGCACCAATAGGTGCATATCTCGCAGTAACAGGATATTTCTCGGTTTTACCTATTATTTTTTCATTCATTGTTCTTCTTTGGACTGGTGGGTTTGACATCATCTATGCTTTGCAAGATGAAGAATTCGACAAATCACAAAATCTTCATTCTATACCTGCTAAAACTGGACGATTAAAAGCTATGACAATTTCAAATATTGCCCATTCACTTACAGCAATACTTGTAATCGTTGCAGGTTTTTATGGGAAATTTCATTGGTTGTATTGGATTGGTGCAATAACGTTTATCTCTCTCCTATTCTACCAACATCGATTGGTTAAGCCGAATGATATTTCAAAAGTCGATCTTGCATTTATGACTACAAATGGCGTTGCAAGTTTAATATTTGGAGTATTTGTCGTGGCTTCGTTATTAGTTTAATAATCAAAAACTAACTTACTAATCAATTATAATTTTCACCTCTGGTTCAATTTCAACCCCAAACATTTTAAAGACAGAATCTTGAATATCGTTCGATAAATCGAGAATTTCTTTACCACTAGCATTCCCATAATTTACCAAGCATAAAGCTTGCGTTGGATGAACTCCAGCATCGCCTCTACGAAATCCTTTCCAACCAGCCTTATCAATTAGCCAACCTGCAGCAATTTTTCTTGAACCATCGGCAAGAGGATATGTAACAATCATAGGAAATTCGTGTCGTAATGCTTCAGCCTTTTGTGCTGAAACAACTGGGTTTTTAAAGAAACTACCTGCATTTCCTACAACAGCAGGATCAGGAAGTTTTGCCATTCGAATAGCGATTATTGCATCGCGAACTGTTTTGAGTGTAATATTTGATTGATTAGCTAAATATGCCTGAACATCCTTGTATTCAACATTTAAACATGGCAATAACGAAAGTCTAAACTGAACAGCAGTAACTATATATTTTCCTTTTAGTTCATTTTTAAAAATACTTTCACGATATGCAAAATGACATTCATCATTGCTAAAATAACGCATCGTTCCCGTTTCAATTTCATAGGCTTCAACACGTTCTATTGCCGATTGAGCTTCAACACCATAGGCTCCAATATTTTGAACTGGACTAGCTCCAACATTTCCTGGAATAAACGAAAGATTTTCTAAACCATAAAACCCATTTTCAACGCAATATGAAACCAAATCGTCCCATACCTCACCAGCCTTAGCCTCAATTATAACATGGTTTGACGAATACTCTTCAATAGTAATTCCCTTCATTGCTGGATGTAAAGTAACTCCGTTGTGATCATTGCAAAACAACAAATTACTTCCCCCACCAATTATCAATAAATCTTGTCCCGATAGTAAACCTTGTTTTCGACATTCATCTAAATCAGCAATTGTTTCAGCCTCAATAAAAATTGCAGTATTTGCATCAATACCAAATGTTGTAAAAGGCTTTACATTAAAGGAATTTTCTATTCGCATATGGATAAAAAACAGATTAAGAATTAATTAATTGCAATATTACTAACAAAATTTGTGTATTCTCAGTAAAAAGGATAAATTAGTCAATTGATGTATTAGGCACATTGTCACGAAAACTATCAATATTATTAGCTGCTACAAGCGATGTAGCTACCGACCAACGAGTTCTGAAAATTGCAGGAACGCTCGCTGAGGAAGGACATGACGTTACCGTTTTGTGTAGGATGTTGCCAAAATATCCAGCTTTACCTCAATTACCATTCAATGTAAAACGAAAAAAAATGTGGTTCAAAAAAGGCTTAGCATTTTATGCCACATTTAATATTACACTATTCTTCGACATTCTTTTTTCAAAGGCAGATATAATCACAGCAAACGATTTAGACACATTACCCGCATGTGCAATGGCGGCTGCTTTACGTCGAAAACCATTGATTTACGATAGCCACGAATTATTTCTTGAATTACCCGAACTTACTGGTCGAAGCTTTACAAAAGGCGTTTGGCGTATTTTTGAGAAACTTTTTATTCGAAATGCTCATGCAGTTTCTACTGTTTGTGACTCTATAGCCACTGAATTGGAGGAAATGTATAACAAGCAATGTGTGGTTATCAGAAATGTTCCCAAATATCGAAACGGTCTCTCTTTTATGAAAAAAGAAGAGAAAAAAGAAGTTAAAACTTTGCTTTATCAAGGTTCACTAAATATGGGGCGTGGTATTGAACAAATGATTGGTGCAATGCTTTTTCTTTATGATGCTAAATTGGTAATTGCAGGAACAGGATATTTAGAAAAAGCCTTAAAGCAAATGGTTATTGACCTTGAATTATCCGACAAAGTAGAATTCGTAGGTTTACTTTCTCCTGCTGAATTGCACGAATTGACTCGAACCGCGCATCTTGGACTATCGCTCGAAGAAAATATTTGCAAAAACTACGAATATGCTTTGCCCAATAAACTATTCGATTACATACAAGCTCGCGTTCCAGTAATTACGAGCAATTTGCCCGAAATGAAAAAGATTACCGAAAAATACAAAGTTGGCACATCGGTCGATGTAAAAGAATCGCACGAGTTGGCTTTGATAATTCAAAACATATTTGAGCACGAACATTTGCTCAAAATTTGGAAAAACAATTGTAACATAGCAGCAAGCGATCTTTGCTGGGAAAAAGAAAGAGCCAAACTCCTCGACATGTATAACACTATAATAAAGCAACGATGCAATTAAGATACATACCTCACAACGAGATAGATAAAATGAAATGGGATGCCTGCATTAAAGGTTCGTTCAACGGACTTATTTGGGGTTTTTCGTGGTATTTAGATATTGTTTGTTCAAACTGGGATGCAATGGTTGAAGGCGACTACCAAAGAGTAATGCCATTACCATTTATCACAAAATACAATCAACTTCAAATTGTGGTTCCGCCTTATGTAAAACAGTTGGGCGTTTTTTCTATTGATAAAATAAATCATCGAATTGTAGATGCTTTTATTCAAAGTATTCCCGATAAATTCAAGCAAATTTCATTGCCACTGAACGATATGAATAAATCGAACATCGAAGCATATAAGATAACCCAAATTAAGAATTATCAACTCGATTTGATTCAACCTTACGATGCTTTAATGGACGCATTCACTCCCGAAACTCAACAACACATAACAAAAGCACTCGATAGTAATTTACTCATCAAACGAACTATTTCGACCGAAGAGTTTATTACATTTTACAAAAGTTCAACCTTACGTTCGGGAGCAAAACTAACAAAAGCTAATGAAGTTGTGCTAACACCATTAATCAATACGCTTACTCGTTTTAATTTAGCTGAAACCCACGGAGCTTTTACCGAAACAGGAGAATTATGTGGAATTGCATTCTTCTTGATTTATCTAAACCGACTTTCGATTATGAAATTGGCAGTAAATGAAAAAGGTGCATCGTTATCGGCCGAATATATGCTTATTAACGATTTTATTCGTTCCAATGCAAACAAAAACGTAACGCTCGATTTTCCTCAAAATGAAAAAGATAAATGGCTAAAATTCATTAATGGATTTGGTGCAATACAAACAATAACCACCCTTCTTAATAGAAATAACTTACCGTTGTTATACAAACTAATTGATTAGCGTTGTATATTTGGGCAACAAAATGGTAGAGACGCAATATTTTGCGTCTCTAATTACAATATAGACGCAACGCATTGCGTCACAACAAAGAACAAATAAAAAATTATAGATATGTTTTCAGGAATTGTAGAAGGAATTGCAACGGTTGTCGATTTAGTAAAAGATCAAGATAACCTACACATCACAATGGAATGTCCATTTACTAGTGAATTAAAAATTGACCAAAGTATTGCTCACAATGGTGTATGCTTAACCGTAGTAAAATTATCGGGCAACACATATACCGTTACCGCCATTCAAGAGACTTTGAAAAAGACAAATCTTGGATTATTCCAAATTGGTGATAAAATAAATGTTGAACGCAGCATGATGATGAATGGTCGACTAGATGGTCATATTGTTCAAGGTCATGTTGACCAAACTGCAATTTGCAAAGAAGTAAAAGAAGCTGAAGGAAGCTGGTATTATACTTTCGAATTTACTCCAATTCAAAGCGATTATTTCACTGTTGAAAAGGGTTCTATTTGTGTTAATGGCGTTAGTTTGACGGTTGTAAATTCTCAAAAAACATCGTTTCAAGTAGCAATCATTCCATTTACATATACCCATACAAATTTCCATACTTTCAAAGAAGGTTCGGTTGTGAATTTGGAATTCGATATTCTTGGTAAATACATTGCACGTTATTTACAACTACAAAAATAATTTGTTGTTGCAACAATGGATTCACCTGCAAAGCTGAACATCAAACAATGGGCTGCAGAAGATCGTCCTCGTGAGAAGATGATTCTTAAAGGCCCATCTGCATTGAGCAATGCAGAATTGCTTGCAATTCTTATTGGTTCGGGCACAAAGGAGGGTAGTGCATTGGCAGTTGCACAAACTATTTTAGATAAATCGCAAAACAGCCTAAATATTCTTGGCAAAAAATCTATAAAGGATTTACAAAAAGAAAAAGGTATTGGCGAAGCTCGTTCTATAACCATAATGGCTGCAATGGAGCTAGGCAAACGCCGAAAAATGGAAGATGCTAAAGAACATAAAACAATTACTTCAAGTACGCAAGCATACGAATATTTACAACCTTTACTTTGCGACCTTCAACACGAAGAGTTTTGGATTTTATATCTAAACCGAGCTAATGCAGTTATCGAGCATTTTAACATGAGCAAAGGTGGTACTTCAGGAACCGTTATCGATGTTCGAATAATACTGAAGCGTGGCATTGAATTGTTAGCTTCTTCAATTATTTTAGCACATAATCACCCTTCGGGAAATGCAAAGCCAAGCCAAGCAGACATCGATATTACCCATAAAACAAAAGAAGCAGGTAAATTGGTTGATATCAATATTGTTGATCATATCATTGTTTGCGAACATGCTTTTTACAGTTTTGCCGACCAAGGAATTCTTTAATAATTACGAATGTCAAAATTTCTCGAAATATTATTTTTAATACTTTTTAGTTCGGTAAAATTTACCTTGGTTCCACCATTGGCAATTCTTAAATATAAATATTCAGCCTTCGATTCAATTCTTTTTACAACAGTTGGAGGTACAATAGGGGTTTTGGTATTTTATTTTCTCAGTAAGGAATTGTTAATAGCTTGGCAATTTATCCGATTACTATTTATTGCTAAACATAAACGTCACAAACACAAGCATCATAAACATCATCATCCCAGTCCAATTTTTACATCCTTTTCGCGCAAAATTGTTCGATTAAAACAACGTTGGGGATATTATAGTTTAATAATAATAACACCTTGTGTATTGTCAATTCCTGTTGGAAGCTTTATTGCAGCTCGGTTTTATCCTGGGAAACAATCGATCATTTTACTTTGCTGCTCTGTATTTGCGTGGTCATTAATAATAAATATTTCGATAGAAGTTGTTCAAAGTTATTTTTAAATAAGAAACAAATTACTACTTATTTCAATATTTTTATCGAACTAAAGGATAAAAGGCATTTTCGATAATTCCTACTTCTTCTTTTCCATTTTGAATAATAACAGTAACAACATCAAATCGTGATTCTAGATCAATTTGATTCTGTATTAAATATTGATTTGCTGCATCAATCAACAATCTTTGTTTTTTTAAATTTACGGCATCTGATGCTGGTGCAAAATACGTACTTGAGCGAGTTTTGACCTCAAAGAAGACAATTTTACCATCTTTTTGAGCAATAATATCCACCTCTTTATGCTTGAATCGCCAATTTTTTTCTATAATTTTGTATCCGTGTTGTTGGAGTCTCATCGTAGCGATTGATTCACCTTGTACACCTAGGGTATTTATACTTTTGGTTGTCATTTTTAAATAGTAAGTAATTCTATTACTGAAAATTAATAAGGGGTTTTGTTTTTTGTAAATATATAAAAAATAGTAAATAAATGAAGTCATTTTTACTTTCCGCTCTTCTTTTATATGTTACTTTATCGTCGTTTGCTCAAGAATTTGAAGGCAAGATTTTCCTTATTTCCAATTCTCAGTTTGATACGCTTTATTATACCTACACAGTTAAAAGCAAGTACATCAAAATTGATGAATTCAATAAGCAAAAGAGACTTTCAAAATCTCTCATAATAAATACCGAAACAAATTCTATTATTGCAATTAATCCATCAAAAAAATTATATACTAGAATTCCAGTTCCCGAAAAACAAGAAGAATCGGACGAACAAGGTTTTGATGTTATAAAAACAACCAATTTCAAGGAAATAAATGGCTATAAATGTAATCTTTGGCGAGTTCGCAATAAAGAATTAAATACCGATGTTTCTTATTGGGTTGCTGTTGACAAATTCAGCTTTTTCGATGATTTAATTAGAACGCTTCATACTAACGATAAATATCTATCATTTTTCTTAAAACTTCCCAACCTCGAAGGAGCAATGCCTATGTTGAGTGTTGAACGAACACTTCTCCGCGATGAAAAATGCAGTTTAACTGTTTTAGAAATCGACCGAAAAAAGATTAAAGATTCGATGTTTACTATTCCTAGCGATTATAAACCCTTCGACATTAAGTATTAGAACGACAATAAACATTCGTTTTGATTACTGCTCATATACATTTCTTGGCCAAATAATAATGCTAAGTTTTCGTGAATATGTCCAGCTTTAAAATCGAATATAACAGGAAACGAATATTTCTCTACAAACGATTTAATTAATTCTTCAGCCATTTTCCCATAAGGAGTCGATCCTTCACCCATTTCAGAAAATCCGCCTACTATCATTCCTTTTAATTTCGATAAACAACCACCAAGTTCAAGATTCATAAGCATTCTGTCAAGATGATATAGTTTTTCACCAACATCTTCTATAAATAGAATTTTATTTGAAAAGTCTAAATCGAAAGGAGTCCCACGTAAAGCGAATAAAATCGAAAGATTTCCACCAACAAGTATTCCACTAGCTTCTCCTTCTATATTACAATGATGAAACGGAAGTGAATATTCCACATGATTTCCCAATAACACATTTTTAAGTGACGCTAAAGAATGATGATGCGTTTTTGCAAAACTATTAGGCATTACTCCATGAACCGAACTTATTCCATGATTCTGTAATGCAGAATGTAGTACGGTAACATCGCTAAAACCAACAATCCATTTGGGATGAGCTTTAAGATACGCATAATCAATATCAGAAACAATACGAACGGCACCATAACCACCACGAGAACAGAATATAGCTTTCACCTCTTCGTCGTGAATCATTGCATTAAGGTCATTTATTCGTTGCTCATCAGTTCCTGCAAAAATGCCGCTTTTGCAAAAAACATTTTCACCACATTTTACCTTTAAGCCCCACGATTCAATCATGGCAATAGCTTTTTCAATTGGTTCCATTTCAACAATTCCCGATGGTGAAACAATTCCAACAACATCGCCTTGACGCAAAAATTTGGGTAAAACAGCTTTCATATTATATAAGTCTTACATTCTTTTTTATCTTTGTGAGCTAATTGCAAAGTTTGCTTTAATTTCTATAAAAAAGAAAGATTCGATGAAAGATTTTAAAAGGTACTTAATAACCGCTGCTCTTCCTTATGCCAACGGCCCTGTTCACATTGGACATCTTGCCGGAGTTTATATCCCTGCCGATATTTATGTTCGCTATTTAAGAATGAATAATCGCGATGTCGTTTTTGTTTGTGGATCGGACGAACACGGTGTACCTATTACCATCAAAGCAAAGAAAGAAGGAATAAGCCCTCAAGATGTTGTTAATCGCTATCATTCGATTATTAAACAATCGTTTTCCGATTTTGGAATTACATTCGATAATTATTCACGAACATCGTCGGAACTTCATCATCAAGTATCGAGCGATTTTTTCAAAACCTTATACGATAAAGGCGAATTCATAGAAAAAACTACCGAACAATATTTCGACACAAAAGCTCAGCAGTTTCTTGCCGACCGATATATCATGGGAACTTGCCCTAAATGTGGCAACGAAGATGCGTATGGCGACCAATGCGAAAAGTGTGGATCAACATTAAGCCCAACGGAATTAATCAATCCTCGCTCAACTATTTCGGGCGAAAAACCTATTCTAAAAGAAACAAAACATTGGTTCCTTCCTCTCGACAAACACGAGCCTTTTTTACGTGAATGGATATTAGAGCAAAACAAACATTGGAAATCAAATGTTTATGGACAATGTAAATCGTGGATCGATCAAGGATTATTGCCTCGTGCCGTAAGTCGCGATCTCGATTGGGGTGTTCCTGTTCCTGTTGCAGGAGCCGAAGGTAAAGTTCTCTATGTTTGGTTCGATGCTCCAATTGGCTATATTTCTGCAACTAAAGAAATTCGCCCCGACTGGGAAAAATATTGGAAAAATGACGATACTCGCTTATTACATTTTATAGGGAAAGACAATATTGTGTTCCATTGTATAGTGTTTCCATCAATGTTAAAAGCACATGGCGATTATATTTTACCTGAAAATGTTCCTGCAAACGAATTTTTAAATCTTGAAGGTGATAAAATCTCAACATCACGCAATTGGGCGGTTTGGTTGCACGAATATTTGGTCGACTTTAAAGATCAGCAAGATGTATTACGTTATTGCTTAACAGCAAATGCTCCCGAAACTAAGGATAATGACTTTTCGTGGAAAGATTTTCAAGCACGCAACAATAGCGAACTTTTAGCTATATATGGAAACTTTGTGAATCGAGTTTTGGTTTTGACAACCAAATATTATGGAGGCATCGTACCTCAACCAAATGAGCTTCTCGACATCGACAATACTTTATTATCTGAAATAACTAATGCAAAAAAACTAGTTGAAGATAATATTGAAAACTTCCGATTCCGCGATGCTTTGAAAGAAGCAATGAACCTTGCACGTGCTGGAAATAAGTATCTTACCGAAACAGAACCATGGAAAACGGTAAAGGAAAATCCTGAGCGAGTTAAGACTATTTTATACTGTTGTATACAAATTACTGCAAATCTTTCAATCATCTGCGAACCTTTTCTACCTTTCTCTAGTCTTAAGATTAAAAAATTTATAGGGCTTGATGCAGAAAAATGGAGCGATGCTGGCAATACTTCAATAATTAAACCTGGTCATAAGATTAATGAACCAGAATTATTGTTTAGAAGAATTGAAGATGCTGAAATTGTAGCTCAAGTTGAAAAATTACAAAGCACAAAGAAAGAAAAACCAATGGAATCGAAAGTTTCAGAACAAAAACCAGAAATTGAATTCGACGATTTTGGCAAGATGGATATCCGTACAGGAACAATCATCGAAGCTGAAATAGTGCCGAAAACAACAAAATTGATGAAATTAAAAATCGATACAGGTATTGATCAAAGAACAGTTGTTTCGGGAATTGCAGAATATTATAAAGCAGAAGAGGTAATAGGGAAACAAATATGCTTGTTGGCAAATCTTAAACCCCGTATGCTTAAAGGGATTGAATCGAAAGGAATGATACTAATGGCACAAGATGCCGATGGTAAATTGGTATTTATTTCTCCTGAAACAAAAACGATAAATGGGGCTGATATACGATAAATATATACACTTTGTTTTCGTATCCAAAAAATTATTATATTGAACAAATTTTTATTACATTAAAATAGAAATGATTTATTCTCCAAATACTAGTAACATGAAATTGATTATCAAGGCATTAGTCGTCGTTCTTATTTCATCGGGAATAGCCGTGAAATCGTACTCACAAGACTTGCATTTATCGCAATATGATGCTGCCCCACTCTTTTTTAACCCTGCACTATCGGGAAATTTCGATGGGATACACCGTTTTATAGGCAATTATAAGTCACAATGGAGAACATATAACACCGCTTTATTATCTTATGACAGAATGCTTCCTGCAAATATTACTTTAGCTGGGGGTAAATTTGGATTAGGAGGAATTGTTACCAAAGACAAAGCTGGTGAAACTGGATATGGTTACACTCAAATAAAACTTATTCCATCTTATCATATTCCAATAATACCTAACGATATTTTATATTTATCAGCAGGTTTAGAGTTTTCAATGACTCAAAATGGCATAGATAAAAATGCAGTACAAACAGGTAGTTCAATCGATCCAACAACAGGACAATCAACATCAGGTTATGATGGACTAAATACTAATGTATGGTATTTTGATATGGCTGCAGGAATTAATGCATATACGTTAGTCAAAGGTCAATATCCAGTAAACTTAGGTATCACACTTTGTCATCTCTTAAAACCAGGTAAATCGTTAGTAGGAACTGGAACTATTACAAATCCAAGACGTTTTTCAGTAAATGCTAATACTGTGATTAGAATTGATTCAAGTTTTTCATTATTACCAAGTTTAATTTGGTTACGTCAAAAACCTAGTGATGAAATTAATATTGGAACATTTTTAAAATATAATCTAAAAAAACAACCATATGCAGGCTATTTTGGTTGCTGGTATCGTGTAAAAGATGCAATTATTTTAGGTCTTGCTATTGATGTACCAGGATTTCAACCAAATCATGTATTAAACATTGGATTTAGCTACGATGTAACTCTTTCTTCGTATGCCACTACAGCTAAAAATGATAAATCAAAAATTGGCTCAAACAGTTTTGAGGTTTCAATTAAATATATTATCAAAAAAGGCCTATTCAAATACGCACCACCTGTTAAATTGAACCCCGTTATATTCTAAAAGACTCAAAAACATGAAATTAATAAAATTAGTACTTCGTTCATTCTTTTTGTTAACAGTTTTAGCTGGCGTAGTTCGTGCTCAAGATCCATTTTCGGTTTATGTTGCTGCAGGTGATACCGCAGCAAACCATGGAAACTTTTATGGCGCACACATTAGCTACAATTTAGCACTAGAAATTAAAGAAAATGCAGATGTTGCTTGGAAAGCTGCTGAAGTTTGTCGTAAATATCAAAACTATCCAAAAGCAGAAAACTTTTATAGAATAGTACTTGCTAACGATAGTGTAAAATATCCTCAAGCATATTATTGGTATGCCGAAATGTTGAAATATCAAGGTAAATATAAAGTTGCTGCTGGTGCCTTTAAAGAATACTACCGCATACATAAACTAGAAAAGGACTATTTAGTTAAGAAAGCAAAACTTGAGCAAAAAATATGTGCAACCGATGTTTTAGGTGTAGATAGTTTAAAAGACGTTAGAATCACCCGCATGAACGACAATATTAATACCGATAATGCGGAATTAAGCTCTTATGTATTTAAAGATTCAACCATGTACTTCAGTTCAGTTCGACCAACACCAGGTGATTCGAACATCTATTTCTCAAAAATTTATCAATGTAATAAAGTAGATAAAGATTGGGGACCTCCAACAGAATTAAGCAAAGTAATTAATGAGCCATTAGCACATGTTAATAATCTAAATTTTTCGCGAGATGGAAAAACAGCATATTTCTGTAAATGTCGTTTAGCTGATAATTTTATATGTAACATCTATCAAGCTGAATATTATAGAGGAGTTTTCTCGAATGTAAAGAAATTGCCTGATAATATTAATATGCCAGGATTTACATCTACAACACCTCACTTAGCAGTACTTCCAAAAGGTGAAGTGCTATTCTTTGCTTCGGACAGAATGCCTGGTGGTAAAGGTGGTACAGATATTTGGTATGCAAGAAAAAATGCTGATGGTAGCTTTACAAAACCAGTAAACTGTGGAACAGGCATTAATACTCCTGGAAGCGAATATTGTCCATTTTATGACGCTCGCGATTCTGCTCTTTTCTTTAGCTCGGAATGGCATACTAGTCTTGGAGGATACGATATTTTCAAATCGAAAGGTAATATCGATGGAATGAAATGGAACAAAGCAAGAAATGTTGGTAAGCCTATTAACTCAAGCTACAATGATATGTACTTCTCGTATGGTAAAGATAGTGTTACGGCATATTTTACATCAAACAGACCTGAATCGCATAAATTCGTAGACCAAGCTTTTGGTAATGATATTTACACTTACGAAATGGTTCAAAAAGCTATAGATAAAATCAAAGAACTTGTTCCTTTAACATTGTACTTTGAAAACGATATGCCAAATCCTAAATCACAAGATACTGTAACTGTAGAAGTATATGAAAGACTTGTAAAAGAATTCTTAGCTACAAAAGATGAATATCTAAAACAAAACAGCAAACACGTTGATGACGAAGTTGAAAAATACAATAGACGTATTATCGAAACATTGTTCAATGAGAATATCAATAAAGGTTGGGTCGATTTGTATTTGTTTGCACAATTATTAGAAGTAATTTTACATGATGGACAAGATATTGTAATCACCTTTAAAGGATATACAAGTCCACTTGGTAATACATTATATAACGAAAATCTAGCAAAACGAAGAATATCGTGCGTACAAAACTTCTTCGATGCATTCGATGATCAAGCGTTTGCTCCTTACTTAAAAAATGAGCCTAAAACGAAAAAGGGAAGTTTAAAATACCGTCAAGTTGCAATTGGTGAAACCGTTGCTGAAAATACCTTTAAGATAAATGGTCAAACATCAAATCAAGATGAACTTGAAAGTAGAAAGAATTTAGCAAAATCTGTTTATAGTCCAGCTGCTGCATTACAACGTAAAATCGAAATCTTAGCTATTGAAATTGACAAAGAAAAAGCTCAAGAAGAAGAAATTAAACGTGAAATTGAAACTACGAAAAAAGTAGACGAAGAAGCTGCTGAAAAAGATGATGCAGAATAATAACAAAAAAGAGGCTTAGTTTAAGCCTCTTTTTTTTGCTCAAATAAATAAGCTATTTTGTATGTTTGCATAAAATAAGGCTATGATACAAATACATTCAATAAAGAAAACTTTTGGAACTGTTGAAGTACTTAAAGATATTTCTCTTGAAATCAAAAAAGGTGAAATAGTATCGATTGTTGGACGAAGCGGAGCTGGTAAAACAACCTTGCTTCAAATAGCTGGTAGCCTTATGAAGCCCGATTTTGGGAGTGTTGAAATTGATAATACCGATATCTTTGCTTTAAAAGAAAAACAGCTTGCTAAGTTCCGTAATGAGCACATCGGTTTTGTATTTCAATTCCATCAATTACTTCCTGAATTTACTGCACTCGAAAATGTATGCATTCCTGCATATATTAATAATAAACCTAAAAAGGAAACTGAACAAAGAGCAAAAGAGTTGCTAGAATTCTTAAACGTAAGCCACCGTATTACACATAAACCTAATGAGCTTTCGGGAGGTGAACAACAAAGAGTTGCTGTAGCACGAGCTTTGATAAATAACCCAAGCGTTATATTTGCAGATGAACCATCGGGCAATCTTGATTCAAAGAACAAAACTGAACTACACGAACTCTTCTTTAAATTACGTGATGTTTATAATCAAACATTTGTGATCGTTACACACGACCAAAGCCTAGCTGATATGTCCGATAGAGTTATTAAAATGGACGACGGACATATTATTTAAAAAAAACTATATTCCCTAAATAATGCAACATTTTTGCCAATATATTGAATGGTAATTCATTGTAGAAGCCTTATGTTTTATCTATTTTTACACGGAATTAATAGATAAAATAGCATAAACATCCTAATTGCTTTTTACTATTCTAAATTGAGTGAACTTATAATATAAAAGTTTACAAAAGACATTTATGATTTGAGCCGAGCTAATGCTAATAAAGAAACTGAACTGGTCCAACAACAGTTCAGTTTTAGGCAACTCTCGGTTCATTCCTTAAAAGGGAGTAAAAGGACTTTTACTCCCTTTCTAAAAAAACAAACTCGTATACATTGTTATCTATCAATATTTAATACATTTGTAGTCGTATTATTACAAATAAAAGTTTCATGCAATTACACTTTCGCTTAACAATTTGCATATTTATTGTATTTATATTGGGGAGGTTTCAAACTCAAGCCCAAACAATAACAATTTCTATTATAAATCCACCAATACCAGCAATCTATTGCAATAACAATCAAAGTATTAGGGTAGCATACACACTAAATGGCACCTTTTCTAATACACCTACGAACAATGTATTCTCGGTTGAAATGAGCGATGGCACTGGAAGTTTTGCCAGTCCAACAATTATCGGTGCAATTACAAGTAATGTTGTAGGAACAATTACTTGTGCATTACCAGCTACAATTTCCACAGGTTCATTATATACCATTCGTGTAGCATCAACTAATCCCGCAATTTATAGTACAAATTTATTATTGGGTACTATTAATTCAGCAGGAATTTCAATCCCTACTGTTTCAAATGTTAACCTATGTCAAGGTGAGTCCTTTACCGTTAACTTTACTAAAAGTTGTACATTTAATTTACCTTCGTATAGTACCTTCTTGGCACAACTTTCTGATGCTACTGGTAGTTTTTCTTCGCCAACAACAATTGGTAGTATTACCTCACCAACAAATCCTCCCATCAATGCAAGTATTCCAATTGGAACTGTAGCTGGTAACGCTTATCGAGTAAGAGTTGTTAGTTCGAATCCCAGTGTAATGAGTCCTGAGAATAGCTCAAATATAACAGTTAATGCAGCTTCAGGAACTCCAACTAATTATGGAAATGGTTTTTGGAATGTATATGTGTATAATGGATTTTCGTTTAGTGGTTATTATGGTTATTATACCGAAAATAACTTAAGCTTCGATACACAAAACAGATGGGGTGTTAATTTAGGCCCAGGAGTAGCAGATGCTTCAAGCGGTAATACATATTTGGGATGTCCTATTGGGGCAACAAATTATTCAACAAGCATGAAAAGGACAAATGTTCCATGTAATTTTTATCAACTCGACATAAATTACCAAGATGATGCTTGTTCATTTTGGATTGATGGAGTTAAAGTTTGGGAAAAAACGACCTATACACCAACTGCTCAACTAAATGTTTGGCATGGATTCATCAGCCCTAGTATGCTATTAGAGTTTCAATTTAAAAATGGCACGGGACCAGGTCGTTTACAAGTTTCATTGGCTCCTGTTTCGGGTTTAAGTATTTCGCCACCAACAACAATTTGTGCATCGTCGCCTATAGGTACAACAATTACTACTACAAATACAACAGGAACAACTCTTACCTATTCATGGTCACCAGCAGCATCTCTCGACAATCCAACCTCTTCAACAGTTGTGGCAAAACCATCAACAACTACAACATATACTGTTTCGGGAATTGATGCAATAACAGGCTGCTCAACAACTAGTAGTGTACTTACAACAGTTAATCCTTTACCATCTACAACATTAACGGCTACAACATCATTAATTTGTTCGGGTGTAACTACTGCAATATTAACTGCAACGGGTGCAAATACCTATTCATGGTCGCCAGCAACGGGACTAAGTTCTGCAACCGGATATACAGTAACCGCAACACCAAGCTCAACAACAACATATATAGTAAGCGGATCGAACAATTGTGCTACTTCAACAGCAAGTGCAACAATTACTGTTCAAACAATACCAGCAAGTCCATTAACAACAGACTTTGGTTCGGGAGTTTGGAATGCTTACTGCTACAATAGCACTAATTTCACAAACTACTATGGCTATTATACCGAAAATACCTTAAACTTTAATACAACAACACGTTGGAATTCAAATAGTGGACCTACAGTTGCAAATGCACTAACAGGACTTGCTTATTCAGGATGTTCTTTCCCTAGTACAAATTATTCTATCTCCTTCAAACGCACTAATTTTACCTGTGGATATTATAGAATAGATATTCCGTATCATGATGATGATTATTATATTTTGATAAATGGTGTTCAAGTTAATCAACATGTTGGCTGTTGTGATGCTCACATTGGAGCTTGGACAGGATTCTTAGGCCCATCATCGACAGTGGAATTAAGGCTTGTAAATAATAATGGTCCTGGAAGTTTACAAGTATCAATAACTGCAGTTTCATATAATATCTTAAGTCCTCCAGTTACTATTTGTATTGGAACACCAACTACGATATCTGCTAATAATATTACTGGTGCAACATATAATTGGTCGCCAATAGGTTCACTTACTCCACCAACAACGGCATATTCAGTTGAAGCAAGACCATCAACATCTACAACATATACTTGTACAATTAGTGATCCTGGAACTGGTTGCTTTGGTACAGCATCGGTATTCGTTACGGTCAATCCACTTCCATCAACAACGGTAACACCTACAAATTCAACATTATTTTGTTCATCGTCTTTTACTACATTAACAGCATCAGGTGCTAATTTTTATTCATGGTCACCATCAACAGGTTTAAGTTCATCGACAGGATATACCGTTACAGCAACACCAGGTACAACAACTGTTTATACCGTAATAGGGAATAATAATTGTGTTGGAAATGAAGCCACTGCAACAGTTACCGTAATACCATTAGCAGACCCTACCACCTTCCCCTCGGGAACATGGAATGTTTATTGTTACAATGGGAATAATACAACAGCATTAGCAAATTACTATGGATATTATACCGAAAATGGTTCGGGAGCTAGTGGCTATAATTTTAATACTGCTACTCGTTGGGCTAGTGCTACAGCACCATCAGGAGCAAATGCAACCAATGGTTTAGCATATTCGGGATGTGCATTAACGGCAAACAACTGGACAATGAGTTTCAAACGAAGAAATTTTGCTTGTGGTACCTATTCTATAAATATTTTGTCGCACGACGACTATATCACTCTGTATATTAATGGGGTTCAAGTTGCACAGCACCTTGGAAATTGCACTGCCTCAAATCCACATAATAGTATTTGGACTGGTTCACTTTCATCAACATCGACCGTTGAATTTGTATTAACTCAAGGTACTGGTGGTTCTGGACTCGGCATTTCAATAGTTCCTGAAACTCAACCTACAAACCAACTGACTTGGACTGGAGCAACCGACAACAGCTGGTTTACTACAAGCAATTGGTGTGGTACTGCGGCATTAATTCCTACGTCAATAACCGATGTTTTAATTCCATCTTGTGGACCCAAATATATGCCATCGATTGGAACAACGAGTGCTGTTTGTAAAAACATTAAGATAGAACCTACAATAACATCAAGTACCTATACATCGACAATTCCATCGGCAAGTTTAACAATAACAGGCAGCAATGATTTAACTGTTTATGGAAACTGGACTAATTTTGGAACATTCAATTCATACCAAAGCAAAGTTACATTTACTGGTTCTGCATTAAATACATTAAACTGTTCAGGCAACGAAACATTCTACAATCTTGTTATTGATAATAGCAATAATGTAAATTTTGCAACAGGAATGCATTCTATAGCCAAGAACTTAGAATTTATAAATGGTAAAATAATGCAAAACTCTACGTTTGATATTGGGACTGGTGCTACAATTACAAATGTATCGGACAATAGTTATATTGAAGGACCTGTTAGAAAAACAGGAAATGATATCTTTACTTTTCCCGTAGGTAAAAATGGTAAATATCGACCAATTTCTATTTCTGCACCAGCACTAACAACCGACCACTTCACGGTTCAATACTTTAATACAAGTCCTATGGGTAGTTTTTCTGATGCTTTAAGAGATGCATCATTAAATCATCTTGGTAAATGCGAATATTGGTTATTAAACAGAACTGGCGGTAATTCAAATGTATATGTAACACTTTCGTGGGACAATAATGTATGTATGGTAAATAAACTTAACGATTTGGTTGTGGCTCGTTTTGATGGAGCTACAACAACATGGAAAAACCATGGAAATGGTGGAGTAACAGGAACAACCGCCTTTGGAACGGTAACTACAGCAGCTCCAGTTACGTCTTTCAGTCCGTTTACATTAGGATCTATTTCGGGCGATAATCCTTTGCCGATCCAGTTACTTTCGTTCACTGCTAAACAAAACAAGAACCTCATTGCTCTAAAATGGAATACAGCAAGTGAACTAAATAACGAATATTTTACTCTCGAAAAATCTATTGATGGAATTCACTATGTAACCATAGGTACAATAGATGGAGCAGGCACAACAACCGAAGCAAACAGCTATATATTCAACGATGAATATCCTGTAATAGGTAAAAATTATTATCGACTACAACAAACCGACTTTGATGGAACAAGTGAATGCTCTAAATCCATTGTTTGCGATTTTGAAGGTAATACCGATAATGCTGTATTAAACGTATATCCAAATCCTACAGATGGAACTATAACGGTAATTGCCTTTTCTGCTTTTGATACTAAAAATGAGAAACGAATTGTTATAGAAAATAGCTTTGGCGAAACTATCTACACAAAAACTATTGATGGAACTATTAATAAGTTTACAATAGATGCTCTATCAAAAGCTCCTAAAGGTGTTTATACCGTACAATTGTTTCTCCATTCTGGATGCCTTATAGAACGACTTATTGTTCAATAAATAATCGTTAATAATGATTGTTTTGTTTCTTCATTTTAATCATGCACTCATTCAATTGACGAATATATAGTATAACTGTTTAAAAGGACAACGGTTAAGTTTCAGTTATTACAGCATTTTGATCTGTCGTAAACATCCTCCGTCATACCGGACACCTCCTTCGAGGGCATTGCCGACAAACTAAGAAATGGAATAAACTACCTCGCAGCAGAGCTGACGAGGTATTAAAACAAAGACAATTGCTGACTATGTATCCTTTTATATTCTTTTTCTCGACCTTGACCTTTTACATATGCTTGTATTGTAGACTCATCTCCA
>Ga0302286_10000728_pt1 | contig 25935 bp, 24 predicted proteins | sample III_Fen_E2_3_FD_198765 | JGI IMG/M metagenome (GOLD analysis project Ga0302286, IMG submission 198765) | Peat permafrost microbial communities from Stordalen Mire near Abisko, Sweden - III_Fen_E2_3 | ecosystem: Environmental > Terrestrial > Soil > Wetlands > Permafrost | place: Sweden: Abisko...
TTACTCCCCCTTTGGGGGTTGGGGGGTCAGAAATAAAATAGTTGCAAGTACAATCATATTATATATTTAACAAACATACCATTATTTATTCCTGATTACTTACAATCAGGCTACTAAGGTTGAAAAAAAAATAATAAGGTTTTAAATGCAAGAAATGAAACAGAACAAAAAATACAGGATAAAACTATATGTAAATCTCTATTATTCAGATAATCATAAACTGCATTGCAACTTTTTGAGGAACTACTGCTTCTAAAAAGATTAAATATTAAGAATAAGGGCATTATAAAAACCTTATTTTTGTTTTTCACCCTCAGTAGAAAATATAAACCCTCTAAAACCTACCCTTATTTTCTCAGGTGGACAAAGCACCTGTACCAGTTAAAGTGTTCCAACGAGTAACAGGATTGTATACGGATTAGTATTCCAACTTGTTGCAAAATCCGTTCTTAAATCTGCAAATTCGCGTAGTTCAGCGTTCTAATCTATACAACCTTGAATTGTTTTTCTGATTTTACCATTTAATATTTTTAGCGATAAAATCAATTAAATCATCCCCCATGATTTTCTGTTCTGCTACTTTCGGGTGTCCCGGTGTGTCCTTATAGGGAAAGAAATGGGTCAGTATTTTCGGGTCGGATAACCCCTTCACAGCTGTTTCAATATATCCAGGCCACGGCGAACCTTGTTGGGTGGCATTCATGCTTCCCAGCACGCAAATAATCGATGCTTGCGGATACTTTGTCCGAATGCTTTTTACAAAGTCCCGGTACGATCGGATAATGGTGGCTGTATCGGGTGGAGTGGTGCCAAAACGCGCCTTAAATTCTGGGTGGTTGGGACTTGCCGTCAGCCACATATCGTTTTGAAACAGGTTAATCACTACTACATCGGGGGTATAGGCCTTAAAATCCCACTTGCTGGTGGCATCTTCCGGGTTTAACCGGTCGTACATTTCAGGCATGATAATTGGAAACCAGCTTACCATCACTCCAATGCCGCTTCGGGAGATGCAGGAATACTGGGCATTGAAATGGCGTGCTGTCAGTGCGGCATAGGTCCGGTAGTTGTTAAAGTATTCCGGGCTCCCAGAATCTTCATGACCGGGCAGTACGTCCACACCATGTCCGGCAGTAATCGAATTCCCGTAGAATTCTATTTTCCGTTTCTGGGGAGCTTTTGCCGGTAACAGGCTGGAACCGTCACCCAGCTCAAATCCATAAAAGTAGGTGTACGAAGTGTTATTCGAAAGCTTGAACAGTTGCACCGTGTGAGGAGTGTTTTTCAGTCCGGTAGCCAATACAATCGTGGACCGGAGGGTATCGGCCTTGATTTTTAAGGCTGCATCCTCGTTCCCATCCACAATGGCATAGAAATAAGCGGCTTCTCTTCCGTTTTTTAGTATTGCTTTTACTTCCGTCCCTGTGAAGTTCAGGGTAACCGAAGTCCCCGGCCAATAAATCTTAGCAAACTGCCCCGACACTTTTTCTACACGGCCCATATACGATACCTCCTTCTGTTGAAAGGGGACGAAAATACCTCCATAACTGAATGGTATCGAAAGGAATAAGAATAATGAAATGAGTTGATTTTTACGCATAACCGGATCAATGAAGTTTTAAATGGTTGTTACTGCTTGCAAATTTACAATTTATTGATTTGATTTTGAATACTTCCTTGAAAAAACAGTCGAATTTAATTAAAAAAATGACATCTGAACCAAGGGTGTCGCAGAAAGTAATTCCTATAATTAAATATTTATGCAATATCCCAACATTTTCGCTTCCTGACTGTTTTAAATTCAACTCCTGTACAGTTTCTTTGTTTAAAATCCGATCTATGCAACTGAACATTAAGAACGAAACCTCCATGCTGCGTGCTGTCGTATTGGGGCAACCCGGTTCCATCGGACCGGTTCCTGCACTCGACAAGGTCTTTGATGCTAAATCCTATGAATCCATCCAAAATGGGGTTTATCCCACCGAAGAGGCCATTTACAAAGAAATGAGCGTTTTCGAAAAAGTGTTGCTCAACTACAACGTGCAGGTCTTTCGCCCCTGGACCCTCGAAAACTGCAATCAGGTGTTTGCCCGTGATGTGGCTTTTGTGATCGATGATAAGATCATCAATTCCAACATTATCCCCGACCGGGAGGATGAGAAGGAGGCTTATGAAGTGATTTACGACTTGATTCCCTACAATAAAATATATAACCTGCCCGCCAAAGCCCATGTGGAAGGGGGCGATGTAGTCTTGCTGAACGATAAGGTCTTTGTGGGACTCTATACCGGAGCCGATTACCCGCAATTAAAAACTGCACGCACGAATCTGTACGCCTTTCATTTCCTGCAAGAAATTTTCCCTGAAAAGACCTTTTTTCCCTTTGAACTCAAGAAGCACAATACCGACCCCCGGCAGGGTGTGCTTCATCTCGATTGTACGTTTATGCCCGTAGCCCGGGATAAAGCGATCATTTACAAAGATGGTTTTATAAACCCGAAAGATTATCATTTGTTGGTGGAACTTTTCGGTCCCAAAAATGTTTTTGAAATAACACAGGAAGAAATGTATTATATGACTGCAAATGTATTTTCCATTTCGCCAACGGTGGTGGTATCCGAAAAAAGGTTTACCCGGTTGAACGATCATCTGGAAAATGAATGGGGATTAACGGTGGAACGGATTCCTTATTTTGAAATCTCTAAAATGGGAGGGTTGTTACGGTGTTCCACCTTGCCTTTGATCCGGGAGAACCCCTGAGGGGGAGACTGGTTACGTCGCTTTTAAATTTTCAAAGTATAATAAATTCGTAAAGGGATATGAACTTATTAAATCACGCCACTCAAAAGCCACCTTTAAAAGGTGGGGGGGCAAAACAAACCACACATACCATCCTGATGATTGAACCCGTAGCTTTCGGGTTTAACGATCAAACAGCCGTTAATAATTATTTTCAACAAAAAAACACGACGGCAGTCTCAAATATCCAACTCCAGGCCCTCGAGGAATTCAAGGAAATGGTAGATCTGTTACAAGCTAAAGGGATTACCGTATTGGTAGTCAAAGATACTCCGGAACCCCTGACCCCTGATTCCATTTTCCCAAATAACTGGGTATCTTTTCACGAAGGAGGGCAGGCGGTGCTGTATCCTATGTTTGCCGAAAACCGCCGGAAGGAACGACGGAATGATATCTTCCGCTATCTCTCCGGACAGGGATTATTTATCCACAATATCGATGACTTTTCTTTTTGGGAAGAACAGGATCTCTACCTGGAAGGTACCGGGAGCATGGTGCTGGATCGTACTAACAAAATAGCCTATGCCGCTTTATCCGAACGGACCAGTAAAAATATTTTCCTGCAATTCTGCATGCTCTTTGAATATAAGCCGGTTTATTTCTTTGCCAACCAGACAGTCAACAGCAAACGCCTTCCGGTATACCACACCAATGTGGTGATGACAGTGGCAGATGAATATGCCGTGATTTGCCTCGATGCCATTGATAATCAAACGGAACGAAACCTGGTGGTCAATTCTCTCGAAGATTCAGGAAAGGATATAATTCCAATTACCCAATATCAGATGAATTGCTTTGCCGGCAATATGCTTCAGGTGGAAAATGCCGATGGAAAGCTCTTTTTAGTCCTTTCACAGACTGCGTTCGATTCGTTGGATCAAAAACAAATAAATCTCTTATCTTCGTACAACGAACTGATTGTAATCTCCATTCCTACCATCGAACGGGTAGGAGGAGGCAGTGTCCGGTGTATGATGGCGGAAGTCTTTTAAGCGGTTAACATGGATTCACAACAGGAAAGAGGATAATAGAACAGATAGTTTTCTATTTAAGATACTGAATAAACAAACGAATATCCAATCAACCAATCACCTGGTTTCTAAATGGAACTATCGAGCCAATAATCAACAAATATGAATAACTCAAAACTCACTGCTTCCCGTTTGATGGATCTTGAAAACAAATTCGGTGCCCACAATTACCACCCGCTTCCCGTGGTACTCGATCGGGGTGAAGGGGTTTTTGTCTGGGACGTCAACGGGAAAAAGTATTACGATTTCCTGTCTGCCTATTCGGCAGTGAACCAGGGGCATTGCCATCCGAAGATCGTAAATGCACTCGTTGAACAGGCCAAAAAACTAACACTTACCTCGCGTGCTTTTTACAACAGTCAGTTGGGCCGGTACGAGGAATTCGTGACCGGATTCTTTGGGTACGACAAAGTCCTGCCAATGAATACGGGTGCTGAAGCAGTGGAAACCGCCATCAAGTTATGCCGGAAATGGGGATATGAAACCAAATGCCTGCCCGATAATTCGGCACAAATCGTGGTGTGTGAGAATAATTTCCATGGACGCACCACCACCATTATTTCTTTTTCGGTCGATCCCGATGCCTATGACCATTACGGACCATTCACTCCCGGGTTCATTGTGATTCCCTACAATGACGCGGAGGCTCTTGAAAAAGTATTGCTTGAAAATCAGAATATTGCAGGCTTTTTGGTAGAACCCATTCAGGGCGAAGCGGGGGCTTATGTACCCGATGAAGGCTACCTGAAAAAATGCTTTAACCTGTGTCATCAGTACAATGTATTGTTTATTGCCGATGAAGTGCAAACCGGAATTGCCCGTACGGGTAAATTGCTTGCCTGCGATTATGAGGACGTTCATCCCGATATCCTGATCCTGGGAAAAGCCCTTTCGGGAGGAGTCTATCCGGTTTCGGCCGTGCTGTCTTCCAATGAAATCATGGAACTCTTTCTTCCGGGTCAGCATGGATCAACCTTTGGGGGAAATCCATTGGCTGCTGCCGTTGCCATCTCAGCCCTCGAAGTGATTCGTGATGAGAACCTTGCCGAAAAAGCATTTGTGCTGGGTGAGATTTTCAGGGATGAGATGCGGAAGCTCTGTGAAACTTCACCTATCGTGTCCTTTGTCCGGGGAAAAGGATTAATGAATGCTTTGGGGATCAATAATGCAGGTCATGCCAGCCTGGCCTGGGATATTTGCCTGAAGTTGCTGGACAATGGATTGCTCGCCAAGCCTACCCATACCAACATCATCCGGTTTGCTCCGCCTTTGGTCATAACCGAAGCGCAACTGATGGACTGTGTGGAAATAATAAAAAATACCATCCGGGAGTTTGAAAAAACACAGGTTCTTTCCTCTCTTATTGAAAAGACAACAGTCGGATCACAAACGAAGTAAAGTAACCTATCAATTCCGACATGTGTAATATGTTTACCTTGAACTGGCTCTCGGCAATAATAATGGCCAGCAATCCCAGGGTGCCGTACTTATAGATATTCATCATCAGCTTTGGATGCTCATCTTTCAGGAAGGTCAGGTACAGGTGCGATCCATCCAGCGGAGGGATGGGTATCAGGTTAAAGACAAACAAGCTGAAATTAATCACTCCCCAGATCATAATCATGTTGATGACCTCCATTCCCAGTGTGGTGGCACTGAAGGATTCGGAAAAATACAACAACCTGGCGATGACAAAGAAAAGTAAGGCCAGGATGAAATTCGAGATAGGTCCCGCAATGGAGATCAGTATTTCATCCCGGTGTTTATGTTTCAGGTTATCCGGATTGAAAACTACCGGCTTTGCCCATCCGAATCCTGCAATGACTATCAGGAAAAAACCCATCCAGTCAATGTGCTTCAGCGGGTTCAGGGTTAACCGTCCATCCAGTTTAGCAGTATTATCTCCCAGTTTATAAGCCGCATACGCATGCGAAAACTCATGAACCGTCAGCCCGATAACGGCAGCCGGTATTATTTTTAATGACTCTACTACATCCATTCTGCTCGAGTATTGTTTTTTGTATGCTTTATTTTCCACAAAAGTATTCATTTTATTCCTGCTAATTCCTATTTTTAGTATTTTTGTTTCCTGATTCGGTTTCGTTTCAATTCCAGGATTAAAACTTTTAGACTCTCTAAATCAATGCGGCTCAACAAACTCCATTTTATATCCTGAATTCTTTCCTCAATTTTTATCCTATATATTTATCGGTATGTATTCGCCACATATTCAATATGTAGTCGCTGATGTTACAGTGATATTACAGTGATGATACAGTGATGTCGCAGTGATATTACACCCTTATAAAAGGAGTGTAATATCACTGTAACATCACTGTGGTATTTTACTAATATCATAAACATCCTTTCGAATGGATGTAGAACAAATGGCAGTAGGCAGGAAGTTGGCTGGTGATCGAAAACCCGGTTCATTCAGTCTTGAAAATGTGTTTCAGTAAATGGAAAGACTATGACATTTTGCTCGATAATTCACAGCAAATAAACAGATTGCGGATTATTATGGAAATTTATTTTTCGGAGATATACTAAAAATAGAAAATCTCGTTTTCTATTGTTTGGATTTACATCCGTTTTCCTGTTTAATCGGTACTATTGTGAGATAATTGCTTACTAATTTAAACAGCCAACGATCATATACCAAAACGCATTTTTTATTCCGGAAGGCTATTTGTTGAATCCTTCAATTTTTAGTACTTTTGTATTTCATTCCAACTTTTGCGGATGTTGGAAACTGATCATAACCCCTAACTTGAAGCAATATCGTGATTGAAATAATTCCTGCCATTGATTTGATTGATGGAAAGTGTGTTCGCCTCTCGCAAGGTGATTATGCGCAGAAAATAGTGTATAATGAAAACCCACTGGAAGTGGCCAAAATGTTTGCCGATGCCGGTATCCGAAGGTTGCACCTGGTGGATCTGGACGGGGCGAAGGCTCACCACATTGTGAATCACAAAGTGCTGGCAATGATTACCGGTTCTACCGATCTGACAGTTGATTTTGGGGGAGGATTAAAATCGGATGAAGACCTGCGCATAGCCTTTGAATGCGGGGCAAGCATGGTGACCGGTGGAAGCATCGCCGTCAAGGATCCTGAGATTTTCACTTCGTGGATCACCAAATTCGGGGGAGATAAAATTATCCTGGGAGCCGATGTGAAAGATGAAAAAATAGCAGTAGGAGGTTGGCTGGAAACAACAGAACTGGATTTAATGCCCTTTATTGACAACTACATGAAGCTGGGAATCAACAAAGTAGTTTGTACAGATATCAGTAAAGATGGCATGCTGCAGGGTACGGCCATTGAATTGTATAAAAAAATGCTGGCTTCGCAACCCAATTTGTATCTCATAGCCAGTGGAGGTGTGAGCGAAATGAAAGACGTGGAAATGCTGCACGAGGCTTGCATTCCGGCAGTCATCATCGGGAAGGCCATTTATGAAGGAAAAATAAAACTAAAGGAATTAACCCGTTTAATTCTTAATAATTAAAAATTGTAAATCGATATTCGATATTTAGAACTTATATTTGTCAGTCAGAACTAAAAATACCAAAGTAATTATGCTTAAAGAGATTTTATCCGTAACCGGTAAGCCCGGACTTTTCAAACTTGTGTCACAAGGAAAAAATATGTTGATTATTGAGTCGTTAACCGACGGAAAGCGCATCCCTGCCTATACAAAAGATAAGGTAGTATCGCTGGGTGATATTGCCATTTTTACGGAAGATGCAGAAGTTCCGCTGGGGCAGGTGCTCGAAAGTGTAAAAGCAAAAGAAAACGGCGGACTATGCTCCATCGACACGAAAGCGGATAATGATAAACTTCGCGCTTACATGACCGAAGTGCTTCCGGAATATGATCGCGACAGGGTGTATCCAAGTGATATCCGCAAAATGATTGCCTGGTATAACCTGTTGATCAATGCAAAAATTACAGATTTTGTGGAAGCCGTAAAAGAAGAAACTGCTCCGGAAGCAGTCGTTGCAGAATAAAATAATATTTTGAATATCAGGTAAGTATGAATGTAAAATCGATTTGTGAACTCATAGAGGAAGTAGCCCCATTGTCGTTGCAGGAAAGCTATGACAATGCCGGTCTTCTGGTTGGGGACTCACAAATGGAACTAAGATCCATCCTGGTAACCATTGATATTACCGAAGAAGTGTTGGATGAAGCCATTCGTAAGGACTGCAACTTAATTGTTTCGCATCATCCACTTATTTTCAGTGGTTTAAAACGGATCACAGGACAGAATGAAGTACAACGTTGTGTGGTCAAAGCCATTAAACACGATATTGCCATTTATGCCGCCCACACCAATTTAGACAATGTACCTGCCGGAGTCAGCGGGAAGATGGCAGAAAAAATAGGATTGAAAAACGTGCAGATCCTTCAACCGAAGCAAAATGCCTTGCTGAAGCTGGTGAGCTATGTACCTCAGCTGTATTCGTATGCAATCCGACAGGCCATTTTCGAAGCAGGAGCAGGGCAGATCGGAAATTATGATTCATGCAGCTTTAATTCAGAAGGCACCGGTACTTTCCGTGCGAATGAAAAAGCCCGGCCGTTTGTTGGGAATATAGATGAATTGCATTCGGAACCTGAGGTCAGGATCGAAGTCATTTTACCCGAATACCTGAAATACAAGGTGCTCGAAGCTTTGCTTAAGGTACATCCGTATGAGGAACCCGCTTATGATTTTATTCCATTACAAAATTCCTGGAATCAAGTAGGAGCGGGGGTTGTAGGAGAATTGGACGAGGCGGAGGACGAACTGGATTTCCTCACCCGTATCAAGTCCCTCTTCCAGAATCCGACCATTAAACATACTGCCTTTTTAGGTAAAAAGATAAAACGCGTTGCCCTGTGTGGTGGTTCGGGAAGTTCCTTTTTACCCGATGCCATCAAGGCAAAAGCCGATGTCTATGTTACAGGCGACTTTAAGTATCACGAATTCTTTGACGCTGAAAAGCGTATCTTGATAGCCGATATAGGTCATTTTGAAAGTGAACAGTTCACAAAAGAGATTTTTTTTGAGATAATTACAAAAAAAATGCCTACATTTGCAGTCCAAATTTCAGACAGTAAAACCAACCCCATAAACTATTTGTAATCAATATGGCTACAGAATTAAAAGCAGAAAAAGAAATCACCGTAGAGGAAAAATTAAAAGCACTCTATGAACTTCAAAAAGCGGTTTCTAAAATAGATGAAATAAAGATTTTACGTGGTGAGCTTCCTTTGGAAGTTCAGGATTTAGAAGACGAAATTATCGGCTTGAATACCCGCATGGAAAATTTCGAGACCGAGATTGCTGAAATCATTTCTACCATTGCCAGCAAGAAAATCGAGATTGATGAATCTAAAATCAAAATTGCAAAATACAAGGAACAACAGGATAATGTTCGCAATAACCGCGAATACGATAATCTTTCCAAAGAAATCGAATTTCAGAGCCTTGAAATTGAACTGAGCGAAAAACGGATCCGCGAATATTCCGCCGGCCTGGAATCAAAACAAGCAGATCAAAAAACTTCAGCCGAACAATTGACTGAACGCAAACTTGACCTGGACCTGAAGAAAGGCGAGTTGAATGAAATCGTATCAGAAACCAAACAGGAAGAAGAAAAACTACGCGAACACGCTAAGGAGATCGAGTCGTTGATTGAGCCTCGATTGGTTACAGCCTTTAAACGTATTCGTAAGAATGCCCGTAATGGGTTAGCAGTGGTATACGTTCAACGTGATGCTTGCGGAGGTTGCTTCAACAAGATTCCTGCCCAACGTCAGCTTGATATCCGTCTTCGTAAGAAAATCATTGTCTGTGAATATTGCGGTCGTATTTTAGTCGATCAAGAGTTGGCAGGAGTTGCTCCTGTGATCGAAGAATAAGACAACTTTTTTTTATACTTATATAATAGAGCCCGAAATTATTTCGGGCTCTATTTTTTTTGCTTTAGAATGAAATAAACCCGGACAATCACCCGGAAAGGTTTAACCATCAAATTCTCAGTCTGTATTAAACAGCATAACTTATTGTATATTATTTACTTCGGTCGTATTTTAATACCCCTGATTCCTTCTCTTCTAAGTTTTAAGGCTAAAAACAACCTTTTAGTAGGGTTGAAGGTAATATTCATTCCTCATAAATGACCTTTTCGTTTCAACACTCTGGATTTAAAAACCTGCTTGTACCCAACAGACAGTTTATTCTATTTTTACACAACACACTTTCTTAATTCTTACCCGAGTATCCCTACATTACAAATATACCTATTTACAGATGTACTATTTTAGGTAATTCACAAATATTATTCCATATGTTACAAAAGTATTGTCTTAAAATTCAGCACGTACTTACAAATGTATTTATAATATATTTACATATGTATGACATTATACAGTTGTAACTGAAGCATTGTGAATGACATTCGTAAGCCATTATTATATATTTACATACTTCTAAATCAGATTTATAAGTTATATATCTGATATATATATTTAAATTATAATTTACAACCGTACAATAATTGCCCATATCATGTATAAATGGACATTAATCGAATTTATACACTTGATTACAAGTACTTTTAAACCAATTTACCTACTTTAAAGCTTTAACTGATAGAATGGTTTAGATATTGTATATAGATCCTTTATACATTGTATTTAAGACTGCATAAAGCTATGTGCACTCAGCATTTTGTCGTATCACGAATGTAAATATACAAATGTACTAATATACAATTGTGAATGATTTGCATATGTGAATCAATTCACATATCTTTGTAAACGAAATAGAAATGTACACTTCACATAAATACCGTGAATTATGGACGAAAAAGAAAGAATTGAAAAGATTATGCTGAAGGAGGAAATGAATTCAGCCATTTTTGCAGCCGAAATAGGCATACAGGGTTCTACTCTCTCCCACATCCTGAATGGCCGGAATAATCCAAGCCTGGATGTGCTGAAGAAAATCTTAAACCGGTTCCGTACAGTGAGCTCAGACTGGCTTATTCTGGGCGTTGGTTCGATGTATCGCACGGAAAAGCAATCTCAGACGCTCACATTATTCGATTCATTGGATGAAAACATCTCTAAATCAAATACTTTAGAATCAAATACAGTCGAAAAAAACATACAGGATTCATCCTCCTTCCAGCAAAAAATCTCCCCTGTTCAGGAGCTGCCTGTTCAGGCCCAGGGAGAAACGCCTCATGCCGCCCTGCTGCCCCTGGTGGAGCAATCTTCCAAGGCCGTTCGAAAAATTATTGTTTATTATACCGATAATACGTTCCAGGAATTCAAATAAAAGTTTGAAGAATTTGGTGTTTAAAGTTTGAAAGTTTGAAACGTTTGGGGTTTGAATGGTTTTGGGCTTCAGAAATTGAGTTTCAGGTTCAGGCAATGAAGATAACCTTTTGAACTAAACCGGGAAGAAAAGGCCTTAAAAATGTCTTTTAACCGTATGTTTAGAGGCTGCATTTACTTTTAGAAGTTGAATTGCAAACTATCAGTCCTCAGACTGTCATTTAAATCGATTTTAGAGCCCTTTTAAGCGTTTTAAAGTGTCTCGCGAATATACTTGTCTGAACCGGGATTATTTCGTAATTTTACAGCCAATAAACTCTGTATTTCAATTCCCGTATCAATTCTATCAAAGTATTGATACTTAAAAAATTATAATCAATGAAGAAATACATGCTTGACTTGATCCTGAAAGAAAACAAGGTATTAAGCAATCAATATAATCTGCTGATTCTTACCTCAGCGGGAAAGATGCCCGATATACTTCCGGGTCAGTTTGCCGAAGTACGTGTCGATGGTTCACCCTCCACTTTTCTCAGACGCCCTATATCCATTCATTATGTTGATTATGAACTAAATGAACTGTGGCTGTTGATTCAGGTCAAAGGAGATGGCACACGGCATTTGGCGGCTATGAAACCCGGAGAAAGCCTGAATTTGCTATTTCCACTAGGCAACAGTTATACTGAGCCCTCCAACCTGGATGCCAATGTGCTTTTAGTGGGTGGTGGCTGTGGGATCGCACCACTGTTATACCTGGGGTCACACTTAAAAAATAAAGGGTTTCAGGTGAGTTTTCTGCTGGGTGCCCGGACAAAGGATGATTTAATAGAACTTTGTGAATATCAACGATTCGGGAATGTATACACCACTACCGAGGATGGTTCATTTGGTGAATGTGGTTTTGTGACCCAGCATTCGGTTTTAAATGATGCTCCTTTCGATCATTATTATACGTGTGGACCAACCTCCATGATGAAGGCAGTCGCTCGGCAGGCCGTGAAGACTAAGGCGAGGTGTGAAGTGTCTTTGGAAAATACGATGGCCTGTGGAATCGGTGCCTGTTTGTGTTGCGTCACCGATACAATTGAAGGGCATGTTTGCGTGTGTACTGAAGGACCTGTTTTTAATATTACAAAGCTGAAATGGCAAATCTAGAGATCAATATTGGTAAATTACAACTGAAAAATCCGGTGATGACAGCATCAGGGACATTCGGTTATGGATCAGAGTATTCAGACTTCATGGATATATCACGAATAGGTGGTATAATTGTAAAGGGAACTACTATTCGTGCACGTCAGGGGAATCCGTATCCGCGTATGGCAGAGACTCATTCTGGCATGTTAAACGCTGTGGGACTGCAAAATAAAGGTGTAGACTACTTTATCAGCCACATCTATCCAACTGTGAAGGACATCGATACAAATATAATTGTGAATGTGTCCGGATCGACCATCGATGAGTATGTAGAGACTGCTGAAAAGCTCAATTTACTCGATATGATCCCCGGCATTGAGTTAAACATCTCTTGTCCGAATGTAAAAGAAGGTGGAATGGCCTTCGGAACAAGCTGTTTGTCTGCTGCACAAGTAGTTAGAGAAGTGCGAAGAGCCTATAAAAAAGAACTTATTGTAAAGCTTTCGCCGAATGTGACCGATATTTCGGAGATCGCATTGGCTGTGGAGGGTGAAGGAGCCGATGTTGTGTCGTTGATTAATACCGTGTTGGGGATGGCCATTGATTCGGAAAAAAGAAAGCCGGTATTGTCCACTATTACGGGTGGTCTTTCGGGTCCTGCTGTTAAACCTATAGCCTTAAGAATGGTCTGGCAGGTTGCTAATGCAGTCAAGATTCCGGTGATTGGATTGGGCGGAATTATGAATGCAGCCGATGCCATCGAGTTCCTGCTAGCCGGTGCATCTGCCATACAAATCGGAACTGCGAATTTCATTGATCCTACTGTTACCATAAAAGTGATGGATGGAATTAATGACTACCTGGATCGCCATAAATTTAAATCGGTAACCGATATTATAGGAGCTTTAGGAGATATTTAATACTAAATAACCCTGCTGGGCTACCTCCTGTTTTATCAACCCACCCCTTAACCCTAGCTAAACGATGACAGTAAGCGAGGTCCAGGTAGAATTAAAAGCCTTATCGACTCCCGAACACTTTGCCAAATAAGCACATTTCTGAATTGCCGATACGAAGGCGCATGGGGTAAAAGTTTTCCTGATAAGGCAATTGGCTGGTATTATCGAAAAAAATCATAAGCTGGCCCTAGAATACGTGGGTTATGAGGGATGATTGCTGGCGATCCTGATAGAAAAGAAGGAAATGGTCACAGAAAAGCAGTTTGGTATCTGGGTGGATGATTCTGATTCGTGGGATATCTGTGATATCAGTTCCAGTATCAGGCATTTATACAAATAAAAAGAGGGTGCCCCGTTGATTTGGGCACCCTCCGTTTTAAGATTACTGGTCGATTTCACCTTTATTTTTGAGTTAAAAGTTCATCGTTTGCGTTGTTGATTGATAAATTCAAGACAGCCAGATACTTTTTGTATTGAACATCTGACAAAATGTATTTTGCATTTCCGACATTGAATGTTAAAACCTTATCAACTGCAGTTTCATTATCAGATTTCAATGCTGATCTCATTTTGTTTTCTGTCAATTCAAATACATACTTCAATTGGTCTGCCTGTGAATCATTTACATCCAGATAACGAACTAATGCATTAAAAGTTGGTTCGTTATTTAATTTGTATACTGCTTTGTAATTACCTGGATTCAAAGCAAACGCACTTGTTGCAAAAGCAACCATCGCTAAAACTAATACCTTTTTCATATTCTAAACTTTTAAATCACACTTTGTGTATACCTTAAAATAAAAATACAAAGAATTCCCAGGTGATTTGTTATTGGAATTTCTTTGTATCAGATTGGTGTCATATAAAACTGTTTTAAATGACGATACAAAAATACATGTTTTAAAACATATAAATCGTATATTCCGTGTTAAATCTTTAGTTGTAAAGTGATATTTAACATTACGATGGTTTTGTTGGTTTAAAATGCAAGGATATCGCTTGAATCTTGAGCTTGAATAAAAAAAAGTGCTTCAATTTCTTGAAGCACTTTTCTGTTTTGTATTGGAATGAATTTATTTGTTGATATCAGAAACTAAGTTTTCTTGATACTTTAACTCATTAGCCTTATTATTTATCGTTAAATTTAACACCTTCAAATACATTTTGTATTGATCTTCAGATAAGATACATTTAGCATTGTGCAAATTGTAATTCAATACGTTTTCAGCGAATTTATCATTTCCAGTAGTCGTTGCGTTTTTAAACTCGTCAGCAGTCGCTACGAAGACTTGTTTCAGATAATCTGCTTGTTCTTTGTCTGCACCCAGATAATTGATCAGACTATTAAAAGTTGATTTGTTATTGAGGTTGTAAAATACTCCATATTCATTAGGGTTGAGCGCAAATGTAGTGGTTGAAGTTGCAACCAAAACCATAACTAAAACTAAAATCTTTTTCATAACTTAAAATTTTATAAATAAACAATTTTTTTAATACCTATTTAAACTAAACTAAGAATTTCCCGGTATTTATAATGGGATTTCTTTGTGTTGGAAATGTGTCATATAAAACTGTTTTAATTGACGATGCAAAATTACATGTTTTAAAACATATAAATCGCGCTTTATGTGTTAAATAGTTACTCGTAAGTGATTATTTAACATGAATGTAATGCTGATGGCCTGATATAGGTGTTGGAAAATGGTGTTACACTACTCAAAAAGACAAAAAGAGAGTGCCCAAATTCATGGGCACTCTCCGTTTTAAATCTATTAATTATCTATACCCTTATTTCTGGGTTAAAAACTCTTCACTCTCATTGTTGATTGATAAATTCAACACAACTAAATATTTCTTGTATTGATCTTCAGACAAAATGAATTTTGCATTTCCGGCATTAAACAATAAAGCTTTGTCAACTTCAGTTTCATTCTGTGATTTTAAAGCTGATCTCATTTTGTTTTCAGTCAGCCCAAATACGTATTTCAATTGGTCTGCCTGTGTATAATCGGCATCCAGATAACGTACCAATGCATTAAAAGTCGGTTCGCTGTTCAATTTGTAAACTACTTTATAATTCCCAGGATTCAAAGCAAATGCGCTTGTTGCAAAAACAACCATAACTAAAACTAATACCTTTTTCATATTCTTATTTTTTAAATCACGCTTTGTTAATACCTATAAAATGAAAAATACAAAGAATTCCCCCGTGATTTATTATTGGGATTTCTTTGTATTAGATTGGCGTCTTATAAAACTGTTTTAAATGACGATGCAAAAATACATGTTTTAAAACATATAAATCGCACTTCTAGTGTTAAATGTTTTAGCCTGAGCAACTATTTAACATTCATATTAAAATATAATTGAGCATATATTATTGATATTTAATCGTATAAGTGTTTTTTGAGTTTGTGGGGTTGGAATGTCTATTTTAATAGGTTGGAAAGTTAAAACCAACCATTTTGGAGTGTATATACAGAGCGTATATGTTATAATGTATTTATATACAGGTATATAAATATGTTTTTAAACCAATCAACCTATTAATTCCGAATAATTTGGTATTTCAGGAAAAAACTTATATTGGGAGTTTAAAGTGTCCACTTTACAACAATAATGTTCAATTCCATTGCTGATTATGAAGAAATCCACCTTTAATTTGGCATTATAGACTGCCACCTGATCGAAAGTAGCTTGTGTGATAGGAACAGTAGGGGCTTTTAGTTCAATGATCAGGATTGGCAATGCATCGTTGTTATATAAGATAGCATCACATCGTTTTTTCATGCCATTCATACTTAATTGCTTTTCAATAGCCAGGTAAGCACCCGGATAACCCTTTTCTTCGATAAGAAAGCGTATAAAATGTTGGCGTACCCACTCTTCAGGAGTGAGAGAAACATATCTTTTTCGTTGAGTATCGAAAATAAGTAACTTTTCGTCCAATCTTTTTATTCGAAAATTATACTCCGGAAGGTTTAATTGCAACATTTTTTAGTATTTTTGTTTCCACTTTTTATAAGTAGCTTTAGCTTCCTATAAAATTGAGCACGAAGATACTAAAACAATATTTAATATTGATACGGATGAAAACAAAAAAAGAGATTGTAGAAAACTGGCTACCACGTTACACAAAACGTCCATTAAACGAATTCACAGATCACATTTTACTTACTAATTTCAATAATTACGTAGAATTATTTGCTGAATGGAATGATGTGCCCGTGATTGGTCGTGATGGCAATATGCCTAATGCATCTGCAAATGGGATCACTATGATTAATTTTGGCATGGGAAGCCCGAATGCTGCCATTATCATGGATATTCTCTCTGCGATTCATCCACATGCCGTCTTGTTCCTGGGGAAGTGCGGTGGATTAAAAGATAAAAATAAACTGGGCGACTATATTCTGCCTAGTGCTGCCATTCGGGGTGAAGGAACCTCAAATGATTACTTTCCACCTGAAATACCTGCCTTGCCTGCCTTTAGCTTACAACGTGCAGTATCATCGAATATCCGTGACTTTGGAAAAGATTACTGGACCGGAACTGTTTATACAACAAACAGAAGGGTGTGGGAACATGATGAGAAATTTAAAGATTATCTCCGTTCAACCCGGGCGTTAGCTATTGATATGGAAACAGCCACTCTTTTCTCAGCCGGTTTCTTCAACAGTATACCTATTGGAGCATTGCTTTTGGTTTCGGATATGCCATTACAGGATGAGGGCATTAAAACCGCAGAAAGTGATCAGAAAGTAACTGCCAGTTTTGTAGAGGAGCATATTAAAATTGGAGTTAAATCGCTTTCATCGTTGATAAATAATAGCAAAACCATCAAGCATTTGCGTTTTGAATAAGTGCTAACAGAAACCTGATAACAGATAAAGTGGCTAAACAAGAAACTTCTTACGAACAAATACTGACCGATCTACGTAAAAAAGCATACCATCCTGTCTATTTTTTGATGGGTGAAGAGCCTTATTATATAGATTATCTGTCTGATTTTATTCAAAATAATGTTTTAAATGAAACAGAGAAAGAATTTGATCAGACCATCCTGTATGGCAAGGATGTCGATATAAATACAGTTATCAATGCTGCGAAAAGGTATCCCATGATGAGTCCTTACCAGGTGTTGATTGTCAAGGAGGCTCAGTTGATTAAAGACTGGGATAATCTGGTTCATTATCTTTCAAACCCATCAAAGTCTACTATATTAGTATTTTGCTATAAATACAGCACCCCGGATAAACGTAAAAAATGGTATCAGGAAGTCACTAAAATCGCAACTGTGTATGAATCGGTTAAATTACGCGATTATGAAATTGAAGCATGGATATCAAGGTATTGTAAGTCAAAGAATGTAGGCATTGATGACAAAGCTATTGCTATGCTCAAGGATTTTTTAGGCACTGATTTGAGCAAACTTGTCAATGAACTGGATAAACTGGTACTTACCAAACCGGTTGACATGCCACGGATTACTCCTGATCTGGTCGAAACAAACATTGGTATCAGCAAAGACTACAATGTCTTTGAATTGCAGGCAGCCCTTATTGGCCGGGATGTATTGAAAGCCAACCGGATCATTCAGTATTTTTCGGAAAATAAAAAAGCCAATCCCATGGTGTTGGTTCTTGCCCAATTGTTTAAATTCTTTAGTGAACTTATGCTATACCATTATTTGCCGGATAAGAGTGCAGGCACTGTGGCTTCTGAACTAAAGATTAACCCCTATTTTGTAAAAGATTATCAGAAAGCTTCTCAGGTTTTTGGCGCCTGGAAAACCATGAATATTATTTCATACATCCGGGACACTGATGCCCGTTATAAAGGCATTGATAATCCAAGTACCGATGAAGCCGATTTACTGATCGAGTTGATATTTAAGATATTGCACTAACTTCAAACCTTTCAAACTCCAAACCTTTCAAACTTCATTAAATGGCTACTGAAAATACTGTAATTCCCTCCAAATTCATTTCTCTGATTGCAACTTCACTTCAACTTTCTGAAAAACAAATTCGTAATGCCATTCAATTATTCAATGAAGGAGCCACCATTCCCTTTATTAGCCGTTACCGGAAGGAAATGACCGATGGAATGGATGAAGTGCAACTGGGGGATACTAAAGACCAGTATGATAAATTATGCGAACTTGCTAAACGAAAAGTTGCAGTATTAAAATCCATTGAGGACCAGGATAAGCTGACTCCCGATTTGAAGGCCAGAATTGACATCTGTTGGAGTATTACAGAGTTAGAGGACATTTATCTGCCTTTCAAGGTAAAACGTCGTACTCGGGCTGAGATTGCCCGGGAACGTGGCCTGGAACCCTTTGCTAAGATGCTGATGAAGCAGCAGTCGAACGATGTACGGCATATGGCAGTTTCATTTGTCAAAGGTGATGTAGGTGATGCGGATGACGCGTTGAAAGGTGCACGGGATATTATGGCCGAATGGATGAATGAAAGTGAAGCAGCCCGAAACAGCATTCGTACCATTTTTAGCCGTGAAGCAGTAATAACTTCTAAATTAATAAAAGGAAAAGAAGAAGAAGCGCAGAAATACCGCGATTATTTCGATATGAACGAGAAACTGGCCCGTTGTTCATCGCATCGGCTGCTTGCTATGCGTCGGGCTGAAACAGAAGGATTTCTGCGGGTTAATATATCTCCGGACGATGATCATTGCCTGGAAAGGCTGGAACGGATTTTTGTCAAAGGTGAAACCGAATCATCACAACAGGTATCTGAAGCAGTAACGGATGCCTATAAGCGCCTGTTGAAACCAAGTATAGAAACCGAATTTGCATCTGAAAGCAAAGCGAAGGCTGATACCGAAGCTATTCGCGTATTTGCAGAAAATCTTCGGCAATTATTATTATCCCCTCCATTAGGACAAAAACGGGTTTTGGGAATAGATCCTGGTTTCCGTACCGGATGTAAAGTGGTTTGCCTGGATGCACAGGGTAACCTGCTTCACAATGAAACCATTTATCCACACCCACCGGTAAATGAAACTGCACAAGCCATGCGTAAAGTGCAAAAAATGGTTGAAGCCTATGATATTCAGGCAGTGGCCATTGGGAATGGTACTGCTGGACGTGAAACGGAACAGTTTATTCAAAATACGAGGTTTGACAGGGAAGTGAAGCTATTCGTGGTAAGCGAGAACGGTGCTTCTATTTATTCAGCCTCAAAAATAGCCCGCGAGGAGTTTCCGGAGTATGATGTGACGGTACGTGGTGCAGTTTCAATAGGCCGTAGATTAATGGATCCTTTGGCTGAACTGGTAAAAATAGACCCAAAATCAATTGGAGTAGGTCAATACCAGCATGATGTGGATCAGTCACAATTAAAAAAAGCTTTGGATCAAACCGTTGAAAATGCGGTAAACCGTGTAGGGGTGAATCTGAATACGGCCAGCAAGCATTTATTGATCTACATATCGGGGCTTGGGCCTCAATTGGCTCAAAATATTGTGAATTACCGTACTGAAAACGGTGCCTTTAAAAGTCGCAAGCAACTCATGAAAGTACCTAAAATGGGTGCAAAGACCTTTGAACAATGTGCAGGTTTCCTACGAATTCCGGACAGTGAAAATCTTCTAGATAATTCGGCTGTTCATCCTGAAAGTTATGGTATTGTGGAATCAATGGCTAAAGACTTGAAAATGGACATCAAAGAGCTGATCCGGCAAAAAGACCTGAAAAAAAGCATTGATTTACAGAAGTATATAACTCCTTCTGTGGGTTTGCCGACCTTGAATGATATTCTCCTTGAGTTAGAAAAGCCAGGTCTTGATCCTCGGAGTGAAATACAGGTTTTTGAATTTGATGCGAATGTAAAAACAATATCTGACTTGCGAACAGACATGGAATTACCCGGAATAGTGACTAATATCACTAATTTTGGGGCCTTTGTGGATATAGGCATCAAAGAGAACGGGTTAGTTCACGTTTCGAATATGGCCGACCGGTATATCAGCAATCCTGCAGAAGTAGTGTCAGTACATCAACATGTCAACGTGAGGGTTCTGGAAGTTGATATTGAAAGAAAGAGAGTTCAGTTGAAATTAATTTGATATTTGCCTTCTATAAACGGATTTACGATACTATCAATTTTTTTGTTTCAATGATCATTTTCTGATCCTCACTTAGCGTGCATGCAAATAAATACACATCACCACCATCCTTGATTTTTAGCTTTTTGCGTAATTCATCCACAGGCACTGGATAGTTTCTGGTCGTAATATTGGCTTTAGGAGTCTTTTCACCTAATTCTTTAAGTTCCTTCTTCGTATTTCCCCACGGATGAATAACTTCGAATACTCTACCGGGGAATTCGGGGATAAGTTCGTTTGAAGTATATAAATGTGTATTTATATGCAGTTTATGCATCCTAAACTTATTGCCTATCAGTTTAAAAGCACCGCTTTTCATGATTGCAGCATTGGGTTCATATAAATACTTTTCTACTTGAGTTGTTCGTGAAATTCCTGCAATTACTTCTTCTTCAAGTTGATACTCAAATATCTGATCCTCTTTGTTCTTACTGAAGTTGATTGTTTTTACTACAATAATATTCCGGATCGATTGATTCAAAATAATCAATACTTCTTTGCATTCGTTCTCCACGCTCAGTATATGAATTTCAGAAGTATTCGGTAAATCACGAATGGCAGCCGAAATATCCATCATGGGAGAGAGTTTAATCATTACCCGGGTAGCTTTCTCAAGTAGAAGTGGATATAATCGGCTGACATCAGGTTCACAATCCGATACTAAAACGACTTTATTTCCACCCGCACTTCTTCTGGCCGGATCGATATAGATCCAATCGGCATGATCCATTATTTCCAGATGTGCTTCTGTTTCAGAATGAAAAACAGTGATGTGATCCTTCCCCAGCACCTTAAAGTTGTGCCGGGCTAAATTACATAACTCTTCCTGCCGCTCGATATAAGAAACCTGTTTGAATTTCGCGGACATGAAGTTGCAGTCAACCCCAAATCCTCCCGTCAGGTCTGCCAGGGAATCTCCGCTGCAGATTGTTGATTTATAGATAGCAGTTGATTCGGAGGATGATTGTTCCAGGGATAATTGAACCGGATAGTACAGGTTGACAGTGTTGTAAAAGACCGGTATTTTTAATTTTGTTTTTTGTTTTCCGTTTATTTGTCTTATGGCCATGTCGATATCAACTCCAGAATCACTCTTAAAGTTTAATTTTAAAGTGAAAATATCATCCTTTTCGTGTTTGGAAATAAAAAGTTTTGTCTCTGCATTCATCGGTTTTGCTCAATTTGTTTCAAAAATACAGCATTTAATTTACTCCACGAAAAACAAGGGAAAGATTTTTTAGGCAGGGATTTAAAAAAGTGTTTGATTCTCTCATCCAAACACTTTTTCGGGACTTACTTTGCAGATTTAGTATCACAGAATCACAACCCTGAATTTTAATGTTGCCGGTGGATCGACTGCAAAGTCAGAATTTGTGACATAAATATTAATTCCTCCTATAGAATAATCGAAATCAATTGATTGCGTCCAAAGGTTTCCGGAAGTATTTTCAAAATGACGTACAATAGGCAGGTTCTCCTGAGCAATAGGGTTGTCTAAGACGATATACGCTGTTACAAGTCCGTTATTAAATACTCCGGAACTAATTTCAGGCATACTGAAATGGCAGGAGTAAAATCTGTTAAGACCATCCTGGTCCACATTCACTACCCAATCGTTGCTGGTCGCTATTAGATCCACATTCTTCAGTTGAATATCTTTTGATTTATCATCACACGATATGATTAATAATGCGATTAGGAATAATAAAAGAATCTTTTTCATGGAAATGTTTTTTTTAATACTAATGAATTTAAATGATATTTCTTTGCTCGAACGCAGATCTATTTCCCTTTTTTGAACTAAATAAGCAATCCTTAAATAAAACTATTGTTATTTAGTTCCATCTTTGCCTGGTTTGGATTCTTACTTTATTCAAAGCGGCTTGCGGCTGATTTCATGCCGTAATAATACATAAACCAATCTTGTGGATATAAATTGTAATGGATAGACTGATTTTCAATTTATTTAGATTAAAATTATTTTATATGTTTAAAACTCACATTTGTAGGCAATTAAAATATTTAATAGATATTTTAATTTGAAGTTATAAAACTACATACTATTTTTTTTGTACTTTTGCAATCGATTTTGGTATCGAAACAATCTTCATTGAATCGATAAAAGGGAATCCGGTCAAATTCCGGAACAGTACCCGCTGCTGTAAGCTCCAATTCAACGATTTGAACAACACTTTTGCCACTGAGTATTCGGGAAGGCGTTCAATATCGGGAGTAAGTCAGAAGACCTGCCACTTTCAACAAATATGTTTTTGCTTTCGGGACTAATAGCAAAAAGAGTTTGGACACATCCGTGCGTACCTATTCTTCGTCTTGTATTGTTGTTATTTGTTTACCCCTGGCTTTGACGTATCGTATACTGTCATCAAATATTTATATGTATAACAATCAACAATTTAAAAAATGAAATCAAGTAAATTATTTATTGCTGTAAGTCTTTTTGGACTCGTTTTAACCTCGTGTGAACCGGATAAAGAAATTATTACTCAAGTCCCTGAAACTGTAACTCCAACTACGTTGGTCGATTTTGAAGGTGTTAAACTAAATGCAAAGGGATATTGGGATGGTTCAGATTTAACAGGTGCATTTGTATCCGTTAATTCTACTTTTAAAAATAGTTATAATAGTAGTTGGGCTTCCTGGACAGGTTTTGTATGTTCTTCAAATGCAGACTCATTAACTTCGGGTTATACGAACCAGTATAGTGTAATAAATAGTGGGGGTGCTTTAAAATCAAAACAGTTTGCCATTGCTTATGATTCTGCTGCATTTATATGTCCTGCCAATACCTATGGTTATTTCAGCATTAAAAGTTTATACATTACAAATTCTACTTATGCTTATTTAGGCCTCAAGAACGGCAACTATGGGGTTGGTGGATTTGGTAAGAAATTTGCTGCCGGCGACTGGTTTAAAGTGACCCTCAAAGGATATAAATCGAATGTGTTGACGTCAAGCGTCGATATCTACCTAGCCGATTTTCGAGATGGCAAAAGCATAATCCTTAAGAACTGGCAGAAAGTGGATGTAAGTGCCTTAGGGTTGGTTGACCTGGTTACCTTCACATTCGATTCAACCGATAAATCCGGAGGATGGCTGAACACACCTGCCTATGCCTGTATCGATAATATCGAGTTTACCCAAACAATCCCTGTAAAGTAGTCTGTTGTCCAAACAGGCTGACTGATTAAGCTTGTCCGGTACCCATTATCACCAGGTCTACCTATTTAGATAAATCACTCTTAATTGTCACTTCAATATAATATAGATATTATAACCTATTAATGATATGGGATATGTATGGGATATCTAAGGTACATCTATGGGATATCTAAGGTACATCTACATTATCATGGTAATGTGATGAAGACTAAAAAACAAAGTATGGTCATCTTGAATGTACTAATAAAGTGGTTCCTGGCCGGTCAAATAATTCAAAAGGTATTAAAACATCATTCAAAAAGCCACTGAATTCTGAAAGTTGGCAGATTGAATGGGCACAAAAAAAGTATGAAACAAAGCTTTTGTCTGCCATAATAATCGCATTTCATACTATAAACAGGGCTCTTTTAGGCCCTGTTTTTTTTATTTCCAATTATTTTTAATGAATAGTTTTCTGAAAATGAATAGGGTAGCGACTTGTAGCAAAAAATATAAATTAAAAGAGTTGCATATTAGCCAAAATGTACTACTTTTGTCGCGGGTAAGTCCTACACGACCAGCTCCTTTTGAACTCCCCCAGGGCTTGACGGCAGCAAGGGTAGAAAGTTGTAGCGGTGCGATGTAGGGGGCTTACCCACCTTGCCTCTTTAGCTCAGTTGGCCAGAGCACGTGATTTGTAATCTCGGGGTCGTTGGTTCGAATCCGACAAGAGGCTCACTAAAAAAGCCGCTTCCATTTAATTGGAAGCGGCTTTTTTCATTTTTGGTTGTGGCAGTTTGTTTTATATATCTTTCACCAGGATATGTTCTGTATTTTTTTCGCTGCGACTTTTAATCTCGAGTGATTTCTGCCAGAATGAATCCAATAACTCATTCTTGTTGCTTAGGAACAATTCGGAACCATGGTTGTCGAGCTTATTAAACAGTAAATTGACGGTGAGTTGATTGATGTCAATAGCCGGTTGATAGGTTTTTATCATCGACTGTTGATTGAAAACTTCAATAAAGATAGAAACATCAACCAGTTTGGTTATTATTTTGGTGACTACCCGGATTGGAAGCCTGTATGTGGAAGATATTTCATTTGCTGAAAGAGGCGGCTTCTGTGCTTCAAATTGTTTAATCACAAGATAGGTAATAAACAGCGTTAGGAAATTTTTATAACGCACACTCATGTTTTTTACATCAAACTCAAACTCGAAGTTCTGTATGTTCTGAGAAGCATAGGATATTTCAGCACCCAGCAACACGATGAGACACGATATCTGCAGCCAAAGCAGCAGCAGCGGTATTGCCGCAAAACTTCCGTATACTACATTATAACGCGATAAATAAACCTGCCCGTGAATGTACAGGAATTGAAATAATTGAAATGCCGTTCCCGCAACAACCCCCGCTATCAGGGCGTTTATAAAACGCACCTTGGTATTTGGGATAACCAGATACATCACTGTGAAAACAATCCAATTGATAATATAGGGTGCAAACTTAACTCCGAAACGTAAGAAAGGAGTTAATACATCGTACAGGAATGATTGTGCTATGGCAGTGTTGATAAAGATGGAAAGTCCGCTGGATAATACAATTAAAACTGGAATGATTAAAATTGAAGAAAAATAGGTAGAGATCTGACGTAATATCGACCTTGATTTTTTTACCTGCCAGATACTATTAAATGATCTTTCCACCTGCATGAAAAAATTTAATACCGAATAGAACAAAACTGCCAGGCCAATACCGATGAACAATCCTCCCTGGGTAGTTTCGAGGTAACGTTCAACAAACTGCATAACCTGTGGAATCAGGTCTGCCTGGCCTATAAAAGTTCCTTCAAGGGCACTTCTGATCAGTTTCTCTATGCCAAACCCTTTGGCGATAGCGATAATCATGGCGAATAGCGGGATGATGGCAAATAAAATGGAATACGTAAGCGCTGAAGCTTTCACGTTTAGGTCTTCGTCAATAAAACCTCTGACTCCCAGTATAATGGTTTTCAGTAAACGATAACCAAAACGGCGTTTGCGGGTTAATTCGTATTCTGCGATACGCCAAATGTCAAATCGAATAAAGTGAACCATCCGATTTATAAATTCTATTAACTTTGACATATGGGTTGAATGAAAAGGTTCAATATCAATGAAGAAGAAAAAAAATAGTAGGTCTGTAAGCCGGGTTTTGTATTCTACTTGCGTAAAACGTTTGTCATTTATCTCGAACAAATGTCACCATTTGCCTCTAGCAATCTACCCCCCGACATCGGGCGAGCAACCCTACATGCGTCGGTATACGTGATCTTGCAACCCATAAGACGTACGGCTATGAATGTTACCACCCATACCGGTGAGCTCTTGCCTCACCTTTTC
>Ga0302286_10000730_pt1 | contig 25889 bp, 11 predicted proteins | sample III_Fen_E2_3_FD_198765 | JGI IMG/M metagenome (GOLD analysis project Ga0302286, IMG submission 198765) | Peat permafrost microbial communities from Stordalen Mire near Abisko, Sweden - III_Fen_E2_3 | ecosystem: Environmental > Terrestrial > Soil > Wetlands > Permafrost | place: Sweden: Abisko...
CGCTTGCTAAAAAATGCATTTCAAAATCTAATGAATATTTTTAATCAAATATCTTCTTTCAATCGAATAGACCACTCTAGTCAATTATTGAATATAGATATAGCCTGAGTTTTTCAGCAGACCCTAAATAATTTTAATTTCTTCATGAAGGTTTTTTTACTAATAATTATTGCTGTTAAAAAATATTGTCATTCCAAATGAATGGAATGACAATATATTTTATTCTCAGCTTAACTTCGAATTATAATCCGGCTGTTTTATTTTTTCTTGCAGCATCTTCCTTTACTTCGAGCATTTTCATGAAGTAACCTGCAATTACTGAACGTGCTTTGAATCCGACAGCTGTACCATCGGTTGTTTCGTGCCAGTCGCACAACGGAACCCGTGATGGAGTTTCATTCACATATTTATAAACCGGTGAAACAATTTTTCTGAAATCTTCGGGAGAATCAGCCAGACAGGCAGTCCACATGATCCAGTCGGATTTGGTATAGGTTTTACGACTGTCAAGTGGCAAACCGAATTCATTCTGTTTGGTAAGGTAAAAGGCAATCTCTTTTTGAGCAACCTCATTTGGGAAGATTCCCATATCGAGTACTTTATCCCAAATCAGATTATACTTTTGACTCCATGTACCAGGTTTGTCAAAATTCAACCGGAAATGATCGCCATCATTGGCCATTGCAATCCATTTAGAAGCCATTTCACGAGCAATTTTAATGTATTTTTCTGAAACATCAGCTTTTCCCAACATAGCCGCCATTTTACCGTAACCGGCAATTCCTAAAATAGCTTTAACGGATAAATTTGTATTGTGTGCCGAATGGCCTGCAAAATCATCTGTACAAAGTTGATTTTCAGGATTCAACCCTTCTTTTGTCAAGTAATCTGCCCATATTGTCAGGACATCCCAATGTTTCAGTGCATAATCTGCATTTCCTTCTCTATAGCTCACTGCAGCTGTAACCAGCAACATGTTTCCTGCTTCTTCTACCGGCATGTCTCCGCCATAAACCTGACCGTTGGCTAATGGATACTGTCCCATATCGTGTGCCGGGAAAGGTTTTGTCCATCGTCCGCTCTCGCTGTAATTAAAGATCGGATTCATCATTCCTTTCATTAAATCCGGATTGTATAGTAAGAAGAGTGGGGCAGAAGGATATGTTAAATCAACGGTGTTGATACAGCCATTGCTGTTGTTTTCTTTCGAAAGAAAAAGAAGGTTCCCTTCTTTATCCTGAACCAGTTTGTGAGCAGAAATAGCCTGACGGTATGCCAGTGCACAAAGTTCGGCATATTCTTTTCCACCGGCATTTTCGGCATCTTTCATCATGGTTTGGTCAAATGCATCGCAACGTGACAAAAGTGATGAATAGTTCTTTTCGGCCCTTTCAAATGCTTGGAAAATATCGACTTTACCTTCATGTTTCCAGTAAGGTAATAAATTGTTGTACAGGTATTGTATCGAATATAAATCGTCATAACCAATCATAAGGTGACCCTTAACAGGATTTTTTGATACTAACCCCAAGTCGTTTGAATAGGCCAATACAGTCATTTCTGTTTTCATATTGGTTGGTAATGTCTTCGGATCTATATCTGCAGGTAATTTACCGGTTTTGATAAACGATTTATTTACATCAGAGAATTCTCCTAAGACCAGTTTCTCCTGATTTGATAGCTGAGCACTCAGGTATAAATATCCCCAGTCAATACGCATATCATCCCCCGATTGAGCTAAAACAGGTTGGTTGATTGTTCCTGTTTTTAAATAAGTCAACTTGTTTTTTGTTATTTTCTCAGAGGTAACAGGTTGAAGGTCGTTGTTTACTGCCAGTTGTGGCGTGGTTTCAAAATAAACCTGTACGTTATGACTTTTCTTATCCAGCGAACGAACCTGATAGCTGATATAATTGATTGGAGTACTTATCAGATCAAGATCATCCAACAACAAAGGTGCGGTGAAAGTAAGATTGAGTTCCACAGCGCCACAATTGAAAACATAATAAGTTTGGGTTGGAAGTACCGTTACTGATTTTTGTACTGCTTTAGTAGAAAATGCAATTTCGTTTTTATTCTTTTTCAACATCCCAAAGTCAACATATCCACCCCCGACTCGGTTCTTACAATGAAGAGTAATTATGTTTTTACCCGGTTTAAGTGTCTTTTTTGCATTGGCATTCAATTCGAGCATCATTTTCATTTTGCAGGCATTACCTGTTGCAATCACTTTTACTCCATTGACAAACAAATCTAAATCATCATCGTGCGAATATTCTATAAAGATAGGTTGAGCACTCAAATCCTCTTTTAATTCAAAAGTACGGCGTACCCATATATCTTCGGTATCCCAAAGAGTTGCATAATGTGCTCTATCTTTCGTACTAAAATCACCTTTCCCTTTTTTCCAGCTGTTATCGTTGAAATTCATTGATTCCCAACCTTCTTCAGGTTGTTTTTCGGTATAGGTTGCATCCCAGCTTTTCGATTCACCGGTCGATAAAATGGTGGTGTATGTTGCTTCTTCCATACCCATGAACCTGTATGAAATGCCATCAACACGAGCTACTCCGATTAATGGATTTGACTTTCCGGTCCAGTGACTGGTGTTGCTGTCATTTAATTTGTCAGCTGAGGACCAAATACTAAAGTAAGGATCCGAAGTGATTAATGGTACTGATGGTGCTCGAAGTTTCGCATTTTTTGCCGAAACAACCGTCTTATTTGCTGCATTTGCCAGCAGAATTACCGACATCATCAACAACATGAAAGATTTCCTCATTTTGTTTTTTTTTTATTTTATAAATTATTTTTTTTAAAGGCAAAATACATCTTAATCATAGCATTTTAGTGCTATAATCCCATTAGTCATTTCATTAAACGTCAATGAAAAATTTACCGGAGAAGTTAAATGTAAGTTGAATTATTTATTTTGTACCCGAGGGTTTCTGCATGACCACTGACTCAGGAATCGGTTCACTAAAATAGGGTGTACCGTCTTTTGTCCATTCAATTTTTTGTAATCGTGGTGATCTTGAGTCCAAAGCTCCGGGTGGCTCGTTTGGTATTTTGCGGGCATGATAAAGCATGTAATATTCTTTGCCATCCGGCGAAGGAACGAAACAACAATTCCCGGTTGAAAAAATACTGTCCTGTGGCGATTGCTTGAATACCGGCCTGTCTGATTTCTTCCACGATGCAGGATTCAGTAAATCGCTATTCGCATCAGCCGTAAGTTTACCTATCGCATAATATGGTGTCCATAAACCACTTGCACTATAAAATATGTAGATTTTATCGTTGCTTTTACTGTGGAAGTATTGAGGAGCTTCGTTCACATAGATAGTATGCGAAGTTTTACTTCCATCCGGATTAATCCATTGCCGTTCCCATTCGAGTTCCGGTTTTGATAAAAGGACTCTGTCGGATGCCAGTGTCCATGGATTCTCCATTTTTGCAATATAAATACATTGATGTTCAACACTTACACGACGTGATTGCCATCCCGACCAGGTCATATACAGACTGCCTTTGTGTATAAATACATCCGGATGAATTGCCCAGTTATTGTTTTTATCAGTACTGATTCGGCCTTTAAAAACAAACTTTCCTTCAAAAGGATCTTTTGCTGTATTTTCGACAACATAAATCTGATGGTTGTCGCTGTTCCCATCATCGGCTTCGTAATATATATACCATTTTCCGTTAATATAGTGTATTTCGGGCGACCATAAGTCATGTGACGCTTTGGGATCATCCGGTACCCATACCACCTTATGCGGAGCATTTCGCAAATTGGTCAGATCTTTTGTTTTCCAGATCTGCACATTGGATCCTGTCTCTTGAGTATAGTAATAATAGCCATTCTGGTAAATTGCCCATGGTTTATTACCCACCGCTAATATCGGATTCGTAAAAGTTTTCTCCTGACTTTTTACTGTCGCTTTTATTTTTTGATCTTTTTTTTGACAAGCGCAAAAAATAAGAATCAATAAAACAAAGAGAACAGAGCGGCTTTTAAATATACTATTCATTTGTGTTTTTTAAATTTCTGTTTTAAAGCCTAAGTGTTTTTTAGTGCTCCAATATGAAGTCATAAATTTCTATTTGCAAAGAAACTTATTATTTAATTACTATAAGAAAAAAAACTATCCAAATTTGAATAAAAAATGACCAGAATAGCCGAAAATAATGCTTGGTGGAGATTAAATGTCATGTTAAAAACCTGTTTCTCCTTTTTTATACAAATTTAGTAAGATTATTCATAAAACAGATATTTCTAACTTTTAATTAAAAAAAAAATTCTGAATTCATATATTTCATACGTGTTAACCGCTACCTTTTTTTGAATTTGGCATAGTACATCATCTAAAATTAAGAATTTCATACAAGTAGATTCAAGTTTTATTTTTTAGAATTCCTATATTCTAGTTCAAAATTGGAATGATTCACTATACTCTATGTGGAATCAATTCGTTCGATTTATTGAAAGATGGTCATGTCGGAGATTCAGCATATCATACAACTTTTTCTAGAGAGTGAAGTTTATTAGTTCATGGAATTTTATTTCAGAGAATATGATTATCGTCAATTTTCAAATGATAAAACCATCATCAAAATTCATTTTTATCGAAATCTTTTAATATACTATCATTCCCCTTTTGCTGCTGTTTTGTCCGAAACAAAACCCTGTCCATCCAGACTCGTTATCTAATCCGTTACATGTCCGTATCTATATAAATATTAACATGTAATCGACTAGATAAGTAATTCAAAAAATTTAAAGTTTTATTTTGAGTAATGTCACCAAAACCTCAAAGGGGAAATAAGTATGTATTAGCAAATCTATTTTGAGCTTCAAACTCCCTGATATTTTCCACGTAATAGATGATCCCTGTTTTAATCTTTAGTAAATTGAGTCAGCAACGTAAGCCTTATTCGAAGTATATCTTGTGAAATCTAAAAGCTCATAAAAGCAGGTTTAAGTAATGTCTTTGAGGGCTTTTTAAATTTTGTTTGAAATCAGGCGCGGTTTAATTTCAAAAGATGAGGTAACAGTTCATTCTTTTTTTAGTGCTTTTGGACTTGAAAGAACACAAATTCAATTCTTAACCTCCGGTTCGCGTTCTGAATCATTCTGCAAAACCAACTTATGACTTCTGTATAACTAATTTTCAAGGTGCATTGTACCAGTATTTTTGCATCAAACATTCATCTCTTTTATAGTTTCTTTTTGATTTTGCAGGATGTGTTTATCGAAGGTTTACATTTAGCTGGTAGTTTAAAACAAATTAAATTCACACCAACTATATAGAATAAGATTTGTGAAAGTATAGATGTAAAAAACTAATAAGGAATGATTGGAATTGAATAATAAGTGCAAACGCTTTTGTGTACTTCGTCCGACAAAAGGTTTTTAGCGTGTAAGTAAACGCTTTTGTGTACTTCGTACGACAAAAGGTTTTAGCGTGTAAAGAAAACGCTTTTGTGTACTTCGTCCGACAAAAGGTTTAGTCAATTCATTCCAACTGCAGAGCATTGTCTTTCCGGACGAATGTTTACTTCATACTAAGGAAAGAATGGCTTTAGGAGTAGTCACTTTGATCGTAATTTTAGGTCTAAAAACCCATTATTTTGCATCTGAACTCTGTCGAATTAAGGTATTCGAATTAAAAAAAATGAATTACAACACAAATAAGATATTTTGTACATAAAAGAGCATGTTTTGTTCTTTTAAGAAATTAAATATCACAATAACAGCTATATAGATTTATGCAGTTAGCCATAATCTGTTTTATTAATTTTTATTTGATCCTTTTTTTGACCTCTTTTTGGTCAATATGTTTCCTTTTTTGATTAAATTGTGTTAGTTCCTACAAAATAAAACACATTATCTTTGCCTTATTCAAATTATAGTTTCTTTTGTGCAACTAATTATAAAAAAGAAAAACAGTTCGAAAATATCCGCGATTTATATTTACAGGAATTTGAATTTGTTTTAATTGTTTTAGACAGAAGGGTACATTTAAAAACTATACTGAATGAAACCATATTGACTTAGGAATATTCTGAACTTTAGAATTTAATATCCATTTTATTTTTAGTCAAAACACAAATTATTAATTACTTTAAATTTATTATTTATGAAAAAGACTTACTTATTTTTATGCCTGGCTTTTGTATTCGGCATAAGTGTAGTAGCTTCAGGGCAGACTGCTCCTGATCTAACAACCTTAAAACATCAATGGACTTTTGATGATGGCACTGCAAACGATGGAGTCGGTGGATTGAACGGAACATTAATGGAAGGTGCCACTATTTCGAGCAATGCTTTGAATACCACAAAAGGTGGTTATTGTGATTTCGATGGTCCTACACTTGCAATAAACCAATACACTTCCATTACAACCGAAGTCTGGTTTACTGCAGCCACAGGAAATGGCGATTATACCATGCTTACTGTCTATGGTAATACCGGAACAGGCGGGGGTGGTGAGAATTACCTCTGTACAAATCCAACTCATGGTGGTGAAGGAAGTCGTACTTCTATTACTACCAATAATCCGGATAGTTGGTCGGGAAGAGAAAGCGGTGCCAACGGTCCAAAATGTGACGATGGAAAATTGCACCAGTTGGTATCTGTAGTTGATGGTGTAAATGGAACTATATCATTATACATTGATGGTGAATATAAAGGACAAAGTCCTCTCTCATTCTTAAATAATGACACTCCACCAGTGCAAATTGATAATCTGATCTCAGCATTGGGAACAGATCATTTCTATTTAGCAAAAAGCAACTGGGCTCCTGATAAAAGTTGGAAAGGCCTGATGGAAAAGGTGAGTATTTATGAAGCTGCCCTTTCTCCAGATGAAATTTTGTATTTGTTTAACAAGGGCGCTGAGTCTAAACAGGTAATTACCCCCGGAGTACCTTCAATGGTATTTGATACAAACGATGATGCTGTTACAAATACAATAACAGGATTGAATTTGACTTCTCCAATTACGATCACTTGTCCTGCCGGGCTTACAGCCCAGATTTCAGGTTCTGTTGTAACATCTATCCCAGCAAATTCAGTAAATACAGAAGTAACATTTGCCTATGATGGCAATGCACCCATTGACGGCAGCATTGTGTTAACAAGTGGTTTGATAACCAGTAGTATTCCGGTAAAAGCTGTTTCGGCTACTAATTGTTTTGTGCCACTTTATGAAGGCTCACTAACAAATATTGTTCCTGGAAATGGTGTTATGAATAGTTTGGCAGGTTTTGCCGGTTGGGGTTCAAGAACTGTTGAAACAATCATTAGTAATCCAGCCGATGTATATTGCGGTGCTGCATCGATGAAAATTGGTGATCCAAGTCTTGGTTCACTTGACTTTCATCCGGGTATTGTAAGTAAAGGCGGCTTGCTTTTACCTAGTACAACTTACAGGGTAAAACTGATGGCTAAAACTACCGGTGTTTTCAATGTCGGAATTGAACGGACAGATTCGACCAATACAATAAATAGTAATAATAAGATATTGTATAATTTCGATACAAACGGACAATGGAAAGTAGTTGATTTCTATTTTACAACCGGAGATCAGCCTAATGCTGATCCAGTAATTTATATAAACGCATTTAATTTATCCGGTACAATTGCGATAGTTGATAACTGGGAAATTTATCCGACAACCGATCCGTTGATCTTTCCAACAGTAACTTCGTTAGCTTATGATCTTGACTATAGATCTTCTTTGTTGAATGTTACTTCGATGAATTTGTTAAATGACATCACAGTAACTGTTCCTGCCGGGATTTCAGTCGATCAAACCTTAATGACTGCTAATTATCAGTCTGATCCTTTAACTGTTTCGTGGGATGGTAAGACGCCCGTAACCGGAAATGTCACATTAACCAGCGGTTCAACTACGGTTTTAATACCAGTAAAAACAACCACTACAACCAACTCCAGTTGCTTTACACCTCTTTATACAGACGGACGATCTAACTTTATTCCTGATCCGTTTTTAAATGATAAGTCTTTATTCAATGGTTGGGTGCATGATGCGATTGGATCATGGGGAATGATTGATATTGCAACTAATCCGGATTCAGTATATTGCGGTAGTCACTCTGTTAAATTGTATTCAAATGCAGATATTGAAGTGCCTTTAACAGGTAACTTGCAAACAAACTCAGGTTATGTTGCCAGAGCAATGGTTCGTACAATAGGAGGTTTTTTCCACATGGGTATTAATCATATAGATACATCGATACCTGAAGATTTAGTGGATTCAATTGATACAGAAGGCGCCTGGAAAGAAATGACTTTTAGATTTAATACAGGAACTGAAATGGGTGATCCGGTTATATTCTTTAATAATTTCAAAAATAACGGTCGAGTAGCCTATCTTGATAACTGGGAACTTTACAAAATGGATGAACTCAATGCAGTAGTCCCTGTAAAAGATCTTTTTGAAAAACTGTATGTACAGAACGGTAAAATTGTTGCCGATTTTGAATTGGAACAATCAACCAATGTTCAGTTGACAGTTTACACTGTTACAGGTTCAATTGTTTCGAACGAAAAAATAGCCGGCACTTCAGGACTTAACCATCAGGTAATTGAAACCATACTTCCTTCAGGAGTATATATGGTGAAAATTATGAAAAATGGTATCTCCAGTTTTAGAAAGCTGATTAAATAAACTCACCTTAAATAAATAAGAGGGCTGTCTGATAATAGGGACAGCCCTTTATTTAAGTCTTTTCCATTTTTGATGATTCATAAACTACTTTGTTGAATTTTCCTTTTTTTTGATATTTAAGAATTTTAATTCCTGCTTATCTACGGGATGATAAAGACATATGAATCAATCAAACTATCGTATGGAATTAATGATTCTCCAGACCGAACATTTTACCCGTAAACTTTTCGAAATTTAAAAATGTCAACTATTGAAGTCTCAACTTTAATCTCTGATGATTCATCATATGTGAAATTTTAATCTTTCAAGTGTTTCATCAGTCGGCAGACAGATTTAAACGTTCATTTATTTGATAACTTTATTAACAATAAAACTTGTCCTGTATTTATGGATAAAAAAAGGGAAATGATATTTCTGTAACATCCTCATTACTTTAAGTAGAACACCTACTAAGAAGTACCAAGAATAACCTTAAATATTTTATTTTGAATATCCGGTTCATGATTCAATCACTACCGGAAAGAATCTATGATATGAAAAAAGAATCTACTTTTTTATCCACTTTACAGTTTTCTTTTCCGAATACCAATAGAATAGAAATTTCGAACTCACTCAGTTCAACTCACTCTAGTCATTTTTCTCAATCTCGTAGCTCTGTTGTCTTACATGAGTATGTATCTATGCCATCGAATTTTAAAATGAATCATGTTGTACAGGTCTTACCGGTTAGGACGATTACAATAACCCATTCGAAAGAAAGGGCAACTATCAAACAACCAACATTATTACAACTCTTACAAGTATTCTACGTTGCAGTTTTTGCACGTGGACACTACTTGCTTTCTGTTACTATGTCTCACAATTCAATGAGTACATCTCACAATTCAACAAGCACACTTTTAAATTCTATATAAAAATGAAAAAACATTTTAAAGGTACATCTTATCATTATGCCAAACTGATAATAGGATTTGTCATCGGAAGTTTTTTACTTGCTTCCTGTAACGAGAATCCTCTTGAAGTCAATGAACCGCAATGGTTGGGTGCCAGTATTTACGATTACCTCAAAACGGATGGGCATTATACAAATTATATAAAGCTGATCGATGATTTGAATTATGCCGAAGTCCTTGCCAAGACCGGTAGTAAAACATTATTTGTTGCAAAAGATTCAGCATTTAATGAATTCTTCAAAAAGAATGACTGGGGCGTAAACGAATATGCTCAATTATCCCTGGCACAGAAGAAAATGATTCTGAATTTCGGAATGATCAATGATGCCTATTTAGTAGAAATGCTTTCCAATTATAATCCGGGTGGAGGCCTCGTTGAAGGAGGTGGAATGCGGAAAACTACTGCAGTTTCCGTGTTGGACAGTTTACAGTTTGAAAATGGTTTGACTTTACCGGAAAGTCCATACTGGAATAATTATCGATTCAAAGGGATCTATATCCTCAAAGATAATACACCCTGGACCATGATGTATTTCACTCAAAAGCAAATGGACCAGTCCCGGATTACCAATGAGGATTTTAGGATTTTAACTGGTTTAAGCAGAAATCATAATGATGCTCACCTTTTTGGAAATAAGATTATAAAGCGTGACATTACCAGTAAAAACGGATATTTAAATGTCCTTCAAAGTGTGATGACTCCACCGGCAAACATGGCCCAATACGTTGACGGAAAAGCGAATCTGTCGATGTTTGCAAAGTTATTGGAACGTTTTAGTGCGCCGTACTATGATCCGACAAACACGATTCTTTACAAACAGACTCATCCCCTTTTCACCGATACCATCTTTACAAAAAAATACTTTTCTAAATTTGGAGGAATGGTCTATTACCCAACCGGTGGCACTATCAGCTCCGATTTGTTGTTGCCTTTTGATCCGGGATGGAACACGTATTCATCAAATGCAAATAATCCATCGGGAGCTCCTATGGAAGCGGATATGGCAGCTATGTTTGTCCCTACGAATGATGCCATGAATCAATTTTTCAATTCGGGTGCAGGAGCAGTTTTAAAAGATCGTTTTGGTTCGTGGGATAATGTCCCAAATACAATTATACCTCTTTTCCTAAAAAGACACATGCGGTCTTCTTTGATGCAAACTCTACCAAGCAAATTCAGTGCCATGGTGGATGATGATAATTCGGCATTACGTGTTAAGACAAATGATATAACGAATGTATTTATTGGAAGAAATGGTATCGTTTATGAAACGAATCAGGTTTATCCTCCTGATGATTATGGTTCGGTATATGGACCAGCCTTGTTAAGTGCAAATGATGTATCCCCTCTCAATAAGACAAAAATATGGAATTGGGCAATTACTCAAAATGAATTCAGGTTGTACTTAAATTCGATGGTGAGCAGGTATAGTTTTTTTGTGCCAACCGATGATTATTTCACAAAATATATCGACCCGATTGCTTTTGCTCAGGATAGAGCCGGAGCATTAAAGTTCTGGTACAATACCAAAACTTCAAGTGTGTGCGCAACGGTTTACAGCTTTGATAAAAAGACAGGACTGATGGGTGATTCGATTGCTGTCATCAAATCAGTATCACAGGGCGACGACGCTTCAGTATTCCTGAAAGGGCGGTTATTAGATATGTTGAATATGCATATTGTAGTAGGAGGTGTTGAATCGGGCAAAGAGTTTTACCTGACCAAAGGTAATGTGGCTCTGAAAATCTTGGGAAGTGGAACAGATATGACGATACAGGGTGGAGAAAACATGGATTTAAATGATCCGGTACGGGTTATTAAGGACTATAATCAAACCAACGGACATACCTATTTCATTGATAAACCCATACAGGCTCCGTTGAAGTCGGTATTTAAAATTTTAAGTACGCAACCTGAATTTAGTGCTTTCTTTACGCTGTTAAACGGATTTCCCGGAACAACTCCAACGAGTCCGATTATATTCGTCAATAAAACAAACTATTATGGCATTGACTTTAATGTCAAATTATTCAATACATTTAATTATACAGTGTACGTCCCAACCAATGATGCCATCAACAAAGCGATTACGGATGGAATTATCACTCCCTGGGATTCACAGGGTAATATTGTAGGAATTAATGACATGACCGATGCTTCCGTAAAAACAGCAGCCATTGCTAAACTCGAACGATTTGTCCGGTATCATTTCCAAGATAATTCGGTTTTCCTCGACGGACAATCCGTGAATACGACTTTTCAGTCGGCTACTATAAAAACAGATGATTTACCAAGTGGTTTCAATACTTTTAAAAATAAATATTATAAAATAGGGGTTTCAGGTTCGGGGAGAGACCTGACATTGACTACTGAAAATAATCAACAGGCGCATGTAGTCACTTCAGGAGGATTATATAATATTATGACAAGAGATTTGACATTCAAGGATAAACCCACCAGTTATAATACTATTGATAAATCGGCTACCGGTATTGATTTCTTAAAATCGGCCATCACTACTTCGTCGACAGCCGTGATTCATCAAATCGATGCAGTATTGAATTTTCAATAATCAATAAAGGGAAAAGAATCGAACAGGTACTCCCTTACACATGCTTTTATAACAGTAAGTGAACCTGTCCCACTTAGCAAGATTCAAAACCGACATTAAACTTAAAATTATTTACGGATGAAATCAAATTTTGCAATTACACTCCTTTTCGTTTTACTGTTGATCCCTTTTTTGGCAAGAAGTGAAAGGCCGGGAGTTGAATTAATTATACAGGGCACGGTATCTTCAAAAACAGATGGTGCAATAATAGGTGCAAGCGTTACAGAAATAGATGGTAACAACAGAATTGTTAACGGCAATATTACCGATGTGAATGGTCATTATGTTCTAAAGATTAAAAATTCTGAAAACCGCATCTCATTTTCTTATATCGGATATGTGAAACAGGTCCGTAAAATCGGGAATTCCAAAAATATTAATATGATATTGGAAGAGAATACCCAGAATATTAAAGAAGTAGTAGTTACCGGCGGTAAAAGGCACAGTGAAGGCGGTTATAACATTCCAAAACGTGAGATTGCTACAGCTATGCAAACCATCGATATGAAAGAGATGGAAGGGCTGCAGGTTTCCTCTGTTGATGAAGCTCTTCAGGGACGTATTGCAGGACTTGACATTGTTTCCAATTCGGGTGATGCAGGAAGCGGAACTTCCATGCGTATCCGTGGAGCCAGTTCAATTAATGGAAGCACGCAACCTCTTATTGTGTTAAATGGGGTCCCTTACGAGATGCAGGTAACACAGAATTTCGATTATGCCAATTCCAATCAGGAACAATTTGCCAACTTGTTGAGTATAAATCCTGATGATATACAGGAAATTTCAGTATTGAAAGATGCTGCTGCTTCGGCAGTTTGGGGTTCTAAAGGTGCGAATGGTGTTATTTCGATAACCACTAAAAAAGGACGTACAGGACCTACCCGAATTGAGTATTCGTACCGGTATACCGGTACAATTCAACCACCGGGGAAAAAAATGTTGAACGGGGATAATTATACCATGTTGATGAAACAGGAATTGTTTAATCCTGCGCAAAGCAGCACGGCATCAAATGTTCCAGAGTATACTTATGATAAATCTTTTCCCGATTATGAGAACTATAACAACAATACCGATTGGGTAAAAGAAGTAACCCAAACAGGAAATATCAGTGACCATTACCTGACCTTTTCGGGAGGGGGCGATCGGGCTACTTATCGTGTTTCGGGGGGATATCTTTCACAGAATGGTACAATCATTGGTCAGACTAATAGTCGACTTTCAACACGAGCTTATTTGGATTATATGGTTTCCGACCGTTTAAAGTTCACGGCTGAATTGTCGTATTCGTATGAAAATTTTAACCGGAGTTATGTATTCGATTTTGGTGATAATAACAGTCCCAATGAAGATTTATCAATTTTAGGAATTGCTTACAAAAAGATGCCAAATTCGAGTGTCTATAGTCAGGATGCATCCGGAAATAATACTTCCTCCTATTTTAGAACACCTACTACTTCAAAACTGAATAATGATCAGTTATTCCTGGTGAATCCGGTTGCTTTGGCAATGGGAGCTAAAAATAATGTTAAAAACTACAGAACATTACCTACTTTCAGGGCACAATATGATTTTATCGATCCCAATAAAGCATTATTACGCTATAGCATGTATGTTTCATTTGATATTAATAATGACAAAACTTCATTGTTTTTACCCGGGGAATTAACATCTTACAGTTGGGCTGATGAACGGTATAATCGTTCGGAAAGTGGGGACCGGGAATCAGTAACCATTCAAACCGACAATAATATAGCCTGGCAACCCAGCTTTGAAAACAAAGATCATAGTTTTCTGCTTTACGGATCGGTACAAACTACCGAAGGTAATTCCAGCTTTCAGGATATCATAAATTACGGTCTGCCATCCTCATCAGCAGATGATGCCTCAACACCCGGTTATATAAAAGATGAAAAAACCGAACGTGGGCATTGGCGTTCTATGGGTCTATTAGGACGAGCACATTATGCTTACCTGGGAAGATATATTATTGATGGAACATTCCGCAGGGATGGAAGTACAAAATTTGGAAATGGTAATAAGTGGGGAAACTTTCCGGGTGTATCGCTGAAGTGGATCGCTTCGGATGAACCTTTACTTGCCGGTGCAAAAAAATGGTTGAGCATGCTTGCTTTCCGTCCGGGATGGGGGATTGCAGGAAATCAACCTGAATATGATTACCTTCAATACAGCCGGTATGGAAATAACGGGACATATGCAGGAATGCCTGTTTCGATTCCTGTATCCTTACAGTTGAAAAATCTAAGATGGGAAACCACTTCCTCTGTCAATTACGGATGCGACCTCGGTTTGTTTGATGATAAGATATTAATGGACATGAATGTCTATTTTAAAAAGACGACAGATATGTTGTTTAAAGATGTTGTGATCCCAAATTCTTCCGGATTTGGTAAACTGACTTATCAGAATGCCGGTTCAATGAATAATAACGGTTGGGAGATAAATTTATATGCCAATAAAATTGTAAGTGCAAAGGATTTCAGTATTGATTTCCGTTTTAACATCGCAAATTCTGTAAATACGATTGATAAATTGGATGATGCCATCCTGAATACCTATAATACAGAGTTCAATTACAACAATGGTTCTTATCTGACCCGAATTCAGGAAGGAAATTCTTATGGATCCATTTATGGATTCAAGTACAAGGGAGTTTATCAATATGATAAATACATTGCCGGATCACAGGAAAATGCGCCGGTTGCACGAAATGCTAATGGACGGGTAATTACTGATGAAAAAGGGGTGCCCCTTCCTATGTATTATAATTACTCACAAAAGAACGGGGGATCGGCTTATCTCTTTAGAGGAGGTGATGCCAAGTATGAAGATGTTAACCATGATGGAAACATTGATAATTTAGATATTGTGTATCTTGGAAATTCGAATCCATTATTTAATGGTGGTTTTGGTCCAACTTTCCGGTATAAAAATTTATCCTGTACCATGACATTTAATTACCGGTACGGTAACAAAATTGTCAATACTGCACGTATGTTAAATGAAAACATGTATTCTATGAATAACCAGAGTACGGTGGTGAACTGGAGATGGCGTAAGGATGGTGATGTAACTGCTATACCCCGTGCTTTGTATAATTATGGTTACAATTGGCTGGGTAGTGACCGCTTTGTGGAAGATGGATCTTTCCTGCGGTTTAAATACCTGACGTTCAATTATTCAATTCCAAGACAACTGTTGAAGAGATTCAGTGTGGATAAATTGAATTTGTACCTGACCTTCGAAAATATTTTTGTGTTAACAAAATATACCGGTGTAGATCCGGAAGTTGGATACGGATCATTTGGAATCAGTGAGGACAAGGGACAGACTCCCCGGGCGAGAAATTTAACATTAGGAGTGACTATTGGATTATAATAAAAAATGAATATGAAGAAATTAAGTATAGTTTTATCGGTTCTTTTAGTTTTTGGTCTTGAAAGCTGTAACAATTGGTTAGATCTGAAACCGGAAAGTGAAATTGTTTTAGAAGACTTCTGGCAGACCGAATCTCAGGCAACCTCAGTACTTGCAGCCGGTTATCGTGGTCTTACTACTGATGCCTGTATGGAGCGAATGATCGTTTGGGGAGAGTTGAGATCGGACAACGTCATTGCAGGAAAGGATACCCGGGATGCTATGTTAAAAGTGTTGAATGTAAATATAACCCCGACTAATCCCTACGCTGACTGGTCTTCCTTTTATTCGGTGATTAATTATTGTAATACTTTTTTGAATTACGCACCATCTGTAGTCACTAAAGATCAGAATTTCACAGCTACCAAATTGCATACCATGGAGGCAGAGGCATTGACTCTTCGTGCACTGAGTTATTTTTATCTGGTTCGGGCGTTTAATGAAGTACCCTTAATCCTGAATCCAAGTATCAGTGATGCCCAGAATTATAAAGTTCCAAAATCTACTGAACGGGTCATTCTTGACCAGATCATTAAAGACTTGTTGCAAGCTCAGACGTATGCAAAATCCAGCTATGGGACGGAGGCATTCGACAAAGGAAGGGTTACCCTGAATGCTGTAAACTCCTTGTTGGCGGATGTGTATCTTTGGGATCAGCAATATGTAAATTGTATTGCGATGTGTGACAGAGTATTGTCTGACAAAACTCTTAAACTGGTGGAAGGGGATAAAGTATTGACCAATGTATTCTGTACCGGAAATTCAACAGAAAGTATTTTTGAACTTCAGTTTGATATAAACGGTCAAAATAACACCCAGGTAAATAAATTGTATACATCATATAGTGCAGACGGTGAACTGGCATATCCCACATATTTTGGTCCAAAAGGTTCTTTCAGTCCTTTTAAGTATCAACCGTCTACTCTAAACGAAAGTGCTGTTGACATTCGGGAATCCAGTTCTGCCAGTGCGACTGATTACGGTAATGGTTATCCTATTTACAAGTATGCCCTTTATTCGGTTGTAGAAGCACAAAACGGTTCATTTATTCCGGTTTACAGAAGTCCAAGTACTACACCTAACTGGATTTTGTACCGGCTTTCGGATATTATCTTAATGAAGGCTGAAGCATTGACTCAACTGGATAGGAGCGATGATGACCTGAAAGAATCACTCAAATTAGTAAATACAACTTATATGCGATCCAATATTACGACCGATTCCCTGACTTTTAATAATTATGGAGATAAAGTGAAAATGCAGGATTTGGTGTTGAGGGAACGTCAGCGTGAACTTTTATTTGAAGGAAAACGCTGGTTTGATTTAATGCGGTTGGTTCGCCGAACGAACAATCCAAGCCTGGTACTTAAATATATTATTCCAAAGTTAACGGGTGATGCCATGCAAGTACAAAAAATGTCGGTCATGAATGCCTTATATATGCCAATTCTACAATCGGAATTACAAATAAATACCAGTTTAACGCAAAATCCATTCTATGTGGATACTGATTTGACATCAAATTAATTGAAAATGAATACTACCATGAAAAAAGTTATAAACAGTATGGTTTTTAGCAAACCATTAAAGACTTTCATATTACTACTCATTGGATTGAGTGGAATATTATCATCCTGTCTTGATGAAGTCCCCGGACTTCCTACCGTTTCGAAAGAAATGATGGGTCAGTACTTAGAAAGCCATAAGGACGAATTCTCCGAATTCAGTAAACTGATGGATACCACCCAGGTAAAAGGGCTTATTAATGCTTATGGTAAATACACACTTTATGCACCGAATAATGATGCCATGCACGCATTTTATCAATCGAAAGGGCGAACCTCTTTAAAAGAATTTACGCTCGATACGATGAAAATAATTGCTTATGACCATTTAATTAAAGGATTTATTCTTACGACGGATAAATTTCTGGATGGATTAATGCCGTATTTAACGATGAGTGATCGTTTTATTGAAACATCATCCAAAGGCGATGGTTCCAATTATGTGTTTTATGTAAATAAAACTTCTGCCATACTTACAAAGAATATACTGGTAAGTAACGGGGTGATCCATATGATTAACAAAGTACTCTCCCCTTCATCATTTACACTGGTTCAGTCGATAGCTGCTGACACAAAATTCAGAATATTCTATGATGCATTAGTTAAAACGGGACTGGATAAAAAACTTTTATTGATACGTGATAATACTTATAACCGGGATGATCCCAAATATACCTGGTACGATCAAAATTATCATACAAGTAGCCCGGGAGATATTGATCAATTGCCAACTTCCAGAAAATATGGTTATACAGCCTTTATGGAAAGCGACTCGACTTACCGGAATGTATACAATATTAAGAATATCGACGATCTGAAAGCATATGCAGCAGCCCATGTTTATAATGAAGATCCATCCGATGCCAGTGTTACCGATATTACAGATCCACGCAACAGTCTGAATAAATTTATTGCATATCATTTAATCAATAAGAAATTACCTGCGGTTAAATTAATTGATATGTACGATACGGACCATATGCTTAAGACCTATGATATGTTCGAATATATTGAAACCATGAATCCGAACACTTTGCTTGAAGTGAAAAAAGAGAGGGCAGGCGGTGAATCCAATTTGATTAATAAATCTGTTACCTCAGGCGAAGCGGTCAGGCTTGTTGCAACCAATAAAGATAACGATGCTGTTAATGGTGTTTACCACGAGATTGACAAGATTTTGATTTATGACATGCGGGTAGCAGGTGAAATGTCGACTAAACGAATCAGGATGGATATGGCAGCCTTTTTTCCTGAATTAACAAATAATGATATGCGGGTTTATAACCGTGACCGGAGTCTCTCGTGGGTATATCCTCCGGGATACCTGGATAGGTTAACAATGTCATCAACCACCTATTTCTCGTATGACAATGCTTACGGCGGTTGGCTGGATTATGAGGGTGATGAGTTTTTCCTGAAAGGATTATTCGATTTCGAGATTGTTACCCCGGCGATTCCTGCCGGTACTTACGAAGTGAGATTCAGTTATCAACCGACTGGTATGCGCGGAGCAGCACAGTTGTATTGGGATCATGTCCCATGTGGAATTCCATTGGACCTGAAAATTGAAGCTGCTGACCCGCTTGTTGGGTTTGTAGTACCGGGAACCGATCCGACAGATCCCTACGGCTTTGAAAATGATAAAATGATGCGTAACCGTGGATATATGAAAGGTCCATGTACATATTGGGATCCAAAACCATTGGGCTTTTATGGATATAAGGTAGCACGCAACAGTACAAATTCACTTCGAAGAATTTTGGGAACCTACAAATTTGATAAAGCCGGTACACATGTTTTTACCGTTGAAGCTGTTCGTGCAGGTCAGTTTCAATTGGATTTCCTCGAATTTGTCCCTGTCGAAATTGTGGATCATGAAGACATTGAATAACTGGAAATTGACAAAATAAAGCACTCTGGAATTACAATTAACATAATATGAAAAAATGAAATATAACTATATTTTAATCACTTTACTACTTGGAATAGGTTTATTCACATCCTGCAATGATGTTTGGCTCGACCATTATGGCAGCAATACAGGCATTAACAGCAAATTGAGCATGTACGATTATATCAAAACTCAGCCCGATTTAAGCACATTTGCCGGTATGCTGAAAGTTGCCGGGTATGATACTATTTTGAATAAAACACAGACTTATACTGTGTGGGCACCTGTAAACAGCGGGTTGACGGATATTGATCTGAAAGATTCATTATTAGTGACGAACATTGTCAAGAATCACATATCCCGGTTTTCGTATCCAACATCAGGCATTACATCAAAAACAATATTTATGCTCGACCAGAAGTTCCTGACATTTAAAAGAACGGACGCCGGTTTCTCATTTGGGGGCAAAAAACTATTAGAAGCAAACACTGCTACTCAGAATGGAATCCTGCATAAAGTGGAAGGATATGTACCTTATATCAGTAATATCTGGGAGTTTATCGGCCGAACGCCCGGTCTGGATTCATTAAGATCCTATCTTTATTCACAAAGCACGCTACTTTTTGATCAGGCACACAGTGTTGAAATTGGAACGAATAAACTAAATCAGGCAATTTACGATTCAGTAATTATCTTTTCAAATCCTATTCTAGATAAAATCGGACACCTGCAACTGGAAGACAGCACCTATGCAGCCATATTGCCTACAAATACAGCCTGGAAGAAAGTGTACAACGTGATAAAAGCAAATTATAATACCTTACCAAAAGATGGGGGTATCGCACAGCAACGATTAAATACTCAATATGCAATAGTACGGAATTTGGTTTTCAAGTTCAAGGATCTTGTTACTGAACCAACTGCATTCGATTCATTAATTACCACTACAGGGAATGTGTTTAAACCATCTTCCTACTTGTTTGATGGATCAAGCAAAAAGATACTCAGTAACGGTTTTGCTTATGTGACAGATTCTCTCACGTTTAAAGCTTCCGATTCATGGCAGCAGCCTATTCGTGTTGAAGCTGAAAATTCAAGTTATGGCAGAACATTCCTGAATTCAAATATTTATATCCGTTCAAGTCTAGGTTCAACCTACAATGTTTCGCTAAACAGATATCTGGTTTGTGAACCAACGACTGTGAGTAAGACAACACAAAATTCGGTTACATTCCCTATCCCTAATACTTTGTCGGGTAACTACAGAATTTCTTGTGTGTTTGTCCCTTCTAGTATTGCAACTGCAACTGATGCACGAAAATATAAAGTACGGTTCAGTTTATCCTATATAAATAGTGCGGGAAAACCAATAACTGACGCAGCTATAACAACATTGAACACGGTAAATCCGGCACAGGGTGCTATTGCAGGTACTTTCACAACGGACGCTTCGGCAATAACAAAAATGTTTGTAACTCAAATCAGTTTTCCTTATTGTAATATTTTTACAACAAAGTCACTGAATTCCGATATTACTGTAAAACTTAAAGTTGAAAATGTAGCATCAATCGGTGAGACGGTTAATTTTGATCGAATCTTCCGGGTGGATCATGTCATTTTGGAACCGGTTCAATAAATTGAAAGTATAATAAATAATTAGAATGTACATGAAAAATTATAAATATATAGTAAGGATGAACCGGATTACAAAATCAATAAATACAATCCTGATTTTTGTATTCTGTATGACTACTCAGGTTGCAAAAGCGGAAAGTAAAGACTCGAAAGCTGCAGTGATTCATTCTTTGAGTGGATTGGTACGTGATGCACATACGAAAATTCCAATTAACGCAGCACAGATTAAAACATTAAACGGTGATGCTTCCGCCACTACCAATGAACAGGGCGTTTTCAAACTGAAAGTGTCTTCGTCTAAAGCATTATTGACTGTTTCAGCTTTCGATTACAATGTCCGTCAAATCCCAGTACAGGGTCGCGATTCGATAGTCATAGAACTCTATAGTGATGTCCTGGGAAATTACTATAAAATGATAGAAGGACCCAATGGACCTGTAGATAATATTACAACGACCAATTCAATAAAAGGAATTACTGATATAAATCATACTACGGCTGTTGGTGCAGATGAAATCCTTCAATCGGAATTAGGTGGTGATGTCAGAGCTATCAGCCGATCGGGTGTATCCGGATTGGGAGCTTCGTTGTTTATCCGGGGATTAAATTCAGTAAATGCAAATGCTCAGCCATTGTTTGTAATTGATGGGGTAATATGGAATAATTTATACGATTTTGCTTCAATTCATAAGGGCTTTTTCTCAAACCCTTTGGACAATATTGATATCAATGACATCGAAAGTATTTCACTGATGAAAGATGGAACTTCCTTGTATGGCAGCAAAGCAGCAAACGGGGTTATCCTGATAAAAACCAAACGTGCAACCAGCACAGTGACAAAAATCAATCTGAATATCGTCATGGGTATGACAACACTTCCCAAAACCCTTCCTGTCATGAATAGTGATGGGTACAAAACTTACCTTACAAATATAATCGGTACTACGGGTCTGACTAATGAAGTGATTTCTCAAATCCCTTTTCTTAATGATAACCCGAACCGGTCAACGTACAAACTTTATCATAATAACACCGACTGGTCCGATCAGGTGTATCAAACAGGATTATCAAAAAGTTATGCTATCAATGTAAAAGGAGGGGATGATAAAGCACTGTATTATCTAACCCTGGGATATACAGGAAATAGCGGAGTCGTAAAAACGACAGACTTCCAGCGGTATAATCTGCGATTGAATGCTGATATTAAATTATTCCAGAATGTATCCTTGGCAGTAAATGTAGGATTCTCCCGCATCAACAGAAAACTGCTAGATGATGGAGTTGATAATTACACCTCACCAACCTGGCTTTCTTTAACGAAAGCCCCCTTTATAAGTCCATTTACTTTCACTTCGCTGGGAGTAAAGACTTCGGAATATACCTATGCTGATATTTTGGGGATAGGTAATCCGGGTGGAATTATTAATAACTCAAACAATACCCTCAAACAAAACAGTTTTAATATTACATTGAAACCTGTATTTAAAGTTTCGCCATCTATCTTCATTAGTGAGCAATTTGACTATAGTCTGAATAAGTCGAATGAAGATTATTACCGGCCATTACTCTTTACATATCCGATCTATATTACAGGATATGGCTATTCAGCAAACGAGAGAGAAAGTCAGGTAAGCAGGAATAATTCAGTGTTCAGTGATACCCGTATAAATTTTACAAAACAGTTTAATCCGACCAATCACTTAAATGTATTCCTTGGAACACGGTATATCAATAATTATTTCGAGTCTGATTACGTGGAAGGTCACAATTCAGGATCCAACTCCTCTGTGAATTTACATGGAAGTTTTACCTATTTACAAACAGACGGGATAAACAATTTAACAAAATCGATATCCAACTATGCGAATGTGGATTATAATTTTGATAACCGGTATTTTCTGAATGCAGTTGTGTCGATGGATGCTTCTTCCCGTTTTGGAAATGAGACAACAGGTGGCTTTTCTTTATTTGGTCGTAGCTGGGGTGTTTTTCCTTCTTTGAACGGATCCTGGCTGATTTCTTCCGAAAAGTTTATGAAGAATATCAGTGCGGTGAGTTTGCTTAAATTCAGGGCTGGCTATGGAATAACCGGAAATGATGATATTCGCGATTATCAAACACAGGCTTATTTTTCGTCTTTAAGATTTAAAGATGTTGGAAACGGGGTGATACTGACAAATCTCGCAAATCCACAAATTCAATGGGAAACGACAGGAAGAGCAAATTTAGGATTGGATATGGAACTCTTAAACGACAGGTTAACAATGTCGCTGGATGTTTATTCGAGCAATACCAGTAACCTGTTAACCCTGAAACAATTTCAGGATGTTGCCGGATTAAATGCCTACTGGAGCAACGAAGGTAAATTGTCAAATAAAGGAGCCGAATTTACGATTAATGCGAAACTGATCAATCTTAAAAATTTACATTGGGAGCTGGGATTGAGTGTCGGTCATTATGTGAATAAAATTACAGAATTACCAAACGGAAACTACACAACTAGAGTTTATGGTGGTGAAGTGTTGACATCAGTGGGTAATGCTGCCGGAATGTTTTACGGATACAAAACTCTTGGAGTATTTGCAACAGAAGCTCAGGCGACGGCAGGCAATTTAAAAATCCAAAACTATAACGGAACTTATACTTCATTTGGTGCCGGCGATATCATATTTGACGATGCTCACAAAGATGGAATCATTGATGCGAAGGATAAACAAATTATTGGCGATCCGAACCCGAAACTGTATGGTACGATCAGCAATAAATTTACATACAAAAAACTGACTTTATCCACTTTGTTTACCTATTCGTATGGTAACGATGTATACAATTATCAACGGAGTCAACTGGAAGCCGGTTACGATTTTAGCAATCAATCGACCACCATGCTTACACGTTGGGTCACCGAAGGACAGGTGACTGCTCAGCCAAAAGCAGTATATGGCGACCCAATGGGTAATTCACGATTCTCGGATCGCTGGATAGAGGATGGATCATATATCCGTTTGAAAACATTGATGTTGTCGTATAATATTCCACTAAAAACAAATTTTATTGAAGGTATTAATGTCTGGGTTTCGGCTAATAATGTATTTACACTTACCAACTATTTGGGTGGTGATCCTGAATTCTCTACTCAAAACGCAGTGCTTTTTCAGGGTGTTGATGCCGGTTTAATTCCATTAAGCAGGAGTTACTATGTTGGGCTTAAATTCAATTTGTAAGAAAAAATTATTGACAATCTATTTCAAAATAAAATAAAAAACAACGATATGAAGAAAATATGCAACCTGTTGATATGCCTGTTTATATCATCGATATTTCTGGTCAGTTGCAATGATATGCTGGGAGTTGATTCAAAGCGATTACTTACCGAACAGGAATTTGGACACACTCCGAACGATGTGCTGTATTCAACGTTTGGTGTGCTTTCTCAAATGCAAAAACTGGCAGACAGTTATGTATTACTGGGCGAATTAAGGGGTGATTTAATGAATACATCCGAAACTTCTGATTTAAGTTTAAAAGAAATCAATGACTTTGCCATTACCCCTACAAACAAGTATGTAAATATAAAAAATTATTATGCTGTAATCAATAACTGCAATTATATATTGCAAAACCTGGATTCGTCAGTAGTTGTGAAAGGTGAAAAACTGCAGTTAGGGCAAATGGCAGCTATTAAATCGATCAGAGCCTGGACGTATATGCAAATAGCCCTGAATTTTAAAACCGCAAAATATTATACGAATGCTATTTTGACAGTAGAGGATTCAAAGAAATCATATCCGGAATTAGACATTACTGCTTTAGCCGATGTTTTAATTGCTGATCTGTTGCCACTCAAGAATGTCTTGTTTCAGGATTTAGGTACTGTTGGATTTTACGATACTTCTTATTCCTATTTCCCTATAAGTTTTCTGTTGGGAGATTTATATTTATGGAAGGGCGAATATGAAAAATCAGCTACTGAGTATCATGATTTCATGTTAAAGTTTGGTATTCTAATTCCCGGATGGAATTCTTCTGCGTGGTTAACCACGAACAATACGATTACCAAAAATGCAAATCTGAATTGGATGGCATCATTTGCTCCAGGTTCAAGCGAGGTTTCGGCTACTATCACCTGTCCAACAGAGTATGGTCAGAAATTTGCATTGGACACTTTAAATTATCAACATAAAATAGTGCCTTCAACACAGGCATTGAGTAACTGGGATAATCAAATCTATTTCCTGAATGAAGCTTCCAATGCACAAGGTGATTTACGTAAATATGGTTCAGTATCATGGGGAGATGTTGTCACTGCAAGAACCGGTATAACTACAATTTTTAATGCTAACGATATAACATCCATTCCACCTGTTATTCTCAAGTACAAAGTTTACAATCAGAATGTAGTGATTTATCGTAATTCATTGCTTTATTTACGGTATGCCGAAGCAGTTAACAGGCTTAATAAACCAAATTTAGCTTTTGCAGTTCTAAAATACGGTTTAAATAATGCCAACATGTATAATCCAAAAATCTTTACAGCGAATGAAAAAGATGCATCAGCTACCTATATGGATTTTTCCAGCGTAAAATTCACCAACAATGTGGGCATCAGAATGCGTGGACTGGGAGCCTGTGATAAGGATACCCTGTTTTATACTTTTCATGCTCAGAACTCTTTGAAAGATTCTGTTCTTTATGTGGAGGATTTAATTCAGAAAGAGCTGGCTCTGGAAACTGCTTTTGAAGGAAACCGTTTCACTGATTTAATGCGATTCACTTTGAGGAGAATTAAAAATGGTGAAGGAGATGAATCCTATCTGGCCAATCCGATATCAGCAAAACATGTTGGTAATGAAGCAGCCATAAAGACATTATTAATGAATCAGGCAAATTGGTACATTAAGAAGGAATAATATAAATTCAATGAAGGATGTTTTGTTTCCATCCATGGGATAAAAGTGTTTATATAATACGTTACTAAAGAAAATTCCCTATATTTACAAAGGAATGATGTAAGACTGTACCTGCCCTTTCTTTCCTCAAACAGAGGTGGGAGAGGGCTGGTTTATTTAGTTGGTTAACCTTTTAGAAAGCTTTGA
>Ga0302286_10000731_pt1 | contig 25850 bp, 16 predicted proteins | sample III_Fen_E2_3_FD_198765 | JGI IMG/M metagenome (GOLD analysis project Ga0302286, IMG submission 198765) | Peat permafrost microbial communities from Stordalen Mire near Abisko, Sweden - III_Fen_E2_3 | ecosystem: Environmental > Terrestrial > Soil > Wetlands > Permafrost | place: Sweden: Abisko...
GCTGTTCTTTGATCGCCTCTACGAGATAGGGGATGATAGCTGTATAAGCCATCGATTTGATTTTTGTACTGTCGTTCGTAATTACTGCTTCGGGAATTATGCGTTCTACTTCCTGAGCAAGAAAACCAACTTGAAGTTTTTTATTCTTGTCGTCTTTCCAGTTATAGTTAACCCCCTGAAGTTTACTTATTTTTTCAAGATTTGCACTTGTTTGTCTCGTCTTTTCGCTTCCCAAGGGCAAAATGTTCTCTTTGGCATTCATGTCCGAATATTGATACAAAGTCCGACATTCAACATCAATGTATCCTGTTGCATCGGTCTTGTAAAATACGACTTTCGAGCCGCTGGTAATTCGGGGATCCGATCCCCAATGATTAATCCCTAATGGTTGAGCTGTTGAATACCAGGATCTTGATTCTCCCGAGTTAATATCTAATTTATAAACAGGTGTTGAAGTAATGATACCGACATACCCATTACTTGCAACTTTTACCTGTGCTTTTGCACTAAACGATAAGGTTATAAAACCTAGAACGAAAATAATAACAAACTTTTTCATACTTTTGATTGATTTTTAGGGAGTTTTAACTCCCGGTTTATAATTAATGTTTAATTGAAGTCCTGAAGGTTGCAGCCTTCGGGACTTTTTATTTTATTGAGCTTTATAACTGGTTTGTTTCATTTTAAGCATCGAAGAAAACCACAATGCATTTAAGTGCGATATGTATTAATCTTGAAATGAGTATAAAGGTACCCTTATGATTTCTATGCTATACGACATATATATTTTTATGAGCTTGTAATTTTGTCTTTTTTGATTCGTTCATAGCCGTATTTCGTCCATTCGTGTGAAAAAAAACGCAGTTTCACACTTTTTTTTAAGTTGAAAAATTTTTTGGAATAGTTTTCTTCCGGAATCAGGATTTGGGAATGTGGATAATTTTTCGTAAGCAGAAGGACTGATTCGGGGATGAATTTGATATGGACAAATTTGATAAATGCGATTGAGAAAGGAACCCTGCAATATAAAAATGCTAAGAGTCAGAATTTTTCAGAGTAAGCTGTATCTGTTGTTAAAACTATGTTTTGTTCAAAAAAAAACAAAGGAGAATTTTCGATAAGCTACATATTAGACGATAATGATAGAGTTCGTGCTTCAAACTATTTTGAGTTGGGAGATAAACTAATTTTGATAAGGTCAGATTCGTTAAAGAGCTTATTTACAGAAAAAGTGGATTCCTTTTGATAAATGAATATGCAAATAAAGACCCTAAAAGAAGAAGCCTCGTTGAAATGAATCAGCGAGGCTTCTTTATTTAGTCACCTTCAGGATATTTCACCCGAAAATATAAGGATTACTTTCCTTGAAGCAACTTTTGTTCTTCAACCTGAGCATCGATAACCGCAATAGTTACCATGTTTAGGATATCACGAACCGAGCTTTCAACATTCAGGATATGAATAGGCTTATTCAAACCCATCTGTATTGGTCCGATAGTATCACACATTCCAATTTCAAGCATCAACTTGTAAGCAATATTCGATGAGCTCAAATTCGGGAAAATAAGTGTATTTACGTTCTTGCCATCAATTTTCGAGAATGGGAATTTTTCGTGACGCAAATCTTTGTCTAAGGCAAAGTTCACCTGCATTTCACCATCAACTAACATCTCCGGATTATTCTCGTGCAAATAAGCAACTGCATCATGAATCATGGCAGGGCTACCCACGTTTCTTTCTCCGAAATTTGAATACGAAAGCATAGCGATTACAGGTTCCTGATTGAATAACTGAACTGCATTATTGGCAAGTTTAGCAATGTCAATCATGGTTTCCTTTGATGGGTGGTTATTTACCATAGTGTCGGCAAAGAAGAATGTTCCCAGTTTAGAGGTAACAATGTTCAAGCCTGCAATGTGGTTTAATCCTTCACGCATACCAACAATCTCGATAGCAGGAATAATAGCATCGCTGTATTTGGTATAAACACCGGTGATCAATGCATCTGCCTCACCAGCTTCAACCATCATCATTCCGAAATAGTTGCGATCGAACATTTTTTCGTAAGCTTCGCTGTAAGTCATACCTTCACGCTGTCGTTTTGCAGTCAACATTTTGGCATATTTCTGACGTCTTGCATCTTCACGGTCGTGACGTAAATTCACGATTTCAACACCCTTAAGATTGATTCCGTTTTCTGCAATAATTTTTTCAATACGTTCTTCATTACCCAATAACACCGGAACGCAGATACCTTCAGCGCGAGCAGCAGCTGCGGCTTTCAACATATTCAGGTGATTGCCTTCAGCAAAAACAACACGTTTTGGGTTTTCTTTTGCTTTCTCTTCCAATCCGCGAATCAGCTTATTGTCGAGTCCCATACGTTGACGTAATTCCTCATCGTATTTATCCCAATCTTCAATTGGTCTTCTGGCTACACCACTTTCCATAGCAGCTCTGGCTACAGCAGGAGCAACAGTTACCAATAAGCGTGGATCCAATGGTTTTGGAATAATATATTGACGGCCAAAGCTTAAGTGCTTTGCGTTGTATGCAGCAGTAACAACTTCAGGAACCGGTTTTTTAGCCAATTCTGCAATTGCAAGAACTGCAGCAACTTTCATTTCTTCGTTAATTGCACATGAACGTACATCAAGCGCACCACGGAAAATGTAAGGGAAACCCAATACATTATTTACCTGGTTAGGATGGTCGCTTCGTCCGGTAGCAAAAATGATATCCTCACGGGATGCAATTGCATCTTCGTAAGAAATTTCCGGATTTGGATTCGCGCAAGCAAATACAATTGGATCTTTGGCCATACTACGAACCATTTCCTTTGTAAGAACGCCTTCGACAGAAAGACCAAGGAAAACGTCAGCACCGGAAACCGCTTCTTCGAGCGTATTGCATGGACGAGATGTAGCAAAAGGTTTTTTACGGCTGTTCAGGTCTGTACGACGAACAGAAATAACACCTTTACTGTCGACCATGATGATATTTTCGAGCTTAGCGCCCAAACGCATGTAAAGAGTTGTACAAGAAGAAGCAGCAGCTCCGGCTCCGTTAACAACGATCTTCACATCTTCAATTTTTTTATCAACCAGTTCCAATGCGTTAATCAATGCAGCAGCAGAAATAATAGCTGTTCCATGCTGATCATCGTGCATAATTGGAATGTCTAAGGCTTCTTTAAGTTGCTCTTCAATAGTAAAACATTCAGGTGCTTTGATGTCTTCAAGATTGATACCACCAAACGTACATGAAATTGCTTTGACTACTTCAATAAATTTGGCAGGGTCTTTCTCATTAACTTCAATGTCGAACACATCAATGTCGGCAAATATTTTAAACAACAAACCTTTACCTTCCATAACTGGTTTCCCGGCCAAAGCACCAATATCGCCCAAGCCAAGAACTGCAGTTCCGTTAGAAATTACAGCAACCAAATTCCCTTTGGCAGTATAATCATACGCACATTGCAAATCTTTTTCAATTTCTAAACAAGGTATAGCCACACCCGGTGAATATGCTAATGACAAATCGCGTTGGGTGCTGTGAGGCTTGGTTGGCACAACCTGAATTTTCCCAGGTCGGCCTTCTTTGTGATAATTTAAAGCTTCTTGATTTTTTGAATTTTCCATTCCGTTAAAACATTTTATATAAGTTAGAATCTTTACTCCTTCGTCTGTATTCCTCTAACAATAAACATTAGCCCTAGTTACCAAATAAAGAAGTAATGTTCAAATATATTTCGAATTCCCGCAGATTGAATCTGAAGAAATACAAACATCAGAAATAATTAACATCAGTCCATGATTTAGGGAAGGTAATAGACATAACGACTACGTAAAACACGTAACGTCTTCGTTGTAACATGTTTTACAACATTTCATTTGCTTTTTTTACTAGCAGAATAGGAATGTTCTAATGTTTCTTTTCAGGAATAGTTTTCTTCTTTCGAAAATCCCACGGGATGTTATAATACATCGAATAGGTAAAGTCGAGCGTAAAACTCTTGTCTGCTTTTCCGTACCCGGGAATAAAATAAACAGACGGAATTTCCAGATTTTTCTTGTCTATCATTATTTTTCCACGAATGGTCCATCCCATGTAAAAGTTATGAAGCATTTCACCCTTTAGCCCCAACATAAATTCACCCCAATGGGCTGTAAAGTTCTGGGTACCCAAATGTCCGGATGCCGGCCAATAGGAATCAAGCTGATAACTATTAACTTGCTGATGAGCTACAGCAAAACCATATCGAAATCCTACAAAAAAGAGATCCTTATCCTTTTTAGTCATAGCCTGCAACATGTTGTAGTCAAATCCCAAACGGGAATAAGTACCACTCCCCGAATAATCAATGTACGAAGATTTGATTTTCATAGCTTCCCAGCCTGTTTCGAAAACGGGGAACCAGTTGGGCCAAAGTTCCATATCGGCAGAAAACTCAGAACCGTAACGATTCCCTTTCGTCCAGTAATCCTGGAATGGGCGTGTCAAGTCAGCCCCCAATCGGAGCCCACGCATCCGGATAAAATTATCCGTTCGTTTAGGAACAACTTTCTTTTTCTGCTCTTTTTGCCCGTAACTAATTGCTGCCAGCAGACAAAGGATGAAGGTAAAGCTTAATATTCTCATGCCAGTTTGTTGTTATCAGACTGTCTCTAATCTGTATCGAATCGATTCGATTATGAGTATTAACGATTGAACGTAATTTGTACTCATTATAGAATCCCGATTCCATAGAAGCATATTTTAGAGTTGTGCTGTGATAAAATGTGATTGTATCAACTTTAGAGTCAAACGACACCCTAAAGCAGGTCGATTCGTTCGAGGATAAGGGCAACAATATCTTACTAACAGTAGAATCATTAATCCAGGGAGTGGTTTGTCCTTTCCCCAGAACTGTTGTTTTAGCAGAAATGGTTCCTTTTGTTGAAGAATTCAGTAATGTAAGCTGAACCAAAGCCTTTGGCGGTGCTTCAAACTCTTCTTTACAGGCCGTTACAACCAGCAAAAAACAAATTAAATACAACAATTGCTTCATCCGGATTATTATTTTGAACGGTCTAAAGGTAGATATTCAAACGGAAACGAAAAACGAAGTCATTTTTTTTACATCGAACTTTATTCTAAAACAATGATTACTACACCGATTTGCAGCCCTGACAACTTCACAGATTGCCATTCACAAAATTTAGATATCTTTGCGCAAAACCCAATGGGAAGATTTGATTAATAAGGTTTTTAGAAAATTTTAGGAATGAAGCACATACGTAATTTCTGCATTATTGCGCACATCGATCACGGAAAAAGTACTCTGGCAGACAGGCTGCTTGAATATACCAAAACGGTTGATGGCCGGGCTATGAAAGCCCAGGTTCTCGACAGCATGGATCTCGAACAGGAACGTGGTATCACCATCAAGAGCCATGCAATACAGATGCAATATACCCTTAATGAACAGGAATATACGCTAAACCTGATTGACACCCCCGGACATGTTGACTTCTCGTACGAAGTCTCCCGTTCCATCGCAGCATGCGAAGGTGCTCTGCTAATCATCGATGCCACTCAGGGAATTCAGGCTCAAACCATTTCGAATCTTTACCTTGCCATTGAACATGATCTGGAGATTATTCCAATCCTGAACAAAATGGATCTGGATAATGCTATGCCCGAAATGGTCGAAGATCAGATCATTGGATTAATCGGTTGTAAACGAACCGACATCATCCGGGCCAGTGGCAAAACCGGACTTGGAATTGAAGAAATTCTGGAACGAATCGTCAATATAATTCCTGAACCCCGGGGTGATAAGAATGCACCACTTCAGGCCTTAATTTTCGACTCTGTTTTCAATCAATTCCGCGGTGTTATCGCTTATTTCAAAGTTGTAAGCGGAGTCATCCGTAAAGGCGATCAGGTTAAATTTGTCAATGCCTCAAAAGAATATATAGCCGACGAAATTGGCGTTCTGAAACTCGGAATGTTTGAACGGCAAGAACTTAAAACAGGCGACGTTGGATACATTATTTGTAATATCAAAACGGCCCGCGAAGTAAAAGTTGGGGATACCATTACGCACGTCAAAGCTCCATGTGACAAAGCAATCGACGGTTTCGAAGAAGTAAAACCAATGGTTTTTGCCGGTGTCTATCCAATCGATTCTGAAGACTATGAAGATCTTCGCTCGGCCATGGAAAAGTTACAGCTAAACGACGCTTCACTTACCTACGAGCCCGAATCATCTGCCGCCTTAGGTTTCGGATTCCGTTGCGGATTCCTTGGACTGCTCCACATGGAAATCATTCAGGAACGCCTCGACCGCGAATATGACATGAATGTAATCACCACCGTTCCTAACGTTTTGTACCATGTACATACCACTAAAGGAGAAACGGTTAATGTTTATAACCCTTCCGGACTTCCGGCAACCACAACCATCGACGATATTGATGAGCCATTTATCCGGGCAAATATTATTACTGCCGCCGATTATATTGGTCCAATCATGACCTTATGCCTCGATAAACGTGGAACCCTTTTAAAACAGGACTATTTAACTCCGGATCGTGTGGAAATGTCTTTCGACCTTCCGCTGGGCGAAATTGTGTTCGACTTTTACGATAAACTGAAAAGTATCTCCAAAGGATATGCTTCTTTTGATTACCATATGCTCGATTTCCGTCCGGCCAAACTGGTTCGTCTGGATATCCTGCTAAACGGTGAAATGGTAGATGCCTTATCAACCCTGATTCACTTCAACAATGCCTATAACTTCGGACGACGGATGTGTGAAAAACTAAAAGAGTTGATTCCACGCCAACAGTTCGACATTGCCATACAGGCAGCCATTGGAGCAAAAGTAATTGCCCGCGAAACCGTAAAAGCTGTTCGTAAAGACGTAACTGCCAAATGTTATGGTGGTGACATCACCCGTAAACGCAAGCTGCTCGAAAAACAGAAAAAGGGTAAAAAACGCATGAAGCAGGTGGGCAACGTTGAAGTTCCTCAAAATGCATTTTTAGCCGTACTAAAACTGGATTAAAAACCGCATTCCTGATACTGATCCGAAGATTTTAAATTCATCGGATCAGTATGCTGTGTTACCTTAACATATTCTTTTTCAGCTAAAACCACAATAAATACAGATTATCAGTGGTTTGTCGGATTAATGACTAAATTTGCGCCCTAAACACGAAGGTTGACTGAGGACATCTGATTTTAGAGACCTTCCCAAAATAATAAAATGTCATTTGAAAATTTAGATTTGATTGAGCCCATCCTGAGGGCTTTAAAAACAGAAGGTTACGAAAAACCAACCCCAATTCAGGAACAAGCAATCCCCATTATACTTCAACGAAACGATTTATTAGGTTGTGCACAAACAGGTACCGGAAAAACAGCAGCTTTTGCAATTCCAATAATTCAGTTGTTATGCGCGACCAATCTTCCAGCGAAAGGAAGACGTAAAATTAAAGCCTTAGTTGTTACTCCAACTCGCGAGTTAGCCATACAGATTGGCGAAAGTTTTAGCGCTTACGGTCGTTATGCCGGACTAAAACACACCGTCATTTTTGGTGGCGTGGGCGAACGTCCGCAAACCGATGCCTTACGCCAGGGTATTGATATTCTGATTGCAACACCAGGTCGTTTGCTCGACTTGATGAATCAGGGATACATTGACCTTCGCAGTCTGGAACTATTTGTGCTCGACGAAGCCGACCGTATGCTCGACATGGGTTTCATTCATGATGTAAAACGCATCATTGCTGAATTACCCCGGGAACGCCAGTCATTGTTCTTCTCGGCCACCATGCCTTCGGATATCGTTAAACTTTCGCAGACCATTCTGAAAAATCCGATAAAAGTGGAAGTCACTCCGGAATCAACCACTGCTGAAAAAGTGGAACAATGGATGTACATGGTAGACTATGCCGACAAACGAAGCTTACTGCTTCATGTGCTTCGGAATCCTGAAATTGTTTCAGCACTGGTTTTTACCCGAACCAAACATGGTGCCGATAAAGTCGTTCAGATGCTTCAGAAAAACGGACATCAGGCTCAGGCTATTCATGGAAATAAATCGCAGAACGCCCGGCAGAAAGCACTCTCCGACTTTAAAGGCGGAAAAATTCGTGTACTGGTGGCTACCGATATTGCAGCCCGTGGTATTGATGTGGATGATTTGACTCACGTAATTAACTACGAAATACCGAATATCCCGGAAACCTATGTACACCGGATCGGAAGAACCGGACGTGCAGGACAAAGCGGTATCGCCCTTTCGTTTTGCGATAATACTGAAATTCTTTTTCTGCGCGACATCCAGCGTCTGATCTCTCAAACCATTCCGGTCGTAACCGATCATCCGTATGCACTGACAGATCTCACTCCGGTAAAGGCACCTGCTAAAACACCAAGACCATCAAGCCGCGGTGAACATAGCAGACAACCAGTTCGGGAATCTTCAGGCAACCGCGAAAACAGACCGGCCCGTCAGACTGCTGTTTCATCAGAGCAAAAACCGACCCGGAAATTTTGGAGCCGTAGACCGTAAACTTTTTATCATCCAAATAACAAAGGGTAAACTCGTCAATCGACAGGTTTACCCTTTGTGCAATACAATAACTTTGCCTGAAGCGTTTCCTTTGGATAAGTTACCGGCTTTCCATACTTTTGCAAACCAGATTAAAATGAGATTTTTATACTGACGTATGATGCGTCGTTAGCCAAAAGAATATGAGCCGTGTAGTAATAGGATTGTCGGGAGGTGTTGATTCGAGTGTTGCAGCGTATTTGCTAAAGCAACAGGGACATGATGTGATTGCCTTGTTCATGGTAAACTGGCATGACCGTACCGGTGCAATTACCTCGGGCTGCACCTGGGAAGACGATGCCGATATCGCCGCCATGGTTGCCAGGAAACTGGATATCCCTTTTCATATTGTCGATCTCAGTAAAGACTATAAGCAACGTGTAGTTGATTACATGTTTGCCGAATACAGCAAAGGGCGCACTCCAAATCCGGATGTGCTGTGCAACCGTGAGATCAAATTCGACATTTTTCTGACGGAATGCCTGAAGTACGATGCCGAATTCGTTGCCACCGGTCATTATTGCCGCAAATCGGAATTCGAAAAAGACGGGCAAACCATTTACCAGCTACTGGCCGGTTCTGACAACAACAAGGATCAGAGCTATTTTCTGTGTCAGCTAAATCAGTACCAGCTATCCAAAGCAATGTTTCCGATCGGGCATCTCGAAAAACCGGAAGTACGCGAAATAGCCCGTCAGGCAAACCTGCCTTCTGCCGAGAAAAAAGATTCTCAGGGAATCTGCTTCGTCGGGAAAGTTGATTTACCTACGTTCCTTCAGCAAAAGCTCGGACCCAAAACCGGAAATGTAATTGAGGTTCCGGCTGAGTTTATGGCCAAAAAGAAGAACATCGAAAAGAACGAAGAAAATTTCCACAAGCTTTGTTCTGCGTTTCCATACAAACCCTGGAACGGCAAGATTATCGGCGAACACCGCGGAGCCCATTATTATACCGTTGGACAGCGCAAAGGTCTTAACATTGGCGGACATCAGGAACCCCTGTTTGTGATTGGAACCGATGTGGACCGGAATATTCTGTACGTTGGCGAAGGATTTGAGCATCCGGGATTATTTCGTCCGGGATTATTCATTAAAACCGATGAAATTCACTGGATCAGACCCGATCAGGTAATGACACTGGGTGAAAGCCGCCGGTACGACCTTCGTATTCGTTACCGCCAACCCTTGGAAAAAGCAACGATGTACCAGCGAGAAGACGGTATTTACATGCTGTTCGACGAGGAGCAACGTGGCATCACCTCCGGACAATTTGCCGCCTGGTACGATGGCGAAGAGTTAGTAGGATCGGGTGTGATTGCGTAAATCAAGGCAAAAGGCAAAAGTTTAAAGGCAAAAAAGCCTGACCTAATCCTATCTTTTGTCTTGGCACTTTTACCTTTTGACTTTGTACTTTTACCTTTATACTTTTGACTTCACATTTTTACCTTATCTTTAAAAGCAAAAACAGACTACAATATGATCAGATCAATGACAGGATTCGGCAAAGTCGAATTCGAAATCGGAACAAAAAAGATAACCTTCGAAATAAAGTCGCTTAACAGCAAACAACTTGATATCAATACTCGTGTACCGTCGATGTACCGCGAGAAAGACCTGGAAATCCGTCGATTGATCTCCGAAATGCTTATTCGTGGCAAAGTTGATTTTGCCCTTTATCTCGATAATCTTGGCGCAGAAAGTACTTCGCGGATTAATTCAGCAATCATCAAAGATTACTACAGTCAGTTAAAAGACGTTCATCAGGAATTGGGACTCGAAATCAACGAAAGCATCATGCAAAGCATTATGCGTCTGCCCGAAACGGTTAAAATGGTTTACGAAGAACTGGATGAAACCGAATGGCTGATGGTTCGCGAAAATCTTGTAAAGACCCTTACCGAACTAAACCGTTTCCGCGATCAGGAAGGCTTAGCTCTAAAAGCAGATATCGTAGCAAACGTCCAAAATATTCTGGATCTGCTGGCTCAGGTTGAACCATTCGAAAAACAGCGACTGGTGAACGTGAAAGCCAAAATCATGGATAGCCTCAACGATATTCAATTAAACGGGAACCTCGATAAAAACCGGTTCGAACAGGAACTGATTTACTACATCGAAAAACTCGACATCAACGAAGAAAAAGTTCGTCTGGCCAACCATTGCAAATATTTTACCGAGACGATGAATGAAGATGAACCTTCCGGTCGTAAGCTGGGATTTATCGCTCAGGAAATCGGTCGCGAAATCAATACGCTTGGTTCGAAAGCCAATGAAAGCAACCTTCAGCGCATTGTGGTTCAAATGAAAGATAATCTGGAAAAAATTAAGGAACAGGTACTTAACGTACTATAAGTTAAAAGGCAAAAGGACAAAGTAAAAAGTAAAAACCGATGCTGAATGATCTGCAAAAAAGATTGTTTCCATTTGCGGTTAAGGTTTTTAGTTTCTTAAAAACCTTACCAGGTTCGCCTGAATATTCGGTTGTTCGCTATCAACTGGCTAAATCGGCAACTTCGTCAGGTGCAAATTACGAAGAAGCACAAGCAGCCTCATCAAAAGCAGATTTTATTTACAAAAACGAACTATCGTTGCGCGAAATGCGGGAAAGCAATTATTGGTTAAGACTTATTCAGGCAACAGATCAATCAAATAAACTGAATCAGGAAGAACTTAAATACCTTATCAATGAATCCGAAGAACTGAAGAAGATACTTGGGAGCATTGTGAGTAAATCAAAATTAAGCAACGAACATTAACCCAATTTTTAACTTTTGCCTTTCATCTTGTCCCATGTTCTTTTACTTTTGCCTTTTTACTTTTAACTTTTAACTTTTGCCTTTAACCTTTTTACTTGATCTATGTACGGCAAACTCATTATATTTTCAGCACCCTCAGGAGCAGGGAAAACCACCATTGTTCGGCATTTACTCGAACTGGATTTAAACCTTGAATTTTCGATTTCGGCAACCAGCCGAGGCATGCGCCATACCGAAACCGACGGGAAAGACTATTATTTTCTTTCTCCGGAAGAATTCAGACAAAAAATCAGGAACGATGAATTTCTGGAATGGGAAGAAGTTTATCAGGGAACTTTCTACGGAACATTAAAATCGGAAGTCGAACGAATTCGCTCAAACGGGAAAAATGTTGTTTTTGATGTGGATGTCGTTGGAGGATGCAACATCAAAAAATTCTATGGCGACGATGCTTTGGCAGTTTTCGTGCAACCACCTTCGGTTGAAGAACTCCGCAATCGTTTAGTTGCCCGGTCAACTGATGCACCCGAAGTTATTGAAAAACGGGTTGCCAAGGCTGAGTATGAATTGACTTTTGCTCCTAATTTTGATGTCATCATTGTGAACGACCAGCTGAAAAAAGCATTTAAAGAGACAGAAGAATGTGTTCGGGCATTTATCGCTTCCTAAAAAGAGGCTGAAGTAATCAGGCAGAAGGTAGAAGTAACACCTTTTTCTTCTGCCTTCTGCCTGGTAACTATTAAACTTTAAAAAATACAATTTCATGATCAAAACCGGACTCTTCTTTGGTTCATTCAATCCCATTCACGTGGGACACATGGCTATAGCCAATTACATGGTCGAATTCACCGAAATCGATCAGCTTTGGTTTGTGATAAGTCCTCAAAATCCGTTGAAAAAGAAAAAAACCTTACTGGATGAATATCAGCGGTTGGAAATGGTGAACCGAGCCATTGGCGACGATCTGCGTTTTCGTGCATCGAAAGTAGAGTTTAATTTACCCAAACCTTCGTACACTATTGATACACTGGCATACCTGAGTGAAAAATACCCAACCCACCAGTTCTTTATTCTGATGGGCTCCGACAGTTTGGAAAGCATCCAAAAATGGAAAAATGCAGATGTATTGGTAGCCAATTACGATATCATTGTTTATCCTCGTCCGGGCTTTAATCCTGAAATCATAGAAAAATATCCCCTGGTACAGCTAGCGAATGCTCCACTAATTGAACTTTCCTCAACCTTCCTTCGCGAATCAATCCGTGCAGGTAAAGATGTTCGCCATTTTTTACCTCATCGCACCTGGGATTATTTGCAACAGATGAATTTTTACAAAAAATAGTTCGGCAACAATTGTTTGTAGTCACCCATTACCATCACATTCCGATGAAATGAATGCCTACAAACAATAAATCAATAACCTACTCAATATCCCAGATTCCCGCAGCTTTTTCAAGGTTTATCCGGGCTTCAGTACAGGCATATCGTATTCCCAAATATTCGATCCGCAAATCAACGAATGTGCGTTGTGCATTTAGCAGATCTGTTAATCCGGTTTCTCCGCGCTGATAGGCATAATTGCGTGCCTGAACGATCTTCTCCGCATCTTCAACCAAACCTTTTTTATATTGCCCGACTTGTTTTTCCAATGCCTTTAAGGCCAGGTATGCCTGTGTTACTTCGCCAGCAATAGAAACCTGAGTGTCACGATACTGCGCCTCACTCTGACTAACCGCATTTCGTGCAGCCAATACTTCGCCTCGGTTCAGATTCGAGAATTTCAACGGAATACTAATTCCTGCTTTATAGGTATTAAATGCGGGGGCTGGTGCTATTTCATTCTTCACCACGGCACTATGCGAATATCCTGCCTCCAAACTAAACTCAAAAGCCCGCTTAGCCTGAAGTAAACGTACCTGCTTCTCCGAAATTTCTTTATTCCGAATTGCCAGCTGAAGATCAGATCGATGTTCAAGAGCTGTTTTTATCAAATCAGAAAGCTCATATTCCTTAACTGAGGAAGGAAAATCATCAGTTAACGAAATCGCCCCATCCGAATAGTTGCCCCCCTGAAGCTGCGCCATCTTCGACAAAGCCATCCGATAATCAGCCTCAGCCTGAATAACCTGATTTTGCTGAGCCCGGGCTTCCAAAGCCGTTTGCAAAGCATCGGTTGCATGAATGGCACCCACCTGTAGCCGAAGACTATCCGCATCAGCAAGTTTCTTCAGTTGACTATAAATATCAAGCTGCAATTGCAATAACTGTTTCTGCTTTATCGCAGAAAAGTAGCTCAATGCAGCTTCAGCCCGAAGGTTCTGAAAATAGGCATCAACCGCCGATTGCGCCTGTTCTTTTTGACTGTGAGCCAGCGAAATCGCAGCTCCCCGTTTATTCCCCAGACTAAACGGATAACTGATTGCCGCATCAATCCCCTGTCCCATCAATAAGGTCTGATCTTCATTATTCGAATACGATAGCGAAACTTCCGGATCGGAAAATACTTTTGCAGCTTTTAGCTCAGCATCGGCAATACTCACATTAAACTGTTCAGCAATATAACCCAGATTTCCCTTAGCCACTTTTGAAAGATATTCGGTTAACGAAAGCGTTCCTCCCTGAGGGCTTGCAGCTGATTGTCCGAATAAATTCAGACCAACCAGCACTATAACTAATGTACTATATAGATATCGTTTCATAATTCGTGCAGATTAATATTCATCTGTTTTCTGTTTGTTTTCACTCCATTTTTCAAGCATGTAATACAACACCGGAAGTACCGAAAGTGTAATAACCGTTCCGAAAGCCAGACCATACACAATTACCGTGGCTAAAGGACGCTGTACATCCGATCCAATATTGGTTGAAAGTGATGCCGGAATTAATCCCAGAATTGCTACAGAAGAAGTCAGCAAGACCGGTCTAAACCGATGTATTGCTCCGTCAATAACCGCTTTTTTCAACTCCTCTCCTCTTTCTCGCAACCGATTAATGTGCGAAATCATCAAAACCCCGTTTTGGATAAACACCCCAAACAAAGCGATGAACCCAACAGCTGAAGAAACATTAAACGTCATTCCAAAAACATTGAGGGCAAGCATTCCACCAAAAATGGCGAGTGGTAACATGGAGATTTGCAACCAGGCTTGTCTGAAGTTTCCAAAATTCCAGAATAATAAAAGGAACATCAATGCCAGCGAAAGCGGAACAATCAAAGCCAATCGTGCATAGGCCCGCTGCTGATTATCGAACTGCCCGCCCCAGTGAATATGGAAAGCATCATGGTCATAAGGCACCTCTTTCTCGATGACTTTGTTTGCTTCATTCAGGAATGAAGACACATCCCGTCCCCGAAGGTTAACTCTTACCGTAACAAACCGTTGGTTGGCTTCCCGGGTAATGATTCCAGGTCCGGTAGTCGTTGTTATCTCGGCAATTTGCGAAAGTGGAATCTTTGCCCCGGTTTCTGAGGTTAGCAACAAATTTCCGATTTTCTCCGGAGTATCGCGAAACTGCTCGTTGTAACGACATATCACATCGTAAACCTTATTGCCAATAAACACCTGAGAAATTGCTTTTCCACCGATAGCTACCTCAATCAATTCGGCAACATCCGAAACATTCAGTCCGTATTCGGCAATCTTTGCCCGATCAGCATGAATCTGCAACTGAGGCAATGGCGGTTCCTGCTCAATACTAACATCTTCAGCACCCGGAATCTGATGCACTTTGGTCTGAACATTCTCGGCAATCCGACGAGCTTCCTGTTGATCTTCACCATAGATTTTAATAGCCATGTCGCTATGGGAGCCTGCAATCTGATCCATAACCATGTCTATGATTGGTTGTGAAAATCCGATTTCATATCCCGGAAGTTTGGCAAAATCATCAGCCATCTCCTTGATTAAATCGTCCTTTTTCTTCCCTTTTTCCCATTCATTATAGGGTCTTAATCCCACCGAAACTTCCACATGTGACGTAGAGAACGGATCGACTCCTTCATCATCACGGCCAACCTGAGTCATCACATAACTCACTTCATCGTACTTCAAAACATGCTTCCGAAGGGTGTCGGCCATTGCTTTCGATTTTTCCAGATTAATGCCCGGAGGCAACTGAACCTGCATCCAGAGAGACCCTTCATCAAGCGATGGCAAAAAATCTTTTCCAACGGTAAACGAAAGAACAATGGTGGTAATCAGAATCGCTATCAGCGGAATGATGATCTTGCGGGGCTTGTCAACCAGGCCTGTGATTAGCCGGCTGTAAAACTGGCTCAGGCGTTCGAGCCAGCGATTGTGATAGATTTTACGAGGCTTCCGATAAACCAGAAATGCTAATCCGGGAATCAGTAACAACGCAACGGCCAAAGCTCCCAGCAAAGCATACCCAACGGTAAAAGCCATTGGAGTAAACATCTTTTTCTCAATTCGCTCGAAGGTGAAAAGTGGAAGATAAGCCATGATGATAATCAACATGGAAAAGAAAATCGGTTTTCCAACTTCGGCAGCCCGCTTGACAATATTATCGCCTTGTAGCGGTTCATCCGGATTTTCTTCCCGTTTCCGAAGAATGGTTTCCAACATTACAATCGATCCATCGACGATAATTCCAAAGTCAATAGCTCCCAGCGAAAGTAAATTTGCCGGAATATTGGTGGCGTGCATCAAAATAAAGGCAATGAGCAACGAAATCGGTATAGCAATTGCAACAACCAGCGCACCCCGCCAGCTACCAAGAAAAATAATCAGAACGGTTACCACCAGCAAGATTCCAAAAAGCAAGGTATGCGAAACGGTATGCAAAGTGGCATCAACCAAATTGGTTCGGTCCATATAAATGTGAATACTCACTCCTTTGGGCAATATCTCGTTGTTCAACTGATCAATTGCTTTATGCACATTTCCGAGCACATCGGAAGGATTCTGGTATCGAAGAAGCTGAACAATTCCTTCAACGCCATCGCTGTTGTTGCGGGTTTTATCCGAAAATCCCATGATCCCTTTTCGCTCAATATTCCCGTATTTCAGTGTTCCCAGATCGTTGAGATAAATCGGAAGCCCGTTTTCTGTTTTAACTACAATCCGCCCCAGATCATCCAAATCCTTAACCAGCCCAATTCCCCGAACAACATAGGTCAGGTTTCCCCGGTTAATCATACTTCCTCCGGCATTGGCATTGTTTTTCCCAACCCGGTCGATGACATCCGAAAGCGGAATATTGTATTTATCGAGTTTCTTCGGATCAATCTCAATCTGAAACTGAGTCGTTATTCCTCCAAAATTTGAAATATCAGCAACCCCGGCAACCTGCTTGAGTCGCGGAATAATGACCCATTTTTGCAAATCGGTAATCTCACGTAAACTATGATCCTTACTTTCGACGATATACCGGCAAACTTCCCCAATAGGTGACGTCAACGGATTCAGTTCGGGCTGTGCACCAAAAGGCAATTCCACCCCATCGATACGTTCCTGTACCCGTTGACGAGCCCAGTAATCATCCACTCCATCTTTAAATACCAGAATAATGGTCGAAATTCCGAACATATTCTTGCTACGCATCGTTTGCAAGCCAGGTAAGCCGTTCAGCTCTTTTTCGATCGGAATAGTAATTTGTTGTTCAATCTCTTCTGCGGCCAAACCCGGCACCTGAGTTGCTACCTGAACGGTAACGTCGGCAATATCGGGATACGCATCAATAGGCAATTGAAACCAGGAATATACCCCAAAGACAGAAATCAGCACAAAACAGGTCGCAATAAGCAACCGCCTGTGAATAAAAAGTTTTAATAGCTTTTCCATAGTCGGTTCTTAACGTAGATAAATTGCACCATCAGTTACTACCGTCTCATTGGCGGTTAATCCACTCTGAACAATGACTTCATTTTCATTGCCGGTTACTACCGATACTGATCGTTTTACAAACTTGTTTTTTTCGGTCTGAACAAAAATAAAGGTACTATTCTCCTCCTGAAGCACGGCACTGGAAGGAATAACCAGAGCTTCCGGAAGTTTGTGGGCAAATGATACATTGGCAAACATTCCCGGTTTCAAAATCCGACTGTCATTCTGACATTCAAGGTAAACCTCCACCGAACGGGTTTGCTCATCAAGCAAGTTCCCAACATACGAAACGATTCCCTTGATCGGTTTATCCGGATGCGCATCCGTTACAATCAGCACCGAATCAATCGAATTGATCAGACTGATATTTTTCTCCTTAACCTGAGCAACCACCCAAACTTTATTCAGATTGGCAACTGCCGCCTGAGGCACAGCATCGCTCTTTAGATACTGTCCCACAATGATGTTGTTTTTCACGATCTCACCGGCAATAGGCGACCGTACAATCAACGGTTTTGCCGCCGTTAACTCTTCCGGTTTCACATTAAAAATCAGCAACGAAGACTCAGCGCGTTCATATTCACGATCGGCAATCTGGCGGGCAGCATCGGCTTCTTCAAATTCCTTTTTCGATCCCACTCCGTGATCCAAAAGATCTTTTTGCCGGGCACAATTTGTCGTTGCCAGCTGCTTTTCCTGTTTCGCCTGAATAAAGGCTTTCACCGCTTCGAAATAATCGGGTGAATAAATTTCAAACACCGGAGTCCCGGCAGAAACTTTTTGTCCCAGTTTCACAAACGACCGCGTAATCCTTCCTTCAAACGGAGAAGAAAGTTCGGCCATCGACCCGGTAACAACCCTCACCGTTCCAACAGTCGTATAGAATGAATTATAGCTAACCGGAACAATTTTTTTAACCTGAATATGTTGTCCTATCGGTGACTGATCCGGAACAACAACAGCATCTCCAACAGTTTGAACCCGATCATCTTTGGCTGATTGATTTGTTTTTTCTTGATTATTGCAGGCAAATAATGCCACGATGGCAATGCCTGCAAATAAAAATATCTTTTGCATGGTATTTTGAATTTTATAAACCGATTTGAATAAATGAGTTTTTAACGGGGCATACAGGAACTAATGGACAGAGAAATGCAACCGCATTCCAGCTCTGTTTAAATAGATCTATGCCAAAAAATGAAACGTGAATGATTTTCCGATATCAGGATTCATGAAGCAGCACGCTGAAACGATTCTCCGCTGAGAAACCGAATACACCTCTGATGCACAGACACCGCCATGATCTGAATTACTTGTAAAAAAATACAGATTGTTTTTACAAACCTGAACTACCGAAAACTAAACGAAGAATAAAAGGGGAGGTCCCCGATGAAAATAAGTAGGTTCGTAATGTTGATACGCACAAGAATTGGGTTTCGCTATTGCAATTTGCTTTTTCCCGGAATAAAGCTTCGCAAGAAGAAAGCCTGCAAGAGTAAGCAACCCAACCGTAGTCGAAAGCATCTTTATCAGAGCAAACTGCGCGGTAGTATGCGAATGTCCTGCCGTATTAAACGGGTGCGAGTGAGAAATAATCTCGTTACCAACACGGTGAGTATGCCAAAACAACGTAATGCTGCTATAGTACCCGATAAACAGGAACAGCAACAAATACCCTATTATTGACCGTACTCTGGCTTTCATTAGCTCAATGTTTGAGATGCAAATGTAAAACTTATAGTTAGGTTAAGATATCCCATCATTGAATCGGACAATAAAATATAGAAAATATAACAAACAGGTAAGCGCAGATTTAATGGCATCGAAATTGATATACTGAGAAAATTCATTTTCAGCCTGAAATTATTGCTAAATTCACTGTTGATTAAAGCACGCATTATGAGAACAACATTCAGCATTCTGATCCTTTTGATTAGCCTAACCACACTGGCTCAAAATAAATATGCAGAAGAATGGCAACAGATTGATTCCCTAACTGCTCAGGGAAAATCGCAATCGGCTCTGGAGCACATCATCCGTATTTACGATCAGGCTAAAGCCGCTAATCAGGCCGACCAGTTTGTAAAGGCAAGCCTCTGCCGAATGGCTGTTGAATCGAGCTTTCAGGAAGATTATTACGAAAAAAACATTCAGCGAACGCTGTCCGAAATTCAAACGGCAAAAGCTCCGGTGAAGCAAATTCTGCATTCCATCGTCGCCGAACTCTACTGGAAATACTATCAACAGCACCGCTGGGAAATAGGTCAACGCAGTGTAACATCCAATTTTCTACCCGATGATCTTAAAACCTGGGATCTGCGAAAAATTGTAGCTGCCTGTATGGACAACTACGCTTCGGCGCTGACTGAAAAAGAGTTGCTTAAAACAACACCGTTATCTGCATATACCGAAATATTGATCAAACAAGAGGAGTCGGAAAAGTTCAGGCCTACCCTGTTCGATTTCCTGGCTCACCGGGCAATTGATTTTTATTCCTCGTCGGATGCCGGCTTAACCAAACCTGCAGAATCATTTTTGGTTGATCAGCCCGCTTATTTTGCTGCAGTAACCCAATTTGCGACACAAGCAATCAGTTCTCCGGATGCCTTTTCCTTTGAATTTCAATCTATCAAATTATTTCAGGAAGTGCTTCGTCTCCATCAAAACGATGCTGATCCAACAGCTCTGATCGATGCCGATTTGGAACGACTTTCTTTCGTTCATCAGAAAAGTACACTTCCCGAAAAAGACAGTCTTTACATGAAAGCCTTAACCCGTCTGGAAAATCAATTTCAGAACCATTCCTCATCAACCGAAATTGCCTATAAAATTGCTCTCCAGTTATCTGCCGATGATCAACAGCCTACACATTACAGGAACAAAAATGCTGCGGTGACTGATATTCCCGAAGGTTCGAAATGGAATAAAAAGAAAGCCATTGAAATCTGTGAGGCAGCCATCCGCCGGTTCCCCGACAGCTTTGGGGCAAACAACTGCCGCTCACTGATCGAACAAATTAAGCAGCCTTCGCTATCCATTACCACCGAATATGCCTCCATTGCCGGAAAACCTTCGCGGGTGCTGGTCAATTACCAAAACATTTCCAAAGTTTACTTCCGCCTTTTGAAAATAGATTACGAAGAAAATCGTGAAATACTTGAAAACGATCGAAACATCCGTCTTGGAAAATACCGGGACAAAAAAGCGGAACTAAGCTGGGAGCAGGAACTCCCCGATGACGGCGATTGCCGTAGCTATTCGGTAGAAGTGAAAATTCCGGCACAAGCTTTCGGACATTACGTTTTGCTGGCAAGCTCCGATGCTTCGTTCCCAACCAAGTCGGCCTGTGTAAGTTCGTCCGATATCTGGATTAGCGACATTAGCTACCTCTGTAAAAAGGACAAACAAAACGATGAGATTACCGTCTTGCACCGCGAATCAGGACAACCGCTGGCTGGGGTAAAAGTTCAGGTGTTCTACCAGAACTATAATTCTTCATCCCGAAAATATAACTATATAACCGGAGATACCTTTGTCAGCAATCAGGACGGAATCGTTAGTATTCCACCATCCAGCAAAAACATCCAAAAAGATCGTCCTTTTCGCATGACATTTCAGACAAAAGAGGATCAGCTTATTACCGAAGATATTTATTCCTGGAATTCATATTCCGAAGAAAAACCAAAGCCTATTATCCTGACTCAATTCTTTACCGACCGGGCAATTTACCGCCCCGGACAAACGATTTATTTTAAAGGAATTGTATTAGAAAAAGAAGGGGGAAAAGTTTCTATACAACCCGGCATCTATACCGATATTATTCTGTACGATACCAATAACAAAGTTATTAGCAAACAAACGCTATTAACGAACGATTTCGGTTCTTTCTCCGGTAGTTTCATCGCTCCTCAAGGCGTATTAAACGGGAATATGAGGATTTGGAGTAAACACGGAGAAGTTTCCGTCCGTGTTGAAGAATACAAACGCCCGAAATTTGAAGTGAGCTTCGAACCGGTAAAAGGATCGTATAAATTAGGAGAATCGGTTTCGGTTAAAGGAAAAGCTGCAGCTTATGCCGGCAGTACAATCTCCGATGCAAAAGTTCAGTATCGGGTTGTTCGGCAAGCTCATTTCCCATACTGGTGGGGATGGAGAAACAGCCCCAACTCTGCTGATATGGAAATCACCCACGGAGAAACACAAACCGGAAATGACGGACTATTTACCGTAAACTTTACGGCCATCCCCGACCTTTCTGTCGATCGCAAAACCGATCCGTATTTTTCGTACACCGTTTATGCCGATGTAACCGATAGCAATGGAGAAACACACAGCAGCGAGACTTCCGTTTCGGTTGGCTACAAAGCATTGTTGGTAACGACCAACCTTACCGATGAGGTAAACCTAGAGAAAGGCTTTGGATTTTCATTGACCACCACGAATCTGAACAACGAAAAAGAAAAAGCTTCCGGCAAAATTGCTATTTACAAACTGCAAAAACCGGAATCAGTTTTATTCGCCCGGAAATGGGAAAAGCCAGATCGGTTTGTGCTAACGAAAGAAGAATTCCAAAAAGAGTTTCCCGGAGAAGTTTATTCCGACGAAGATGATGTAAGCACCTGGCCGAAAGGCAACCCTGTTTTTACGGCTGATTTCAATACTCCTGCCGATTCGCTGATAAAGTCCAATAACCTAAAGCCAGGAATGTACCAGCTTGAAATCAAAACCAACGATGCTTTTGGAGAAGAAGTTACTTATACAAAAGCATTTCAGGCATTCCTTCCACAATCCTCACAGACCGAAGCTATTTCGCCAGTCTTTTTCAACTTGTTAAGTCCAACCGTTGAACCCGGACAAGACCTTCAGTTTGTAGTTGCCACTCCGTTAAGAAAGGCAACAGTTAGTTATGAAATCGTTCAGGGAGAAAAAATTCTTCGCCGTGAAGTTCTCCGTTTAAGCAACGAGCAACGGTTGATCCGGATTCCGGTCACCGAAAAATTCCGCGGAAATGTCTTTATCAATCTGGCAATGGTTCGAAACAACCGATCATTTACCTTGAGCCAACGGGTCAAGATTCCATACTCGAATAAAAAACTGGATATTCAGTTTGCAAGCTTCCGCAATAAACTACAGCCCGGACAAGAAGAAGAATGGCAAATTACCCTACGCGACAACAAAGGCGAAAAAGTTCTTGCCGAATTACTTGCCGGAATGTACGATGCCTCGCTTGATGCGTTTGTTCCGCACGAATGGTACTTCTCGACCCTTAATTCCTATTACGACAATCAATCCTGGATAAACAACCAATGTTTCAGATTTATAACCGAGTACCAGTATTTCTATCCCGAAGCAAAATATTCCCCGAAAGATCATTTATACGACCAGCTTTACTGGTTTAACTTTGGAAATAGATATTCCGGAGGGCGAATGCTGAAAAGTGGAAACATTATGATCCGGGGATTTAGTCAAGACAAAGCATCAATAATGACGGTTGCCGAGGATACGGTATCTGCACCTTCTTCTATAATCGATGAATCTACAATGAATTCGCTTATGGCAAGGGGGGGTAAATCAAATAACTCAATCGCAAACTCATCCATCCAAATCCGCAAGAACCTAAATGAAACTGCTTTTTTCTATCCGCAACTGGCAACCAACGAAAACGGAGAAGTTGTGCTGAAGTTTAAGGCTCCGGAATCTCTTACCCGCTGGAAAATGATGGGACTGGCATACACCAAAGATTTAAAATACGGACAAATTGAGAAAACGCTGGTTACCCAGAAAGACCTGATGATTTTCACCAATGCACCACGCTTTTTGCGCGAAGGCGACCGGATGCAGTTTGCGGCTAAAATCACCAACATCAGCGATCACGATCTTACCGGAACTGCCGAACTGCATTTTTTCGATGCACGAAGCATGAAGCCTATCGACGACCTTTTGGAATTGAATGTTACAAAAATAGCCTTCTCGGCAAACAAAGGACTTAGCACTCCGGTAAGCTGGGAAATTCATATTCCCGAAGGACTGCAAGCCGTCACGTACCGCATCACCGCCACTGCCGGCGATTTCAGCGATGGCGAAGAAGCTGCGATTCCGGTGCTAACCAACCGGATGCTAGTTACAGAATCGATGCCATTACCGATTAACGGAATGCAGCAAAAGAATTTCTCGTTCGATAAACTTGTCAATTCCGGAACCGGCAGCTCAAGCTTACGCAATTACCGATTGACACTCGAATTCACTTCGAACCCAGCCTGGTATGCGGTGCAGGCTTTACCGTATTTGATGGAATTTCCGCACGAATGTGCCGAGCAACTTTTCAGCCGGTATTATGCCAATAGTTTGGCTACACACATTGCCAACAGCGATCCAAAAATCAAACGGGTATTCGAAAGCTGGAAAAATAGTTCGCCGGATGCGCTGAAATCGAATCTGGAAAAGAACGAAGAACTAAAATCGGTGCTTTTACAGGAAAGTCCATGGGTACGCGAAGCAACCAGTGATAGTGAACGCAAACAACGGCTGGGCTTGCTTTTCGACCTGAATAAAATGGCTTCGGAACAAACAGAAGCGATGAAGAAACTGCGCGACCGCCAAGCCCCCAATGGCGGTTGGCCTTGGTTTGCCGGTATGCCCGAAAGTCGCTATATCACCCAACACATCGTTGCCGGGCTGGGGCATTTACAAGTCCTAAACGTGTTGAATCCGCTTGATAAAAGTGAGATCAGCGAAATGCTGAAAAAAGCAATCAATTATTTAGATGAAACGGTAAACACCGAATTTGAGCGACTCAAAAAAGACGACAAAGATTATCCGAAACCCGATCATCTGAGCTACGACGATATTCAGTATTTATATGCCCGCAGCTACTTCACTTCTGCATTCCCTATTGATGCCAAATACAACGAAATGATTGGCTATTACCAGTCGCAATCGGTAAAATACTGGAAGTCGCAGAACAACTACCTAAAAGCGATGATGGCTTTGTACCTCAACCGGATGAACAACAAACAAACGGCCTCCGTAATCATGCGTTCGCTAAAAGAAAATGCCTTGTACAGCGACGAAATGGGTATGTACTGGCGCAACGAACAGCCCGGCTGGTTCTGGCATCAGGCTCCGGTTGAAACGCAGGCTTTGCTGATCGAAGCTTTTGATGAAGTAAGTCATGACCAGAAATCGGTGGAAGAGATGATGATCTGGTTGCTGAAACAAAAACAAACGCAGGACTGGAAGACGACCAAAGCCACCACCGAAGCGATTTATGCCTTGTTGCTGCACGGCAGCTCGCTGCTGGCATCCGACAAACTGGTTGAAATCACGGTTGGTTCCGAAAAAGTTGATCCGTACAAACAGGATACTCAGAAACCCGAAGCCGGAACCGGATATTTCAAAACCAGCTGGGACGCAGCATCCATCAAACCCGAAATGGGAAAAGTTACCGTTAACAATCCAAATCCGACTATTGCCTGGGGAGCCATGTATTGGCAGTATTTCGAACAGCTCGATAAAATCACTCCGGCGCAAACGCCGCTGAGCCTGAACAAGAAACTTTTCCGTGAAGTAAACACTTCTGCCGGACCAGTTATTGAACCGATTACCGATAAATCGCCGATTAAAGTGGGCGATAAAATTGTTGTTCGCATCGAACTTCGTGCCGACCGGACGATGGAATACATCCATCTGAAAGATATGCGTGCATCTGCCTTTGAACCGGTCAATGTACTTTCAGGATATCACTATCAGGATGGACTTGGCTACTACGAATCGACTCTCGATGCTTCGACCAACTTCTTTATTTCGTATCTGCCCAAGGGAACCTACGTGTTCGAATACAAACTGACAGCTACTCAGAAAGGTGAATTCTCAAACGGAATTACATCTATTCAATGTATGTATGCACCCGAATTTGCTGCCCATTCCGAAGGAATACGGGTAAAAGTGGAATAGTAAACATTAATTTTTAATAGTAAAAACATGATTAACGCAATTATACTTATCAATGCAGAGCGCACGAAAATCAACGACGTAGCTGCACAACTCGTAAACTTACCCGGAATTACCGACGTTTATTCGGTTAGCGGACGATTCGATCTGGTTGCAGTCATCCGTTTCCCGAATGCTGACGATCTGGCCGAACTCATTACAGAACAGGTAATCCGGATTGAAGGAATCACCAAAACAGAATCCATGGTCGCCTTCAAAACATTCTCCAAATCCGATTTAGCCAATATGGTTGAGCTGGGTGACTAAAGAAAATCTTTCCTCAAAACAAAAGACTTATTTATCTGTTTTTAGAAGTACAATTCTAAATTCAGACACCATGCAACGCCGAAATTTTATTGCTCTGGTAGGAACCTCTTTTGTTACAGCTCCAATGTGGACAAGTGCATTCAACAGTCAGGCTCCTGCTGCAAAAGCCATCGACAGTATTTTCCCGGAGCTTCCCTACGCATACAATGCCCTCGAACCGGTCATTGATGCCCGAACTATGGAAATTCATTACAGCAAACACCACAAAGCATATTACACCAATTTCCTGTCCGCCATAAAAGGAACACCGGCAGCCGAGCTTGATTTAAAAAGTTTATTTGCTCAGATCAGTAAACAGACTCCGGCTGTTCGAAACAACGCAGGA
>Ga0302286_10000734_pt1 | contig 25818 bp, 18 predicted proteins | sample III_Fen_E2_3_FD_198765 | JGI IMG/M metagenome (GOLD analysis project Ga0302286, IMG submission 198765) | Peat permafrost microbial communities from Stordalen Mire near Abisko, Sweden - III_Fen_E2_3 | ecosystem: Environmental > Terrestrial > Soil > Wetlands > Permafrost | place: Sweden: Abisko...
GTCTGAAAACACCGGACTGGCGCTCACGACCGCCCATTACTACACGCCCAGCGGGCGGCTGATCCAACGCGAATACACCGGAGTTTCGCTCTACGACTACTACTACAATGGTCGCGATTCTGGCGACGGCGCACCGCCTAAGCCGAGCCGCGAAGTGAAGATGACGGACAGCGGGCGCACGGTGTATGGCGGTGGCGGCATCAATCCTGACATCGTGATTGCCTCGGTCAAGAGCAACAAGTTCCAAGACACCCTGCTGCAGAAATACGCGTTCTTCAACTTTGCCAAGCACTACGTGATCAATCACAAGATCACGCAGAGCTTCCAGGTGGACGATACGGTGCTGCAGGAATTCCGCAAGTATCTCGACTCACAGCAAATCGCATTTACGGAGGCTGAGCTGGCCGAAAACAACGACTGGATTCGCTCGAATATCAAGGCCGAGCTGTTCGTGAATGAATTCGGCAGCCAGGAAGGGCTGAAGGTCCACGCTGAGACCGACCCTGCGGTGCAGAAGGCGCTTGACCTGCTGCCCAAGGCCAAGGAACTGGCGGACAACGCGAAGAAGACCATCGCACAGCGCAGCAATGCCCGCATGACAGCGCAGCAAGAAGCAGCGCCGGCTCCGGCCAACGATAATCGGTAAAAGTTTTACTTCCCTTTCGAAAAGCCCGCCTCGTGCGGGCTTTTTCTTGGTCGCGTCCAAGATTGATACCCCAGCGGTCAGAGCAATTTAGTCGCCGGGTGTGTGCCGCCGGCTGAAAGCCGGCCCGCCATAATCTAGCTGCTTGGACGCGCCGAGCTAAAGGTCGGCTCTACCCTTTTCGCAACGGCTAAGGATTTCTCTTGCGCTTACTAGTACTAAGCGTTATAGTACGTTTCGTACTATGAAGCCGACGACCATTCCGCTGCTCGGCTATGCCCTGATGGGGTTGATCCACCAGAAACCCAGCTCGGGCTATGACCTGCGCAAAGTCTTCGCTGAAACCGCGATGGGCAACTACAGCAGCAGCGCGGGCGCGATTTATCCGGCGCTGGAGCGGCTGGAGGCTGCCGGATTGATCCGTGGCACGGTGGAAGAAATGGGCGGGCTTCGGCGCCGCAAGCTGTACCACCTGTCCCCCCGCGGGCTCACCGAGCTCAAGAAATGGCTGCTCTTGCCGGTCGAGTCGGACGATGTGCTGCGGGGCTCCGGCGAACTGATGCTTCGCTTCAGCTTCATGGAGCGGGTGCTCGGCGCCAGCGCATGTATAGCCTTCCTGGAAAGCTTTCGGAAAGCGCTTTCGGGGTACCTGCCCGAGTTGGAATCGTTTCTAGCCGGCCATGCGAAAGATATGACGCTTTCGTCGCGGCTGGCGCTGGAAAGCGGCATCCGGGGATATCAGAGTCTGCACGACTGGACGGCTTACGCCCTTCTGGAATATCGCGGCGCGTCTCCGAAGGCTCATTCGCGCACAAAAACAACTACTGCAGGAGGTAGAAAGTGAGTTCCTTACGAATCGCTGTTCGCCTAATTCTTGCCTGGGTTGCGCTGTTGGCCGCCCAAATGTTGGCGGGGATGGTCATCCATATGACTGCGCCTCCGACGCCGGGAGTGATGCCGTGGTTGATGGTCGCGAACGCCGGGATTGTGCTGGCTTTGGGTGCCGCCGCCTTGCGCAGTGACTGGCGCGACTGGAAGCTTGCCGCGGCGATGTTCGCGGCGCCCGCGGCGATTGCCACTGTCAACATGATTGAAGGCGTTTTCTTTTTGACCAACTCGCACATTGACTGGCGAGGCGTGATCGAGATCACGCTGCTGGGCTTTGCCATCGCGGCCCTTCTGTGGTGGCTGATTTTCCGCGGCGCGCCGGTTGTGAATGCGGTCGAAGCGCCCATACCTCATCGCAGTTTCGGACAGATCCTCAGCCGCGTAGTGCTGTGCTCGGCCTGTTATGTTTTCCTGTACTACCTGGCTGGATTCATCATCTTCCCGTATGTCCGCGACTTCTACGCAACGCAACATCTTCCAGGCGTTGGCGAGATCGTGGCGATGCAGTTCCTGCTGCGCGGGCCGGTCTTCCTGATGGTTTGTCTGCTGCTCATGCGGATGTTTCGGCTGCCGCATCTCGCTGGTGCCGTGGCGGTTGGACTGGCATTTACCGTCTTGAGCGGCGTGGCGCCGCTAATTGTGCCTAACCCGTTCTTCCCCGACTTGGTGCGTTGGGTGCACTTCTGCGAGGTGACCAGCTCGAACTTCGTATTTGGATGTGTGGTGGGCTGGGTCTGGGGACGAGCGCAACACGTTGCGCATCTGTTCCCCGCACGCGCTTAGCACAGCGCAAAGGAGGTCCCGCTACGGCGTCGCAGCATCGGTGGGCTTAACCCGATGCATGGATTTGCGGCGTCGCCGCGGGACCTGACTCGATCTCGACCTCACTTACAAGATCAACGCCGGCTCGCGATCGGCGGCCCGGCTATGACGGGTCGAGAAGGCGAGCACCTCCGGTTTGACCAGCCTCTCAAAGTCGGCGCACGACATGCGAATCAACTGCAAATGCGTTCCCGCATTGAAAGCGATCTCGGTATCGCGGGTCAACGTCTCGTCCACATAAACGGGGATGCCGTACAGGTTGCCGAACGGCGGCATCGCGCCAGTTTCACAGTCGGGAAAATGCTGTTTGAATTCACGCTCGCTGGCCAAGGCAGCGTCACCCACACCGGTGACTTTCTTTAAAGCAACCAGGTCAACCTGATACGACGCCGGGAGCACGGCCATGCCTAGCGCTCCATCGAGTTTGACGATGACTGTCTTGGCCAGTTCCTGACCGGGGATGTGGGCGACGGCGGCGATTCCCTGTGCGGTATATGCCTTCGAGTGCGAAATGACTACGTACTTGATGTGATGTTCGTCGAGGAAGGCCTTGACTTTGTTGAGTGGCATGACGACCTCCTGTGGGCAATAACGGGCTGGCGACCCGGGATTGCCTCGCAATACGTGTGCGTTGGGCCGTTGTCGTGGAAGCGTAGCCGTGCTGGCACGGCAGCGACCGTGGCGTGTTGTAAGAGCGCTCGGCAGAGCGCTTCATCAAGGGCCACGTGAGGTTCGGCGACCCTTGATTGGCACCAGTGTAGTCTTCGCCGGGTACAGCGCAAGTCCGCGCGTCACACTGCGAGTGTGACAATGCCAGAAATGGGATAGACCCGCATCGAAGCGTAAAGACTTGTTACAAGTGGCACGGTAAAGAGACCGGCGATGCCTTTCCGCAATCCAATCGTTAAGTAGGAGGAAGGCATGAAGAAGATACTATTAGCGGTTCTGGTGGCGGCGCTAAGTGTTGCCACCGTGGCACAGGAAATTTCGAGTGGCGGGCCGGTGGTGGCGGACTACGGAAAGAAGATTCTCGGAGGCGATCCGACGACCGCCACGATCGCGAAGGAAGTGCGCCACGAGCTGTTGATGCTGCCGTGGTATTCACTGTTCGACGATTTGGAGTTTAATGTTGACGGCCGTACGGTGACGCTTAGCGGCTCGTTGACCAGCGAACATGCGGTGACAAGCAAGGATGCGAAGAATGTGGTGAAGCGCATTGAGGGCGTGGAGAAGGTGATCAACAACATCGAGGTGCTGCCGCCGTCACCAATGGATACGAGGGTGCGGGAGCAGGCCTACGAGACGCTATCACGCACCGGTGGGCTGTCGCGATACTTCTGGGAGGCCGCGCCCAGCATTCACATCATCGTGAAGAACCAGCGCATCACGCTGACGGGTTACGTGATGAACGAGGGAGACAAGAACATGGCGAATATTGCGGCTAGCGGGATTTCGGGCGTGTTTGCTGTGACGAATGAGCTGAGAGTAGTGAAGTAAGACCGATTGCTTTTTGCTTTACGCCTAAACCCGCCCTATCGCCAAAGGAAGGCGATAAGGGTGGGTCCCCGGCTCCCCATCAGTTCTGTTTCCGCTGATCAATAACGGTGTAGCCAGGCGGTATCTGAAACAAGGAGGCGTCAGGCTCGCCGCGTACGAAGTTCGTCATCTTGGTGCCAAGACGATTATTAGCGCCAAGACGGTTTGACCTCGTATCCGCGCCGTCAGTGACGACCGCGACCTTGAGTTCCGTCGAGACCCAAGACGTCGTTGCGACTCTAAAGGTTCCTCCACCGCCCTGAATGACTCCAAAGGTCACGTCTTCTGTCACTTTGGTTCCCGTCACCGTGAGGCCTTCGATTTCACGGGACCCGAGATCTTCGCTCTGCCGAAACGGTCTCGCGCTCGCAAGAACCTGGGCAAGAGACGGCGGCTCGTCGGAATCGATCGACAGTTTGGAGTTCTGTCGCACGGGTGTTTCAGCCGCCGCTTGTGTGGCAGACGGTAATCGGGTAACGAGCGCCCTCTTCGTGCCGGTATTCAGGTGAACTATCGATTTGCTCAACGGATCGGTAATTGAAACGAATACAACCCCCTTTAAAGCTGGATCCGGACCCTCTGGCTCAGTCTCGATGCGAGTCCGACCTTGCGAATCGCGATATACCTTTCCATGAGATTCGCCACGAATGCGAATTCCATCTCTAGTGACGAAGTCCCAGGTCGTGAGTGTAATGGCGGAAAATGGCACGCCGGCCACGATGGTACCGACAGGTCCGGCAGGGACAAATACATCGTCGGCGTGCTGCGAATGCGCCTGTGGTGCTGTCAGTGCAAACGCGAGTGCAACCATTGCTGTTGGGAGTTTCATAAGTGGCTCGGCTCCTTTAGAAGCAGGGGCATTGAAGGCTAAATTTCTGACATTTTGTGCCTAGAATCGCAATCAAGCAACCGTCTTCAACATTCTGAATCCGGGTCCATTTGAGTAGAATTGGGCATTCGCCGTATCGGGGTTGAAATTGCGGGTTGCTGTTGTAGTTGTCATGTTCACCGCCGTGCTGGGCCTGAGCGTCGCCGCCCAGCAGCCCATCTACGACCCAGGCACCAACGCGCCCCAGCCCGCCGCAGCGCCTGTGCGTTTAACCGACCGACCTCAGCATCCCAACGAAAAGTATTTCTTCAGGAACCTGGCGCTCGACCAGAAGGCCATCTGGACAAGTCCGGCGCACATCGGCGGCGACGATCTGAAATGGCTGGTGCCGTCGTCTGGCATCGCCACTGGGTTGTTCGTGACGGACCCGGGCAGTTCGTGGGGCATGGCGAGCTACCATCCCAACACGTGGAAAGATGTGTCGAACTATGGGCTGAGCGCGGCCTTTGGAACGACGGCCGCGATGTACGCATGGGGACATCTCACGCACAGCGAGCGTTCGCGAGAGACGGGAATCCTAGCGGCGGAAGCTATGATCGGCGTTCTGCCGATGCAGTTCGCGATTCGTGGAGCAACCGGGCGGCTGCGGCCGTATCAGTCGAATTTTCAGAACGACTTTTTCGCCGGCGGAAGCTCATTCCCTTCAAACCATTCGGCGCTGGCGTGGGCGTTCGCTTCCGTGGTGGCGCATGAGTATCCGAATATCTATGCGCAGTTGGGAGCATATGGATTGGCGTCGGCGGTGAGCCTTTCGCGCGTGGCCGCAAGCCAGCATTTCTTGTCGGATGTGTTCGTGGGCGGGCTGATCGGGTACCAGGTGGGACGGCAGGTTTACAAGTCGCGCCATAACCGGCAACTCGACGACGACCTGACGATTGTCGCGCGACAAACCTCGGCGCCGATTCCGAGCCACTTGGCCAGCACGTATGTTCCGCTGGACATCTGGGTTTACCCGGCGATTGAGCGACTGGCGGTGGCGCGAGCGATTCCGATGCCGTTCATGGGCCTGCGTCCGTGGACGCGCATGAACTGCGCTCGGATGCTCGAAGGACTGAATGAGCGGGTGCGGAACAGCTTCGAGCTGTCGACGGAGCTCAACGCGATACGCGTGGCGCTGAACGATGAGTTTGCGGATGAACTGAGCGCGCTCGACGGCAGGCCGTATCAGCTGATGCGTCTAGATACGGTGTACGCACGCTTAACGGGAATCGCCGGACAGCCTCTGAACAACAACAACCTGGGACAGACGCTGATCAACAATGAGGGGCGGCCGTATCGGGAAGGTCTCAATAACTACACGGGCTTCAGCGCGCGCGCCGACGACGGACGGTTCTCGTTCTATGTGAGCGGAGAGTTTCAGCACTCGCCATCGGCGCCCGCGTATCCGCTATCTGCGCGACTGGCGATTGCAAGGGCCAATGCTGATCCGGTGCAGGCGGCATTGCCGTTCGCCGAGGTCAACCAATTTCGCCTGCTCGATACCTATGTTTCGACTAAGTGGCTGGGGCAGGATATTTCCGTCGGGAAGCAGAGTCTGTACTGGGGCCCCACCACCAGCGGCCCGATGCTGTTCAGCAATAACGCTGAGCCCTTCTGGATGTTGCGCATCAACCAGACGGAGCCGCTGTACATTCCGGGCATTTCGAAAGTGTTTGGCTCGTTCCGCTGGGACAACTTCTTAGGGCAACTTTCAGGCCACGACCAGTTCCCTGCCGGACCGTACATCTACGGGAACAAACTGAGCTTCAAGCCGTTCGCGCGCTATTCGTGGGGGACGGCAGGGCATCATCCGTTTCAAGGCATCGAGGTTTCGTTCTCGCGCACCAACGTTTTTGCCGGGCAGAACCACGTTCCCCTGACGTTCGGGTCCTTCTGGAACAGTTTCAGCAGCACCGGCAACGTGCCTCCCGAGGTGAAGTTTTCGCGCAACGATCCCGGCGCGCGGTTTGCGGGCTTCGATTTTTTGTGGCAGATGTTTCCCTGGTTCAACATGTATATAGACATGTTCACGCATGACGAGGTCAGTCCGCTGGCTGCGCCCCGTCGCGCGGCGTTCAATCCGGGAGTGTATTTCGCACGGCTGCCCGGACTTCCCAAGCTCGACCTGCGGCTTGAAGGCGTGACTACCAACCGCTTCACGTCGCCCGCTAGCGGTGCGTACTTCTTTTACTACGAAGCTGTGTATCGCAATCTGTATGTCAATAACGGCAACCTGTTTGGAAGCTGGATTGGTCGGCAGGCGAACGGTTACCAGGCGTGGAGCACTTATCACCTCGGCCCGAAGACTAGCGTGCAGGTGGGATATCGAAACGTGAAGATTGCGGACGAATACATTCCCGGAGGCAACACCCAACAGATTGGAAACGTCTCGGCCATTCTGCGTCCGCGCCCGCAGGTGGAGTTGCGTGGATTCTTTCAGTATGAAAGCTGGCTGGAGCCGGTGCTGGCGCCTGCCCGCCAGCACGACATGACGGCGTCGGTGCAGTTCACGTGGTGGCCAGGGCTTGAGGCGAAGCGTCCTTACGGATGGAAGCCCCGCTAGGCGGCGTAATAGTTCAGAATCCTCGCCAACGCGACGCAGACATCGTCTACATCATGCTCCGACATTGAGGCGCTCAGCGGCAGGGAGATGGTGTGCTGGCCGATATAGGTTGCCGTGGGAAGTTTGGTGTTCGAGCCGAAGCGCTCCGTGAAGAATGGCTGCGTGTGGACTGGTTGGTAGTGGATACCGACGCCGATGTTCTCGGCCTCCATGGCGGCAACAACCTGATCACGACCCACCGACAGCTCCAGCGAACTCAGCATGGGCGCATACAAGTGGTATGCGTGCCTGTTTCCGCTGTCCCCAACCACGGACCCCAGAAGTGAAAGTTCCTTCAGCTTCTCGTCGTACAGATGCCATAACCGCTGCCGCTGGGCCCAGCGCTCGTCGAGTAGCGGCACTTGAGGTAAGCCCAGCGCGGCTTCCATGTCCGTCATGTTGTACTTATAACCGGCGGCGCGCACCTCGTAGCCCGCGGCGTTGCCGGTGAAACGTTTCCACGCACTGGTCGCAACACCGTTATACGAAAGCAGCTTCACCTCTTCAATCAGCGATTGATGACGGCTGATCACCATGCCGCCATCGCCGGTGGTGATGCTCTTGGTGGGATAGAAGCTGAAGCATCCAGCATCGCCCAGCAATCCGGCCGCGCGGCCACGATATGTTGTTTCGATGGCGTGAGCGCAGTCTTCGACAATCTTGAGGCGATGGCGATCGGCAAGCGCGAGGATCGCGTCCATCTCGCAACAACGGCCGTCCATGTGGACGACAATGATTGCCTTGGTGCGCGGCGTGATTGCACGCTCAATGGCATCGGGCGCAATGTTTCTTGATATCAGATCGCTATCCACCAGCATCGGAGTGGCGCCCACATGCAGAATGGCGTGAATAGTCGAACAAAACGTGAGGGACGGCGCAATGACTTCATCGCCGGGGCCAATGCCTAATGCGAGTAGTACGAGGTGCAGGCCCGCGCTGCAACTGCTCACCGCCGCCGCGTGAGGCGCGTTCTTGTAGGCCGCGAATTCCTGTTCGAAGCGGCCGACGCGCTCGCCCAAGCCGATCCAGCCGCTGCGTATGCAATCCGCCACCGCAATTGCTTCAGGCTCGCCAAGCAGGGGTGCACCGAAGATGATGCGATCTTCACGCGAACGGACGGGCACTCCGCCGGCGATGGCGGGGAGTTCACGTTTCTCGTGGTGAGTGGAGGGCTTTCCGCTTTGCGGCGGGCTGAAATTCATGGACCTTCTCGACACTGCGGATTCTACAGCATTGCGTTCGCGCCTGATGCCCGGCGACGCTTCAGAAGCACGCGCTCATCTATACTTCCTGCATCCGATGCCCCTGGTCACCGTCATCGTCAACGTGTACAACGGCGAAGCCACCCTCGCTGAGGCCATTGATTCGGTGCTGGCACAGTCTTTCTCTGATTGGGAGCTTCTGATCTGGGATGACTGCTCGACCGATAACAGCGCTGGAATTGTTCATCGCTACACTGACGCGAGGCTTTGCTACATCCGGAGCGACATACAAGTCTCTCTAGGACAGGCGCGGCAGTCGGCGATCAACCTCGCACAGGGGGAATGGATCGCCTTTCTCGATCAGGACGACCTGTGGCTTCTCGATAAGCTCGAACGTCAACTTGAGTTGGCTCGATCTAAACGCCATGCCGCACTAATTTATGGCCGCACGGTGCGCTTCTATCCGAGCGGAAACGAGCGCGATTACGATCAGGCGCACGAATACACGCCATTGCCCGAGGGTGACATCTTCAACAGCCTGTTTGTCGACTCGTGTTATATCGCTATGAGCTCAGCGATGTTTCGCCGGTCCGCGGTCGCGGCCATCGGAGGGATCCCCGCGGAGATTTCCATCATCCCGGACTACTACCTTTACACGGCTGTCGCGCGGAACTTCCCTGCGGCGGCGGTGCAGCAGGTGATGTGCCGGTACCGCATGCATTCCGGCAATACTTCACAGAGCAATGCGGTCGCCGTTCACCAGGAGGCACTGCGACTCATGGAAATGTGGCGCGACGACGTTGCGCCTGACATCATTGCGAAGTGCAAACGACATCACTCCACCCAACTGGCGCTGGCCGAGATGAGGTCTGCGGCGACTTTCTTCAAGGGGCTTCGACGTCTGGTGCTTGAGGGATCGCCTGGGTCGCAGCTGTTGCGCCCGTTCCATTTTGTCTTTCATCTGGTGCGGCGCAACGTAGTCACGCCCTATTGGAAGAAGCCCGCCGCATAGCGTCCCAGCTATACTGACTCGTCGTACGAACTTCCCGAGGCCGATGCCCGCTGTCAGCATTATCGTCAATGTTTGCAATGGCGCTGCGACCCTGTATGAGGCCTTGCGGAGCGCATTGTCCCAGACCTTTTCGGATTGGGAAATGATCGTTTGGGACGACTGCTCGAGTGACGAGAGCGCCAGCATTGCACAGAGCTTTGCTGATCCAAGGATCCGATATTTTCTCGCGCCGCAGCCGACCGCGCTCGGGCAGGCTCGCGAAGCCGCAATGCTAGAAGCGCGGGGAGAGTGGCTCGCCTTCCTCGACCAGGACGACATCTGGCTCCCACACAAACTCGCCTCGCAGCTTAAGCTGGCAGATTCTCCAACAGTCGGCTTGATCTACGGCAGAAGTCTTGCGTTCCACGCCGATGGGACGGAGCGCGATCACGATTACTTTCACGAATTCACGCCGTTGCCCGAAGGCGACATCGTAGCCGAGTTGTTGGGCCGCGGATGTTTCATCGCCATGAGTTCGGCCGTTCTGCGGAGTTCAATTGTAGCTACGGCAAAGATCCCAGCCGAGATCCACATGACGCCGGACTATTTTCTGTACCTCGCCGTATGTTCGCAACACGAAGCGCGCGCCGTGCAGCAAGTAGTTTGCCGCAACCGAGTGCACTCCGGGAGCATGACGAACACCTATCGGCGTGAGTCTCTGGAGGAATCGTTGTGGCTGGTTGAGCGCTTTCGGGAAGCCGTGGATCAAGCGACCTATCAGCGACGTCGAATGCACATTTCAACGGCCCTGGCTGTAGAAGAAACGCGTTCGGGGAGCGCGGCGAAAGGGCTACGCCGACTGCTGAAAGACGGCTCGGTTGTATGGCTCATTGGCAGGCCGTTCGCGCATCTCCGGCGATGGATTCGCCGCAGCCTCAGGCGCCCCTACTGGAAGATGTCTGCGGGTGCTTCATAGCTGCTCGGCGCATGCCCTGGCGTATCGGAGTTCCGCAATTGCAAAGCCGGGGGAACGTCGCGCTCGTATACGGCAACTGGTCCTTTTGCCACCAGTTTGTCCGCGCGGGCGCGCAATTCCAACAACCGCACGTGCAATCTGGTCTTGAGGGCAAAGCGAACCAGCATTCTTGAAAACCAATCCTGCCGAAAATAGCCGTAAGCCTCGTTAAAGACGATGAAGGCCTCGGTCTCATCGCGCAGTGAGGCTTCCGGGTTCTGTCCAATGCTGCGGCTGCCGTAGTGAACCACCTCGGCGCATGGTGTGTACCACACGCTGTGGCCGCGCCGATTCAACGTGAAGTTATAGGCGAGGTCCACCATGAACTGGCCAAAGCGTTCGTCGAACATGCCAACTGACTCCCAGGTCGAGCGGCGCACGAAGTAAGCGGAGGTTCCTATGCTTTCGACGCGCTGTGCCCTCGAGTAGTCAAAGTCGGCGTTGTAATAACGGTTCATTGCCGGGCTGTCTGGAAACAGCCGGTGCCAATTCAAAGCCTGCAGCAGGAAGACCTCTGCACCCACAAATGAACGGATACAGTGCTGCACGGAGCCATCAGAGTTCAGCAGTTTCGGGCCGCAGGCCGACACTTCGGGATGCTCATCCATAAAGCGAACCATTTCTGACATGGCGTCGCTGACCAGCAAAGTATCGCTGTCGAGATGGCAGGCATACCGTCCACTAGCGATACGGGTGCCGACGTTATGATTTCGGGCGTAGCGCAGCCGCTGCTGGTTGCGCACCAAAATCACTTGAGGAAATAATTCCGCCACCATGTCGGCACTGCCGTCGGGTGAATCGTCATCGACGCAGATCACTTCGAAGCTGCTGTCGCCGGTGTGGCGGTACACCGAGTCGAGGCATTCGCGCAAAAGGTCGCGCGTATTGAAGCTGGCGATAATAATCGACAGATCGAGGGTTGATCGCTTCATACTTCCGGCCTCACACACACGAGCTCAGTTCCTTTACATCGGCGAGCGCAGGCCGAAATCCACAAAATAAATTTGTCAAAGCTGTAAGAACACTATAAACGCGCGGCGGTTCTGAGGCCACAATCTACTGAGGATGAGAAGTGCTAGCGAGGCACGCCCTTTGGTGGGCGGTCAAGAAGTCCCAAAATGGGTATTTTATGGAGCATTAGAAGGTTTTCAGTAGCAGATTTCCCACGAGACCGCTAATCTAACCAAAAGGCCTCCCTCTAGGATGTGCCACGAGGTCACGATTTGTGAAACTGCTGAAAGTGACGCAGTTTGTAGTTGCGCTGCTGGCTGTTGAAGTTTGTACTCTGGGACTCGGCTTTGGTCAGCCGGCTTCCACTACGCCATTGGCCTCGGCGTCGGCGCTCATGCCGGTGAGTGTCGGAGGTGTTACGCCGGTGCGCGCCTTTCCGGCGCTCCACTTGACGCGCGGCCTCCAGCTCACCTACGTCGGAATGTTCAGTCCAGACGCGGTCTACCGTAAGTCCGATATATTCGATGGCCGCGTGGCCGGCGAAGGGATACGCCCTGCTCCCGTCGCCGACAGTAATTTGCAGCCTAGCGAAGTTCCGCAGTGGATGTTGCTCTCGAGTGAAAGGGTTGTTGGAAATCTGGAGCCCCCGGCCCATGCGAAGTCTGCGGCTAAGCTTCCGTCTCGCACAGCCAATGCCCGAAATCATCTTGTGACATACATTTATGGACGATCAAGCGTGATTTACGCTCCCGTACATGTCACCACCGATTCGCGGGAACGGCTAGTCTTGAGCGACCCAAGAGGCTTTGCTGTACACGTTCTCGATCGCAACGGCAAGACGTCGATGCGACTAGTGACCGGGAAGGGCTATCGCTTGCACACGCCCGCCGGTGTCGCGGTTGACGCATCCGACAACATTTACGTGGCTGACTCCGAGCACGGCATGATCGTCGTCTTTGACCGCGAAGGAAATTTCGTGCGCTATCTCGGCAGTCGCCAGGGAGAACCAGATTACGCACGACCCCATGGACTCGCCCTCAACCCCAGGACACAGCGTCTGCTGCTGGTCGATACACCTCGCAATCTCGTGTTCGAACTTGACCTGGAGGGGCACGAACTGAAGCGCGTGGGCAAGAATCGGGACGGGACCGGTGCGGTGGAGTTTGACCAGCCGACCGATATAGCGGTCAATCACGACCACATCTTCGTCCTCGATCGCTCAGGATCGCGAGTGCAAGTTTTCGACATGGGGCTGAACTTCGAATCGAAGTTTGACCTGCCGCGCGGACCGGATCCCCGGCAGGATCGCGAGAACGGACTGTCTGCCGACGCTGACGGGAACGTCTACATCGCCTCGCATCGAAGTTCCATAGTTCGCGTGTACAACCCGGCGGGGCGCTTGCTGGCCTCGTTCGGGCAGTCCGGGACGCGCGTAGGCGAGTTCGCAGCTCCGGAGGGCTTGTGGGTGGACCCCGCCAACCGGCTCTACGTAGCTGACTCGGGAAATGGCAGGGTGCAGTTGTTCCAGCTAACCGCCTCCCACCCGGCGAGGAGCGGGCCGTAAAACGGTCCTTGAGCGCCAATCTGCCGGTTAATCAGTTAGATGCCGCCACCTTTCCGCTTGAAACTACGGTAGGACCGGCCTACACTTAAGTTGCTCTCGCGGTTCCCCGCCCTCTTTGGCGCGTTGCGCCAGATTTCTTGTTTTGCCACCCATTTCGCCTTGTGAAACTCTTAATGCAGCCTTATGTTGCATGAGTAGTGCAATATAGAGTGGTTTTTCCTCGATACCCACAAAATATTGGGTTAATTGAGTTGACGCCCCTTGGTAAGGACAGTACAGTTTCACTGGTGCCATCCAAAGCACTCATGCGCCAGGAAAAAGCCGGTTAAAGTTCTACGCCCGATGAGGAGTCTAAGTTGCTCAAAATACAGAAGGTACAGATTCTAGGATTTAAGTCGTTTTGTGATCGAACCGAGCTCAAATTACAGGGCGACGGTATTGCCGCGATTGTGGGTCCGAACGGATGCGGCAAATCGAACATTTCCGACGCGATTTCCTGGGTTTTGGGCGAACAATCGGCGCGCTCTCTGCGCGGCGTCAATATGCAGGATGTAATTTTCGCGGGCACGCGTGAACGCAAGCCCTTGGGAATGGCGGAAGTCACACTGACGTTGGTTGATCCAGAGGTATACGGTTCCGCCAGTGAACCTGAGATTGAAATCCAAGACGAGCTTCCCGAGTCGGAGTGGGACGAGCCTTCCCTGCGCGCCGCATCAGCGACTGAGGCCGAGAACTACATTGAAGAGGTTCGCCCCGGGCAAGGCGACGAAGAAGCGCCCGAAGGTCACGCGGAACTTCCAGTTGAAACGGCAGCGACGCCAACACCCCAACAGGTAGTCCTGAAAATTCGGCGCAGGAAATTCAAGCGCGCGTTCAAGGCGGGTGAGATTGCGGTAACGCGGCGGCTGTTCCGGTCAGGCGAAAGCGAATACCTGCTAAACGGCAAGTTGTGCCGATTGCGCGACATCCAGGATATTTTCATGGGTACGGGCCTGGGGCCGGAGTCGTACGCAATCATCGAGCAGGGACGCATCGGGCAGATCCTCAGCAGCAAGCCGACCGACCGGCGCGCCATCATCGAAGAAGCCGCGGGCATCACCAAGTTCAAGACGCGCAAGCGGCTGGCGGAAGCCAGACTGGAAGACGCAAAACTAAACCTGGCGCGCATCAATGACATCTTCGACGAAGTGACGCGGCAAATGAATTCGCTGAAGCGCCAGGCCAGCAAGGCTGAGCGCTACGCCAAGCTGCGCGATGAAATGCGCTCCAAACTGCGGGTAGTGTTGTCGAGCAAGTTTACTCAGCTCGACACCGACGCGGCCACTCTGGAAGCGCAGCTTACGGAACTCGCCAACGAGCTCCACACAAAGGGCGAAGCCGTCCAGGCTATGGAGAGCGAACACGGCGAGCGCACTCAGCGCGGGTACGCTATTGAACGCGAGGGCAATGAAAACCGCGAACAGTTGAATTCGCTGGTAATGGAGATTGACCGCGCCGTGGCGCGGCGTCGCACCAACGAAGAGCGATGCGCGGAGTTGGATGCGCGCTCGGCCGGCGCACAGGCCGAGTTGGCTGGCACCGAAGAACAACTGGCGCGCCATCAGGAAGAGTTGCAAACGAATCGAAACATCCTGGACTCTGCTAATGCCGACGTAGCTGTGGCGCAGGAAGAATTGAAGCAGCGGCAGCAGGAGTCCAACAGCGCATCGGAAACGCTGATGGCGGTCGAGCGTGAACAGGAGCTGCGGCGCGCAGGGATCCTGCAATCGGTATCGGCGGCGTCAGCGGTGCGCAACCACATCACGCAGGCTGAAGAGCGCATTGCCGCGTTAGACCGCGAGTCGGTGCGGCTGGACGAAGAAACCAAAACCGCGCACCAGCAACTGGAAAGTTTCGGTGGTCAACGCGGACAGTTGGACTTGGAGTTCGAATCGGCGTCGCAACGCGTGGCCGCATTGTCGGGCCAGATCGACGAGAACCGTCAGCGCCTGGACGAGACGCGCGCGGCTGAGACACATGCCAAGCAGCACCTCGATTCCCTGCGGGCGGAATACGCCGGCCTGATCGGCAAGAAGGGCTCGCTCGAAGCGGTGATTACAGAGCACGGCTACTCGACGGACTCAGTGCGCCGCTTGTTCAAGTCGGGCGCGATGAACGGTGGGCGCGCGCCGGTGGGTGTGCTGGCGGATTTCCTCGAGGTTGAGGACCGCTATGAGCATGTGGTCGACGACTTCCTGCGCGATGAACTGAATTACATCGTGGTCAAATCCTGGGACGCCGCGGATGAAGGCCTGCGCCTGCTGAGCGGAGACGTGGATGGCCGGGCGACGTTCCTGGTGCATCCGGAGGATTCGCAAGCACGGTTCTCCTTTGCTGCGGAAGAAGTTGGCTATCACGGCATACAGCGCGACAGCGTTGTGCCATTGAAACACTGCATCCGAGTACTGGATGGCTTTGGGAAGTCGCTGGAAGTGATCCTGCCCAAGCTGGGTAACGGATATATCGTGCCTGATCCGGCGGTTGGGCGTGACCTGGCGCTGCAGAATCCGGACGCGTTCTTCCTTTCGCAATCGGGCGAATGCTTCCACAACGTAACTGTGACCGGCGGCAAGCAACGCAGCGAAGGTCCGTTGGCGATGAAGCGCGAGCTGCGCGAAGTGCTGCAGCAGGCGGCAGACGTCGAACGTTCGATGGCCTCAGAGCAAACGCGAGTGGCCGCACTCACCCGCGACATCGGCGAGCTGACGACTCTGCTCCAGCGCCTCGAAGACGAGAAGCGTGAAGCGGAGCGGCAAGCTATGACGTCAGGTCACACCTTGCAGCAACTCGACGGCGAGATGGTTCGCGTGCGCGAGCGTCTGGCGACCGACGAGCGCGAGCTGACCCGCCTGGTGGCGGAGTGCGGCGAGTGCGAGGTGAAGATTGCGGCAAATCGCACTGAGTTAATGGCGCACGAGGAACGGAGATCTGCGCTTGAAACCGAAGTGCAGACGGCCCAGAGCAGCCTTGACGAGTTGCGTCACCGGCGCGATGAAGCAGTGCAACATGCCAGCGATGCACGAGCTCACCTGGCGACGCTCGAAGAACGCCGTCGCGGTGCTCTGTCAACCGTCGTGCGCCTCGAAGCGATGGTCACCGAAGTCACGTCGCGGGTCGATAAACTCAAGGGACAGATTGAAGGCGCCGCCGCGGAGAAAGAACAACGCGAACAGGAAAACGCGCGCTTGGCCGAGCAGGAAGTTCAGTGGACTGTCGAGCGCCAGACGGCGCAGCAGCGCGACGGCGAGTTGCAGCAGGAATTGCAGGCTGTCCGCCAACGCCTCGCTGAACTGGAAGAAGCGCTAAAGATCGCCCGCCAAGCACTCGATGCAGCGCGCGACCGGCGAGGCGAACTGTCGGCCGAGCAGGCGCGGCTTCAGTCTGATGAGCAGCACATGGCAGAGACCTGCATTCAGGAGTTGAGCCAGCCGCGTGAAGAGTTGCTGGCCGACGAGACGCTGGTGCGCCTGACGGGCGAGGAACTGGCCAACGAAGAGACGCTCTACAAAGAGATGCGCACGCGGCTCGAAAACATGGGGCCGGTGAACATGATGGCCCTCGAGGAGTACCAGGAAACGTCGCAGCGCCACGAATTCCTCGAAACGCAACGTCAGGACCTGCTGCAGTCAATCGAGAACACACTGAACACGATCAAAGAGATCGACGCCATCTCGCGGCAGAAGTTCGAAGAGGCGTTCGCGCGCATCAACGAGAATTTCTCGCAGACGTTCACTAAGCTGTTTGGTGGCGGGCAAGCCTTCATGCGACTTACCGACATGGAGAACGTGGCAGAAAGCGGCATCGACGTGGTGGCTTCGCCTCCCGGCAAGAAGTTACAGAACGTGCTGTTGCTCTCAGGCGGTGAAAAGGCGCTGACCGCGTTGTCTTTGCTGATGGGCATCTTCCAATATCAGCCGAGTCCGTTCTGCATCCTCGACGAAGTCGATGCCCCACTCGACGAAGCGAACGTCGGGCGTTTCACTAAACTGGTGCAGGAGATGAGCGGCCAGACGCAGTTCATCATCATCACACACAGCAAAAAGACCATGGGCATCGCTCCCATCATGTACGGGGTCACAATGCAGGAGCCTGGTGTGTCGAAGCTGGTGTCGGTGCGGTTCCACGAAGAACCGGCGCGGCTCTCCGCGTAGGTCAAGAACTTCCGCAATAGGAGCAGAGCGCGGCCAACAAGCCGCGCTCTTGCTTTTTACCCGCCCGACACGGGTAGTGTGGCGTAGCCCACCTTACTTTCCTGCTGCGCTGGAGCTTGCCCCGAAGGTAATGGCGGTGTCGCTACCGCCGAAATCGATCTCCTGGATAGTTCGCCCTTGCGTGCTGAGAATCAGCTGATTCAGCGACACCTTCTTCTCGACGGGCTTGATCTGTCCCTGGGCGGTGGCAATTTCCTTCTTGCCCTGGATGAATTTCACGTCGGCAGTGCTTCCGTCGACGGTGTATTTTACGACGTAGGTTCCGGCTGGCAGTGTGGTGCCGTTGAGGTTGGCGTCCTGGCGGAGTGTGATGCTCTCAGTTTTCGACTTCGCGACTGCACTAACGGCAATGCCTAGCGCGAGCGCGAGTAGTGCGTACCGTACAAAAGTTCGGCTCATTGAAACATCTCCTTGTTTTGCATCCTGTCATGGGGATCTTTCGGCAGCGGCAGGCTGTCGCCTCACGCTGGCTGTGATTGCTACGCGAAAAGACTCTGGAAGTTCACAAAAGGGAGCGCCGGTTTCAACGCGCGCGCAACTGCATCCGGCATGGGATCCGGGGCGTTCCGCGGCACATCAATGTGTACCCGTCACAGCAGGGCACTGCTGGCACACTAATGCAGCGGGATGAACGTGACGAATTTCGCCACGAGTCGCGTCACTAAAGAGATGGGCGTGAGGTGGTGGAACCCGGTCGGTGTGTCGCTGCTATCCCCAACCCATACGCTTGCGCAAACTGGTCACATGCGCCGTGTGGTGCGCGGAGTGCCAGGCGTAGAGCCCCAACATGCGGTTCAGGTCGAGCACCCCGATCTCCGGGTGCCGCAGGGTGCGCGCGAAGTCCGAGGAGTCCATACCACGCAGAAGGACGACCCAACGGGTGTGTAGTGCGCTGAGAAGTTGGAGCGACACGTCCACAGGAGTCCCGGCCGTGTCGGCCAGCTTCGCCCACATGTCTTCCTTGTAGGTCTTGATTGTAGGCTCGTACTCGGTGAGCGCCAGCTTGAAGCGCATATAAGCATTGGCGTGGCTGTCAGGAACATGGTGCGCCAGTTGGCGTACCGTCCAGCCTTCCGGGCGATACGGCGTGTCGAGCTGCTCTGGTGACAGGTCCGCAACTGCGTTGTTGAAATACCGCGGCAGCTGATCGATGACTTCGATGTACTGGGCGCGGCGCTTGGCCATCTGCTCTTCGTTGTCCGGAGGAACCCACTCAAACTTGCCAACGGGATAGCGCAGATCTTCCATCATCATCTCCTGATTGCGGGCTGCATCACAATTCTCTACGTATGCTACTCAATCGAGCGAACCAAGTCAGACGGTAATAGTTCTACGGTGCATGAACCCGGCAGCATTTCTGGCTTCACGGCCGGCACATCTTTCGTGTCAATCGGCGTCACCGCACCCGGCTTCGCAGGCTTCTTCGACGGCGCCTTGCCTTTTGATGGCGGAGGCGCGGCTACGGTTCCGCAAGTCACGGTTCCGCGCCGCAGGGCACGCACTGACGATGGCCCAGGGAAAACGATTCCCAAGTCAGCGGCCTTCACGATCTCTGCAAGCGCCTTGATTTCGGCGTCACCGCTCACGAACTTCACCTGCTCGTTCTTGGTGGGAGACGCAAGTACGAAGAAGTCCCCAGTTCCCTTTCCGTTACCACCGATCTTGTGTACGCGCATCGCTGTCAATTCAGCAGCGGCCCTCTTGATCTGGCCGTCGAGATCTCCGGACACACCCAGGGCCGCAAGTCGCTCACGCGCATCCATACTTGGGGACTGTCCGGTAAGGGCGAACAGATAATAGCGGATTGCCTCGTCTTTGTTCCCGCGTTTCGCGGCAATGTCGCCGATGTGCAAAGCGATATCGCCGTTCCCCTTGGCATCCCACGAAGCGCGAATGTACTTCTCCGCGACGTCCAGGTTCCCGCGCTTGAATTCGACCCAGCCCTTCGTGTCCCAGATGTTGTAGAGAAGGTTGGCCGTGAAGAGATCCTGGGGACGAAGGTTGTCGAGGTTCACATCGCGCAACTGCGTTTCCACCGCGTTGATGGCGGCGTCTGCATATTGGCTCGCACGCTCCAACTGCACATCTTGCTCGGCCAGTGAGTAAGCGATGTTGTTCCACACGACGGCGGTCGGCGCCAGTGCGATGGCACGATCAAACGCCTCCATGCCCTTGTCGGTCTGGCCATTGGCGATGTATGCCTGTCCGAGCGAGATCTGCAGCAGCGGGTTCTTGTCTTGCAGCGATGCCGTTTTTTCCAGCTCAGGCACAGCCTCACTCCACCGCTTCTGCTTGCTGTAGAGCAACCCTAGGCTGCCATGCGCAGCAGCATCGAGCGGGCTGATTTCAATTGCCTTCTGGTACTGCACTATCGCCTCGTCGTACTTCTGCAAGCCTTCATACGCCAGGCCCAAATTGGTGTGCGCGTATTCGTCGTAGGCGTTGACGTCGATCTGCCTCTGGAAAGTGGCAGCCGCTTTTTGATATTGATTGTCGGCCAGATAGGCGCGGCCAAGATTGTTCCACAAACCTTTGTGCTTGGGATCGGCTTTCGCCACACGTTCGAACAACTCAATCGCTAATGTGAAGTTGTTGTTGTTCGCGGCCTGCGCTGCAGAATCAAACAGGTCGTCAGGCGACTGTCCGGCGCCCAGCCCGGCGGTGCCGGGCGCTTTGTTGTCGAGGTTGATCGTCTGCGCCTGGTCGGCTTCAACCGTGCGACGGAACGACGCATAGTCTTCGCGGCGCTCGAAAGGAATTTCCGCCATCGTAACCTTCATCTTGCGATTGGCGGAGAGTTGACCTGCATCGAACTTGTAGCTGGAGTGGTACTCGGCGTAATCGCGCTTCACGTCCACACCGATGGGCAGCCGCACCCCGTACTTGGCCGGGATACCGAGCTTGACCTCGACAGAAACTTCGTTGGAGCCGCCCAACTTGATGGGCTTGGGAGTCTTCGTATCTTCGTCCGGAGGCGGAGGAAGCTGGAAGCCCAGCACCGGCAAGGCCAACTTCGGATCCGAAGCAGACCAGTCGAAGTAGTTGCTCACCGCGAGGTCGAAGCCGATTTCAAAAGGCTTGTCGGTATTCGCGGGGTCACCCACGTTCAGGTTCGTAATTTCCCCGCCCTTCATCGCCGTGGAGCCCAGCATCATTTCAAACAGGTTCTTCCACCGGTTGTTGCTCACCTGCCGAATCGCGTAACGAAGCCCAAGTTCAGAGTCGCCGCGAGCTACATCGCTGAAATGCGCCGTGAGTTTGCCTGTCTCGTTCACGCTGCCGTCAATCCGGCTGCGGTCGTAGCTGGCAAACGGAAGGTTTGCAGGTGTGCGTACAAGGGCTGACGCCCCGTTCGGCGCGACCGCAAGCGCCTGCTTGTCACGCAGCGGGAATGACAACATTTGAAAGGGAGCGACACCGTTCGTGCTGTCGAGCCAGACTTCCTGACCATCGACGTTGACACGCGTAATGACGTGGTCGAATTGCGACGGCGACGGGATATCGGGGTCGAGTACATGCTGCGAACCGATCAGCACCGAGGTTGAATCGAATCCCTCAGCCGCCAGCAGTGCCCCCAGCAGCGTGTTTTTGTCCTTGCAATCGCCGTAACCGTTAGCCAACACTTCGGACGCGGCGTGTGGCTGATAGCGGCCTAAGCCGAACGACAGGCTGACATAGCGAAAATCCCGCGAGACGAAATCATAGAGAGCTTTCACCTTCTCCATGTTGCTCGTCTTGCCCTGCACAAGCTCGGCGGCCTTGGCCTTGATGGCATCGTTGGGAACGCGACGGTCTTTCTCCAGTCCGGCGTACCAGTCGCCCATCTGCTGCCAGCTCTCAAAGGTAGTCAGCTGCACTGAAGGCGGTTCGTCTTCGTCGCGTCTGCGGGCATTCCGTCCCTTTTTCTTGTCGGCTACTTCCTCATCCTCCAGGTGCGAGTGCTTCCAGCGATAGATGCGGCGGTCGCCCTCGTCGGTGACCTTGGGCTCGGCGCCGGGCTCGTTCTTCAGCTTCACCTGGCGCGACTTGGGGATGTTGATTTCCAACTGCTCATCGAGCACGATGCCGCGATCTCGAAAATCGTAGCTGGTCCAGAATTGTCCCGGAGTGAGCGGATTCACGATGTTACGGATGAACCGGTACTCCAGCACGTCGCCGGGCCGCAGCGCAGGCACGCTGATGTGCTTCTCGTGATAATCGGTGTACATCAGCGCGTTGGGGTAGGTTACGTCTTGAATGGCCGACTCTTGCGCAGTCACCACTGTGCCATCAGGCTTTATGACGCGGACGTAGGCGATTTCCAGCTTGTCGCTGAGTTGGCTGTAGCCGACCTTTAACTGCCCCAACGCTTGTACGCCGGCATCACTGTTGACCTTGACGCGGGCGTCGATCTGCTCGCGTCCCGTGCCGTCATTCTCGAAGCGAAACGACTCGGAAAGAAGTTCCGTAACGTAAGCCTGCTGCGAATAGTCGGCCGAAGGCTTCGCGGCCGGAGCGGGTGACTGGGCAAAAGCACAAGCAACAAGGACTGTAGAGAGGAGAGCGAGACGGAATGTGCGCATAGAAGTAGGTAAAGAATATGGTACGCGGGAACCGAAGGGATGGGAATTCGCTACCTTTACCTATTCTGGGGGATTACCAGCGTCCACGAACTCAGTCGGAGGCCACGGCCCTCCCAGGCGCAGCCGCACCCCTTCCGACGGCCCGGCACTGCGCAATGCCGCGATAAACTTTTCCCGGTCATCGCGCCCAACCAACGCATACCACACGTGCTTACGGCGATCTTGACGGGACCGCCAATCGCGCACGATGCCGGTAGTGACGGTCTTCAGCTTGCTATCGATAGCAGCAATTCGGGATTCCGACTCTTGCCGCCGCTTCAGATACTCCCGTCCGCTGACCGGTGTCGCAAGGTCGGAGCTTTGCTCATCAGCCCACGTCGCAGTCAGTTGATATTCAACCGTATCTGCCAGCCGCTCGAGCGCGCTGGCATAGTGGCTATGGTGTTCCGCGACGAGAACATCGATAGCTTCGGCACCGGAAACCACGGCTGGAAACGGAAACGAGATCGCGGTCGCGCGAATGGCGACATCCTTCAGCACCTGGCGAAACTTCTGCTCCGCGGGAACGCGCACCGGCGGCTCGAGCAGCGTCTCTGGATTCGCGATTTCACTCCAGTAAACGCGCAGGTCCGATGCCTCATGCGCACCAACTGGCTGGTCGGCGATGCCAGTGAGCCCGGAGATAGGCTCGGCATGATTCGGTGTGACGCAGTAGAGAAGACAGGCCAACTTTCAGCCTAACATTTCGCTTTTCGCTTGTCGCTTCGCGCAAATGAAAGACCCACTCAAGCCGGAAGCACGAGTGGGCCGATCTAACTATCCACTGTCTTGCTACCGCCGCGGGCCGCGTCCACGACCGCCACGGTCGCCACCGCGTCCGCCGCCCGGGCCACCCCGGCGAGGACCGCGATCGCCACCGCCAGCAGGCCTTGGCGGACGGCTACCTTCACGGTTGAAGTTCGGCTCGTCAGCAGATTCGTGTCCGCCTTCAAACGCCACCTGGCCGCCAGACTCCTCGGGAGCCTCGGTGCCTTCCGGCAGTTCCTCGCCACCCATCTTGGCGCGCTGCTCCTTCAGAATGGCCTTGCGCGACAATTTGATGCGGTTGCCTTCGACAGCCAACACCTTCACGAGGATCTGGTCGCCTTCCTTCAGTTCGTCGCGAACATCGTTGATGCGATGCTCGGCAACTTCGCTGATGTGCAGCAATCCATCAGTTCCCGGAATGATTTCCACGAACGCGCCGAAGTCCGCCAGCCGCGTCACTTTGCCGAGGTAGGTCTTCCCTACTTCGGCGGTGGCGGTGATGTCGGAAATCATCTGCAACGCCTTCGCCGCAGCTTCCTGGTCGCTCGACGAAACGTTCACCTTGCCGGTGTCGTCCACGTCGATCTTCACGCCCGTCTGTTCGATGATGCCGCGAATCACCTTGCCACCCGGCCCGATGAGGTCGCGAATCTTGTCAGTCGAAATCTGCACCGTGTAGAAGCGCGGCGCAAACTCGCTGATGTTGGTGCGCGACTCGCCAATCACCTCGGTCATCTTGTCGAGAATGTGCAACCGGCCATGCCGTGCCTGCTCCAGCGCTTCGCGCATGATCTGCGCCGTGATGCCCATCACCTTGATGTCCATCTGCAGCGCCGTAATGCCAGCACGCGTTCCGGCAACCTTAAAGTCCATATCGCCGTAGTGGTCTTCCGCGCCCGCGATGTCGCTCAGGATGGCATATTCATCGCCTTCCTTCACCAAACCCATCGCAACTCCGGCAACCGAAGCCTTCAACGGGACGCCTGCGTCCATCAAGCTGAGCGAACCGCCGCAAACCGTCGCCATCGACGACGAACCGTTTGACTCGAGAATGTCAGAAACCACGCGCATTGCGTACGGCCAATCGGTCTCATCAGGCAGAACTGCCGACAGAGCCCGCTCAGCGAGTGCGCCGTGACCGATTTCGCGACGACCCGCGCCACGCAGGAACGCCACCTCGCCCACCGAGAACGGCGGGAAGTTGTAATGCAGCATGAAGCGCTTCTTGGTTTCTCCCTCAAACGCTTCCAGCCGCTGCTTGTCTTCGCCGGTGCCCAGTGTGGTAGTAACCAGCGCCTGTGTCTCGCCGCGGGTGAATACCGCCGACCCGTGAGTGCGGGGCAGCACGCCGACTTCAACCCAGATATCGCGAATCTGGTCGAACTTGCGGCCATCCGGACGCCGCTTCTCTTTGATCACCTGCTCGCGAAAGATCTCCTCGCGCAGCAGGTCGAAATACTTGCCGGCTTTCTTGCGTCCTGCTTCGTCTTCTTCCGGAACCAATTCTTTTACTTCGGTCTTCAGCTTTTTGATGAGACCGTAGCTCTCGTTCTTCTGATACTTCTCGGTGTTGACCGCGTCCGTCAGCTTCGCACCGAACTTCGTGCGCAATCCGCCGAGGTACGCTTCGTCGGTGACCACCGGCTCAACCACTCGCTTCGCCTTGCCCACCTTCTTCGCGAGCTCGTTGATGGCGGCGCAAATCTTCTTGATCTCGGTGTGACCGAACTCGATGGCGTTGACTACCGTCTCTTCCGAGACCTCCTTCGCGCCCGACTCGATCATCACGATGCCGTCCAGGGTGCCGACGACCATCAGGTTCAACTGGCCCGCGCGCTGCTCGTCGTAGGTCGGATTGATGACGAACTCGCCATTCGCCTGCCCGACGCGCACCGCGCCAATTGGGCCGTGGAACGGAATGTCAGAGATAGTCAACGCAACCGACGCGCCGTTGATGCCGGCGACATCCGGGTCGTTCGTGCTGTCAGCCGAAAGCACCATGGCAATGACCTGAGTCTCGCAACGGAAGCCTTCCGGGAACAGCGGACGGATCGGACGGTCGATCTGGCGGCTGGTAAGAATCTCGCGCTCGCTCGGGCGTCCTTCGCGCTTGATGAATCCGCCCGGAATGCGGCCGGCGGCGTAGGTGTACTCGCGGTAGTCAACGGTGAGCGGAAAAAAGTCGATGCCCTCGCGGGGATCGGGGTTGGCGCAAGCTGTGGCGAGAACCGCGTTTTCGCCAATGCGCACTATGCACGATCCGTGTGCCTGCTTGGCATACTTGCCTGTTTCAAAGCGGATGGACTTACCACCGTGCAGATCTACTGTTACTTCGTGTACTTCTGGTTTCATTTATTTTCCTTCCGTGGAAAACGCAACCGATAAAGTCCCTGGCCCGCTGCGGCCCTGACTGTGAGTGGTCCTGCTGCTCGACGAAATGGAACGTACCGCGAGACAGGATCGATGCGGCAGCGGCATAGAGGGATTGGAGATCATGTCAGCCGAGAGGGGCTGGAACCGAGTGTGCGGGCGCACACCGCGCCCGTACCAGCTCGAACAAAATGGACTGTCCCGAAAGGCCACAACCCAATCGGGGTCCCCGGCCAGCGCACCATTGGCGATGGCGGGGAGTTTAACGACGCACAATACGCTTGAAAGCGGTATTTCAGTGGCTGGCCAGCTTACTTGCGGATGCCCAGTTTCTGAATGACGACCTTGTAGCGTTCGGGATCGGACTTTCTGAGGTAGTCCAGCAAGCTGCGACGCCTGCTAACCATCATGAGAAGACCGCGCCGGGAGGCATGGTCCTTCTTATGCGTCTTAAAATGCTCCGTCAGTTCACCAATCCGTGTGCTCAGGATCGCAATCTGGACTTCCGGCGAACCGGTATCCGTGTCGTGAGTACGGTACTGGTCAATCAGGGCGGTTTTTTTCTCTCGGGCTAACACTGCTTCGGGTGCGCTCCTACTCTGTTTTAGTCGTATGTTGTTACGTCATAAAGAATAACACGCATGGGCGGGAACCGCAAAACGCGTACCCGGTATATCGAACGATCCCAATACACTATCGTCCAGCGCTCGTCCGTCCCGGATACCCGGAGGACGTGCTCTTTTGCCA
>Ga0302286_10000735_pt1 | contig 25810 bp, 21 predicted proteins | sample III_Fen_E2_3_FD_198765 | JGI IMG/M metagenome (GOLD analysis project Ga0302286, IMG submission 198765) | Peat permafrost microbial communities from Stordalen Mire near Abisko, Sweden - III_Fen_E2_3 | ecosystem: Environmental > Terrestrial > Soil > Wetlands > Permafrost | place: Sweden: Abisko...
AATACCAATAGGTAATAGTATATGTGTTTCGGGAATAGAGGGTATCGAAAATAGATTATTTAATTCATTGATGTTTTTGATTATAAAATTGGCATATTTAAATATTCCTAATATAATAACATTGGTTGCTACGCCTATAAATAACCATCGATAAGAGCTTTTGTTTTCTATGTTTTTTTGAATCAGTAAACCAAATATAAAATTTAAACAAATTGAAAAAATTAAGATAAAAGTAAAACTAACTCCACCCCAAGCAAAGAATAAAAGACTTGCTAGTAATAACCAATAATTTCGATAGTTAGGATTAATTAAATAATAGCCTAATAATGTCAGGGGGAGAAAGAGATATAAGAAAATCAAAGAACTAAATAACATATATTAATTATTGTTAATTTATAACCTAATTTGTTTTCGCAAATTTAGTATTATATTGTATTTATGCAAGGAATATTGGATTGTCTAATTGAACTTTATGCTATTGTTAAGCACCATTCTTTAGCCTTTATATTTTCAATAAAAGAGTCTCAAAAAAACATGCATCAATTAAAGCGTAAACATATCAGGACTTCCTCTATTTTTTCACTTGTTCAGTATTTTTATTTCCAAACAATGCATGGGGTTTAATACTAAATCTATCGTTCAATAAATATACCGTAAGCACAATACTTGCTATAAAAACTAAAAGAATAAGTAATTGACTTGCTTTGATTTTTTGAATAGCATGTTTTTCTTTAACTGAACAAATATCGCCTGGACATAATTGAACTTTTTGTTTGAAAAAGAGGGGATAAAATAAGCAACCTAAGCAAATTCCAAAAGCCGATTCAAAGAATAGAAACACAAGGCAAATTAAACAAACTATACCCGTAATTAGGCTATATGCATTTACAATTATGAAATAATAGAACATCGTAGCCGATAATATTACACCAATAATCCAAGCAAACATTTTGGGTGCTGCACTAACATATTCGGGTGTTTGATTTGACACAATCATCCGAGCAAAAATGAGGGTAGGCGAGAATCGTGGACTTATAAATACACGAATTATAAAATCGATAAGAAAAGCCGTAAGTACATATTTTATTGGAATAAAGTTCTCTTTAAAAAGTATGAACATTAATGAAGTGAAAGTTGCTAAAAACAGAATTCCTGCTGCTGCACGTATTTCACGTTCATTCAATACTGGGATGTTATATCCTTCAACATCTTCGCCAAATTTGAATATTTTTTTCATATTTCAATAGTTATTTTGTTTAGACAATTTAATAATTAATTAATTACTCGAATTACTACATTCCCTCTTTTATGACCTTCTTCAACATACGAATGTGCTTCGGGCAATTCTTCAAGCGTAAATTGCTTGTCGATTATGGTTTTTAATGTCCCATCATCGATTACTGTTTTGAGGAATTGTAAAGCTTCCGTTTTATTAATTGACATAGCAAAGATTACTTTTTTCTTACCCCAATATTTGGTTAAAACAGTTTGAAGAATTGTTTTAAAAGACATTACCGTTACAAGATATTTTCCATTGTGAGTAAGAACATTTTTGCATTGTGCAAACGAGCTTTTACCAACGGTATCGAATAATATATCGTAACGATCGGCACTTTTTGTAAAATCCTCTTTTGTATAATCAATAACCTTATCGGCTCCTAACGATTTTACTAACTCTATGTTTTTGGTACTACAAACTCCTGTAACATCGGCACCAAAATGCTTTGCTATTTGTACTGCAAATGTTCCAATACTGCCCGATGCACCATTAATCAAAACCTTTTGGCCCTTTTGAATATTTGCTTTTCCTTTTAGAAAGAAGAGGGCAGTACTAGCTCCATCAACAACCGAAGTTGCTTCTTCATACGACATCGTTTCGGGTTTTAAAGCAAGCGATTCGTTTTCATTCATGCATTTATATTGTGCATAACAACCAGTTCCAAAACCTCGGAATCCATAAACGTTATCACCTATTTTAAACTTTTTTACGCAATTGCCAATGGCTTCAATCTGTCCCGAAAACTCTGTTCCCAAAATCATAAAATGCTTCTTTGGGTGAGTAAATCCTAATAGTATTCGGCTTAAAATGGTATCACCACGTCGCATCATACAGTCGGCCGAAGTTACCGATGTGGCGTATACTTTTATTAAAACCTCGTTTGGTTTTGGATTTGGCTTATCTATTTCAACTAGTTCCAAAACGTTGGGCGAACCGTATTTTTTGTAGACTATTGCTTTCATAACGGTTAGCCTGCTCTATACATTGTTGGTGTTAGTCCAGCTTTTTTCTTAAAGAATTTACTAAAGCTTTGGGGATGTTCAAATCCCAGCTTGTAGGCTATTTCATTGATGTTAATGTTGGAATTGAGCAAAATGTTTTTTGCCTTTTCCAATAAATGATAATGAATATGCTCTTGTGTATTTTTGCCTGTTTCGCTCTTAAGCAAGTCGCTGAAATAATTAGGTGATAGGTTCATTGTTTCGGCACAATATTTAACCGTTGGAATACCATTTATCTCAAGTTCTGTTGAGTTGAAATAATGGCTAATAAATTCTTCAAAACGAACTATTACATCTTTATTCTGATTGGTTCGGGTAATAAATTGTCGACCATAAAATCGTTTGCAATAATTAAGCAACAACTCAATATTCGAGATTATTAGTTCATGTGAGTAATGATCGATATTGGTATTATATTCATTCTCCATTTGTTTTAAAATGAAGAGTAATGTCTGTTTCTCCAGTTCGGAAAGATGTAAGGCTTCGTTTTCGGCATACGAGAAAAAAGAATACTCATGTATTTTTTTGCCTAATGCTGAATTCCTAATTAATTCGGGATGAAAATACAATCCCCAACCTTCGGTGCTGCTTGCTTCTTTTTGTCGATCGAAGGTAATAATCTGTTCGGGAGCTGTACAATGCAAAGTACCTTCTTGATGGTCAAATGCTTGTTTGCCATACACAAAATTGCAGTGATTTTTAAAATTAACGGAATAAAAACTGCAACTAAAACTACCCGATTCAGGTCCATTTGTTACATCAACTTTTGAGTAGTCAATAACTGTAATCAAAGGATGTTTTGGTTTCTCAAAACCTGCAATTGCGTGTAGTTCACTAATCGTTTGAACTTTGTATACTATGCTTTTCATTTCTGTGTTTTATTTTACATTGACAAAGTAAAGCAAGTTTTAAGAAAATGTCGATAGTCAAATTACAGCTTGTTGTATCCAAATTACAGATACTCCTTTATTTTAAAAATTCATGCAATTTTGTTTTTACTATTTCCAGATCTGACATAATATTCCTTTCAATCTTGTTATTACTATCGCATGTAAAGTCCGAATAAGTCATTTTAATTAATGTTATCCCATTTTTCGGTAATTCTTCGGCACGTCGTTCATCATATATTTTACGTTGAACTCCACGGCTGATTCCATTTATGGTTTGCGTATTTGGTTTTTCATGATAGTCATCTGCTTCAGTATATTCAATTACCAAATGTAGGCTTTCATAATATGCATCTACAGGTAATTGCGTTCTTGTAATTCCATCTTTATGTAAATCGCCAAGCAGAAAATTGAATCGTTTTTGTCGTTCGGCTTTCTCATATAAAAGAGTATCACATAAATCGATTACATAAGCTTCATCGCTTTCCAAACGTTTTTTAAGTGCAATATCTTTTTTAGTGGGAACATTTTCTTTTTCAGCAATAATTTGAGGAATAACTGCTACCGATGGAATAAAATACCAATTTGTCATTTTCTCAATTCTATCGGCATACACATAAGGAATACATTGCAAATGTAATTCACGATCTAAATCTCTTAAAAAGTTGCGAATTGGTAAACCATGCTTTTCGTCTTTCTTAAATATGCCTGCATCTATAAAATGGGGCATTAATTCTTTAGCCTTAACTTTAGTTATTGTTGCATTCTGTTCGAAATATATTTGTATAACAGAATTAATTTTGTCTATTGTTGATTGGTCTGCCATTATTATAAAAAAATGAAAATTTAAAAAATTTCAGTGTCCATTAAGTATTCCTATGTTCACATGTTGTAAATATAGTTTGTTCATTTGGAAAAATTGTGTTAGTTCACAAAGTTTTTATTTGGGTATCCCCTCCTTTAGTACTGTATTAAAATACTCCTTTTATCTTCATTTTTCCATATTAAAGTATCAATTGAAAACTTTTTATATAATGTAGCTTTGATATATGGAAAAGAGAATAAAAAGAGAGCCACTTAAAATTATTATCGTTGACGATAGTTATATGTATCGTAGGGTGATGAAAGAGTTTTTAGAAAACGAATTATCATGCAACGTAATTGGCGAAGCTGCTAATGGCAGAGAGTTCTTAGAACTCGATTGTATATCAAATGTTGATATAGTCTTAATGGATATTCAAATGCCTGTTTTAACGGGAATAGATGCTGTAAAACAAATGTTGTTTACATATCCAAAAACTAAAGTAATAGCTGTTACTATGTATAACGACAAGGTTTACATGAGTCAGCTTATTGAAATAGGTTTCAAAGCATGTGTTTTGAAAACAACGTTTTTCGATGATATAATACCTGCTTTCGATAAAGTGTTGAAAGGTGGAATGTATTTTAAAGATGATATTGCAATATAAATAAACGAGGAGAAATTATGAATGAGAATCTAAGTGCCTTAACGTCGTATTTGTCTTTTAAACTTGGCGACGAAACATTTGCAGCAAATGTTAGCAAGGTTTTAAATATATTGGAAATGACTAAGATAACAAAAGTTCCAAAGGCTCCCGATTATATGAAAGGAGTCATAAATCTTCGAGGAACAGTATTACCATTGGTTGATACTCGCATTAAATTTGGACTAACAGCTACCGAATTTACTGCGAACACATGTATTCTGGTTCTTGATATTCAAATAGGCGATGAATCGTTACAAGTTGGTGGTCTAGTCGATGCTGTTCAAGAAGTATTGGAAATCGAACCACACCAAATATTACCAGCTCCAAACATAGGAAGTAAATATCATTCCGATTTTATTGTTGGAATGTATAAAGCTACCGAAGAACAGTTTATTATGATACTCGATATGGATAAGGTTTTTTCAGTCGAAGAATTAGTTCAGGTAGCAGATTCAGCACAAGTAATATAAAATAGCTAGCATGGACTTGCTATCGCGGACTTGTAGTCCGTGATTTTTTTAACATTAATGGAATAAATACAATCCAACATAGAATTAGAATTTATAAGATAACTCAAAACTCAAATTTATTAACTCAAAACTATATAGCCATGTTTAAAAGTATAAAAATCAGAACCAAATTACTTATAGGATTTATAGCTGTTGCAATAATTGCAGGTATAATTGGTATAGTTGGTATAAGTCAAATTAATACTATTGATAATGCCGATAAAAAAATGTATGAGCATATTGTAATTCCTCTTGGACAAGTACAAGAATTAGCTACTTTATTTCAACGACTACGAGTAAATGGACGCGATGTCCTTTTAGCTGAAACACCAGATGAAGTCAAAAAGAAACAAGATAGATTTTTAGAGCTAAGTGCAAAGTTTGATTCTATAATGACAAAATATGAAGTAACTATTCTTACTGATGCAGGTCGAAAATCATTTACTGAATTACAAACAGCAAAAAAGGAATATGCTGCACATTTTGATGAATTCATGAGTTTAGTTAATGCGGGCAATATTGAAGGTGCAAAATCATTAATGAAAGGTAATTGGTATAAAACAAACCAAAGAACACAAGCCGCAATGGATGTTGTTGTTAGTTTAAAACTAAAAGTGGGTGAAGAGTTATCAGCTGAAAACACTAAAATAGCAAATATGGCTAGTTTAATAATGTTAATAATTTTAGTCTCAGGAATAATTATTTCATTGATTCTCGCTTTAGTAATTTCAGGAAATATTCAAACTATTGTTAAATCAGTTATTGATCAAGCTAAGATGTTATCGAAAGCTGCTGTCGAAGGAAAGCTTGCAACTCGTGGCGATCCCGATAAAATCAACTTCGAATTCCGTGAGATTGTTGTTGGTGTAAACGATACATTAGATGCTGTTATTGGACCATTAAACGTATCAGCTGAATATGTTGATAGAATATCAAAAGGCGATATCCCAGCAAAAATTACCGATAACTATAATGGCGATTTCAATGAAATAAAAACTAATTTAAATCAATGTATTGATGCTGTAAATTTATTAATTGCCGATGCTGGAATACTTGCTAAAGCAGCAGTTGAAGGAAAACTTGCAACTCGTGCCGATGCTTCAAAACATCAAGGTGATTTTAGAAAAATTGTGGTAGGTGTTAACGATACTTTAGATTCAGTTATAGGCCCATTAAATGTTTCAGCCGAATATGTAGATAGAATTTCAAAAGGCGATATCCCAGCAAAAATTACCGATAACTATAATGGTGATTTCAATGAAATAAAAACCAACTTAAATCAATGTATCGATGCTGTTAATCTATTAGTTTCTGATGCTAAAATGTTAGCAAATGCAGCTATCGAAGGTAAATTAGCAACAAGAGCCGATGCCTCAAAACATCAAGGCGATTTCAAAGCAATTGTAGTAGGTGTTAACGATACTTTAGATTCAGTAATTGGTCCATTAAATGTATCGGCCGAATATGTTGATAGAATATCAAAAGGCGATATCCCAGCAAAAATTACTGACAACTATAATGGCGATTTCAATGAAATAAAAACCAATTTAAATCAATGTATCGATGCTGTTAATTTATTAGTTACCGATGCAAATTTGTTGGCTAATGCAGCTGTTGAAGGAAAGTTAGCAACACGTGCAAATGCTTCAAAACATCAAGGTGACTTTAGAAAAATAGTTGAAGGTGTAAACAATACTCTTGATGCTGTTATTGGACCATTAAATGTATCAGCCGAATATGTTGATAGAATTTCAAAAGGTGATATTCCTTCAAAAATTACCGACAATTATAATGGTGATTTTAACGAAATAAAAACAAACTTAAATCAATGTATTGATGCTGTAAATTTATTAGTTGCCGATGCTGTAATGTTAGCGAAAGCTGCTGTAAACGGTAAATTAGCAACTCGTGCCGATGCAACAAAACATCAAGGTGATTTTAAAGCTATTGTTGTTGGAGTTAATGATACTTTAGATTCTGTAATTGGCCCATTAAATGTATCAGCCGAATATGTCGATAGAATTTCGAAAGGCGATATTCCAGCAAAAATTACCGATAATTATAATGGTGATTTCAATGAAATAAAAACTAATTTGAATCAATGTATCGATGCAGTTAATTTGTTAGTCTCTGATGCAAAAATGCTAGCAAATGCAGCTGTCGACGGTAAATTGGCTACAAGAGCAGATGCTTCGAAACATCAAGGTGATTTTAAGGCAGTCGTTCAAGGAGTTAACGATACTCTTGATTCAGTTATTGGCCCATTAAATGTAGCTGCCGATTATGTGAAACGTATCAGTATTGGCGATATGCCTCCTATTATAACAGCAAATTATAATGGCGATTTTAATGATATTAAAAATAATCTTAACCTAACAATTGATGCAATAAACAGCATTACCGAAAATGCTAAATTAGTTGCAGTGGGAAATTTAGATGTAGAGTTACGCATGCGTTCCGACAAAGATGAATTAATGAAAGCTTTAATGAGTATGGTTAAAGCAACACGTGAAATTGCTGTTCAAACAAAATTAATTGCTGCTGGCGATATGACTGTTGAAATGAAACCTCGTTCCGATAAAGATGAGTTAATTATTTCATTGGCCGAAATGATAAGAGCAATCAGTGAAATTGTTACTCAAGTTCAAAATTCAAGCGATAATATTGCTGATGCAAGTCAACAAATGAGTAGCAATTCTCAACAAGTTTCAGAAGGTGCATCGGAACAAGCTTCAGCTGCCGAAGAGGTTTCATCGAGTATGGAGCAAATGGCATCGAACATTCAACAAAATACCGATAATGCACAGCAAACCGAAAAAATTGCTGCCAAAGCTGCCGAAGATATTTTGGTAGGTAGTCAAAATGTAAATATTACGGTAGTTTCTATGAAGAAGATAGCCGAAAAAGTTTCAATCATTGGTGATATTGCATTCCAAACAAATATTCTTGCTCTAAATGCTGCTGTTGAAGCTGCTCGTGCTGGTGAGCATGGTAAAGGTTTTGCAGTAGTAGCTGCCGAGGTTCGCAAACTAGCTGAACGTAGTCACATTGCTGCTGGTGAAATTAACGAATTAACCAAATCAAGTGTTGATATAGCCGATAAATCAGGTAAATTACTTGAATCAATTGTGCCAGATATTCAACGTACAGCTAAATTGGTACAAGAAATTACGGCAGCAAGTATCGAACAAAATTCAGGTGCTAATCAAATTAATAATGCCATAAATCAATTGAATAAGGTAACACAACAAAACGCTGCTTCTGCCGAGGAAATGGCAACAAGTAGCGAAGAATTGTCGAGCCAAGCCGATAGTTTAAAGGATCTAATAGGATTCTTTAGAGTTAAAGACTCTGGAATTCATAATAAACCCAAAGTTATTGCTACAACAAAAAGAGCAATAATGTCAAAATCACCCAAAATGTCACAACCATCAATTGCAATTTCAAAACAAAAAAATGGAGGAATTGATTTAGACATGAATCAACACGATAGCGATTACGAAAGGTTTTAACTATTAAGCAAATTTGTTTTTATTGAAAGCCACTGATTGATTGTCAGTGGCTTTTGTTTTTATAAACTGTAACATAATTGTTGTGAGTTACGTTTACTAATCTTTTGTTTGATTTAGTAAATAATACATCAAAATTATGAAAACTATTTTCAAAAAACTGTTCAATTCTTTGACAATAAAGAATAAATTGATTCTATATGTATTGTCTGTAAGTTTTATAACCACCTCATTGTTGGTTTTTATTCTCATTACAAAGGCAAAACAATTACAGATTGAAACAGCCACGCATTTAGGAAATACTATTGCATTACAAAATGCCAATTTTATTAAAAATAATTTAGATGTTGCTATGAATGCAACAAGAACATTAGCTCAGATATATGATGATTTTGAAACCATCCCATTAAAAGACCGCCGGCCATTATTCGATAGAATGTTAAAAGTTCTTGTTGAAGACAATACAAATTTTAAATCGGTATGGAGTTGTTGGGAACCCAATGCTTTAGATGGATTAGATGCTGAAAATATAAGTAAGAATAGTGGTGATGATATTGGTCGTTTTGATGTTACTTATTTTAGAGAAAATGGTAAGATTTTACCAAGTATCGTTAGTTCCGCTGAAATTGCAACTGCCGATTATTATCAGTTACCCAAGAAACGAAATCAAGAAACTATCCTTGAACCATATAAGTATGCCTATGTTGAAGGTGGAAAAGAATATTTAATGACATCTGTGATGGTTCCAATTCATAATAAAAAAGGAGATTTCATTGGAGTTGTTGGTATCGATATTTCACTCGACGATTTATGTAATATCGTAAGAACAATAAAACCATTTGAAACTGGTTATGGTTTTATTTTATCAAATGGTGGAATTTTCGTAGCTCATCCTATTGATTCGTTCGTTACAAAAGTATTCGCACAATTTCGACCCGAAACTGAAGCCAAATACCATGTAACACAACAAATACAAGAAGGCAAGTCATTTGGGTATACAAATTTTAGTAAAGTAAATAATGAAACATCTTATGTTGAGTACGGCTCATTTTCTGTAGGAAATACCAATACTCCATGGGTTGTTGGTGTTTCTATGCCCGAAAGTAAAATACTTGCAACCGTAAGTATAATGAAACAATATGCAATAGTAATAGGTTTTGTAGCACTATTGCTATTAGTGCTTATTGTGCTTTTCATTGCTCGTAACATTAACAAAAGCTTGAAACAATTAAACCATGAAATTGATGAAGCTAGTCATAAAATTATCGAAGGTCAACTGTCTTATCGAGCATCAAATGAAAATGTATCAATCGATTTTAAATCATCTATTGATAGTTTGAATAATGTTATTGACGCTTTTGTAAAGCCAATAAATGTTACAGCCGATTATATCGAACGCATCTCGAAAGGTGATATCCCTTATCCGATAACAGAAGAATATAAAGGCGATTTTAATAAAACAAAGAATAATGTTAACAGTTGCATTGATACCCTTAACACCTTAACAATGCAAATGAATATGGTAACTCAGCTACAATTCGAAGGAGATACTGATGCATATGCTGATGAAACAAAATTTCAAGGAGTGTATTACGATTTAATAAAATCATACAATGCCGTTTTGAAATTTGAAGTTAATAGTTTGCTAACAATTGCCGATATTCTTCGTCATTATTCAAATGGTGATATGTCAATGCGAATGAATGCCTTGCCAGGAAAGCAAGAAATCATTTCAGTAAACGTAAATATGCTTCGTGAAAATGTTCAAAATCTAATTAGTGATGTGAATAATCTCTCGAAAGAAGCAATTGCTGGAAATCTATCAAATCGTGCAGATAGCTCTAAGCATCAAGGCGATTTTAAAGCTGTAATTGATGGTGTAAATGAAACTCTCAATGCAATAATTGATCCATTGAAAATGGCTGCTAATTATGTTGATAGAATATCAAAAGGCGATGTTCCTGAAAAAATAAATGCTCAATATAACGGTGAGTTTAACCTTATTAAAAATAATTTAAATCAATGTATTGATGCTATTAAATTGCTAATAACCGATGCGAATAAATTATCACAATCAGCATTAAATGGACAGCTTTCTGTTCGAGCTAATGCCTCAAATCATCAAGGGAATTTTAAAGAGATAATTACAGGTGTAAATAATACACTTGATGCTGTAATTGGTCCTTTACAAATGGCTGCTAACTATGTGAAACGAATCAGTATTGGCGATATGCCACCAATTATTACGGATAATTATAATGGCGATTTTAATGAAATAAAAAACAACCTAAATCTAACAATTGAAGCAATAAATAATGTAACCGAAAATGCGAAACTAGTTGCTATAGGTGACTTAGATGTTGCACTTCATACTCGTTCCGATAAGGATGAACTTATGAAAGCAATAATTCAGATGGTTCAAGCAACGAAAGATGTAACGGAAAAAACAAAACTTATTGCAGCAGGTGATTTAACTATCGAATTGAAACCTCGTTCCGAAAAAGATGAATTAATTATTGCCTTAGGAAATATGATTACTGCAATTAGCAATATTGTTAATCAAGTTCAGATTTCTAGCGACAATATAGCCGATGCTAGTTTGCAAATGAGTAATAATTCGCAAATAATGTCTGAAGGATCTTCAGAACAAGCATCTGCATCCGAAGAAGTTTCTTCATCAATGGAACAAATGGCTGCAAACATTCATCAAAATACCGATAATGCTCAACAAACAGAAAAAATAGCAACGAAAGCTGCCGAAGAAATAATTGAAGGCAGTAAAAATGTAAATATGACAGTAATAGTCATGAAAAAAATTGCTGAAAAGGTTTCGATTATTGGAGATATAGCATTTCAAACTAACATACTAGCTTTAAATGCTGCAGTTGAAGCAGCTAGGGCAGGAGAGCATGGTAAAGGCTTTGCAGTTGTTGCTGCCGAAGTTCGGAAATTGGCTGAACGAAGTCATTTAGCAGCTGGCGAAATAAACGAACTCACTCGTTCAAGTGTTGAGGTCGCAGCTAAATCAAGTGGATTATTAGAAACCATTGTGCCCGATATACAAAAAACTGCAAAACTTGTTCAAGAAATTACAGCATCGAGTATTGAACAAAATAGTGGAGCTAGTCAAATAAACAATGCAATAAATCAACTAAATAAAGTTACTCAGCAAAATGCTGCCTCTGCCGAAGAAATGGCTACTAGTTCCGAGGAATTGTCGAGCCAAGCCGATAATTTAAGAGATTTAATCGGGTTCTTTAAAATACAAAAATCATCGAATACAATTAAATCACTACCAGCACCTAAGAATAATGTTGTTGAAAAAAAGAAACCTCAAGCCATACCACATCGCACTAAAAAGGCAAATAATATTGGTAATGGTTTTTCAATTGATTTAGATTCCGAAATTGATGATAAAGGTTATGAAAGCTTTTAGATTTAATAATTTATACCGTACTATTTTATTCATCAGAGTGAACCAACTTACGGCTCAATGATGTCATTTCCTATGCAATAGAAAAAGTTTAAACGGATTGGATCTTAATTTTCGAAATAATACTTGTAAACATAAATAACAAGTTCTCCCAAACAAAGAAAATACCTTTTCTAGTATGCTCACATTTGCGGGAAGGTAGAAATCGTATATTCTTCCTTCCTCAAGTTTGAGGCATGGAAAAAACTTCAAATTCTTTAAAAATTACAAAATAATTCATTAGTTTGTAATAGTAAACTTGGTCGATAAGTTAATAATTCAACCTTTCAGAGCATATTGCATAGTGTTTATATTCTGAGCATTCCGTGTATTTCTTAAAACAAATAGTAACATACTGTATTTTTTTGTTGATTTAATGTAACTTTAAAAATGAAAATGAGTTTGATAACTTAAATTACATTTTTTAATTTTTACAAATAGAGTATTAATCATTAAAACATAAAATTATGGCACTTATAAATTGGGATAGCTCATTAAGCGTAGGAGTATCAGAAAGCGATAATCAACATAAAGTATTGATTCAATACATTAATGATTTAAATGATGCAATGAAAGAAGGTAAAGGCAAAGATGCCGTAGTTGCCGTAGTTGATAAACTTGCAAATTATACAGCAACTCACTTTCGTATGGAAGAACGATATTTCGATCAATTCAATTATCAAAATACAGTAGAACATAAGAAACTTCATGCTGATTTTGAAAAGAAAATTCAAGATTTTAAACAAGATGTTGTAACAGGAAAACTTGGAACTTCAATCGAAGTATTAAATTTTTTGGTTGGTTGGCTAAAAGGACATATTTTAATTGAAGATAAAAAATATGCATCACTGTTTAATAGCAAAGGAATTTTATAATTAATAATTAAAAATTAAGAATATGGCACTAATTAATTGGGAAAGCTCATTTAGCGTAAATGTCGTAGAAATCGACAGACAACATCAAGTTTTAGTTGGATTAATAAACGACTTAAACGATGCGATGAAAGAAGGAAAAGGCAAAGATGTATTAATGAAAATTCTAGATGAATTAATTAATTATACAGCAACACATTTTAAATACGAAGAAAAATATTTCGATCAATTTGGATATCCCAATAAAGATTCTCATAAGTTAACACATAAAGATTTGGTTAATGAAGTTGTAAGCTTTAAAAACGATTTTCAATCGGGGAAATTAGGGTTAACAGTTGAAGTATTAAATTTCTTGGTAGGTTGGTTAAAAAATCATATCTTAGTTGAAGATAAAATGTATACAACTTGCTTCAATAATAATGGATTGAAATAAGCATTAAACTATGAAAGGCAGATCATGATTGTGAAAATGATTCTGCCTTTTAAAATTCTTTAAAAATGAATCTCTATTTACTGAAAGAAACACTTGAAAAGATTGAAACCTTGCTAAAGGAAAAGCAATTGGTAACGCACTACCAAATGCTAGCAAATCATCTTTTTAATCTGTCTAAAGATTTTTCAGACGAATTAGTTCAAAAAATTGATTTTGAAAAAAAAGAAATCGTACGTATTCATAATGAATTTACACACGAAAATTGGACTGATTTACAAATAGAATACATAAAAAAAATCAATAGAGATAGATTATTAGGGCGAAAAGCCGTTCATCGAATATTATTAGTGTTTCAATTTCATAATGCAAATCCTTTTGAAGAAGCACGTGAAATTGAGCAAATAGTTGAAGATTATAATTTATTGAATATTGAACTTTCAACACTATCAAAGAGTCTCGATACTATTTTACATGACTCCAAAGATGATGCTGAAAATACTCAAACAAATTCATATAATTTGTTGTTTTTAACGTTCGAAGAGGGAACCTTTTTTCAAAATTTATCGTTATTAGAAAAGTTCTGTAGAATTTGGAATCGGATTTTAATGTCGTTTATGTATCTCACTGGTGAAATTGTAAAACCAACTTTAATTTACGATATAAAACCACGATCAATAAGCTTTTCTTTGGAACAAGAAGCAATAAAAGCATTAACAACTTCGGCATGCAAAGTATTAATTGGATATAAAAAAGTTCTAGAAATAAGAAAATTGCAGTTAGAAGTTAATAATCTCAATCTACATAATAAATATGAACTTGAAAATTTACTTGAAGATGAGGTTGTAAATATTGTAGATATTCTTTCGTTCCAAGTATCGACGAAATTAGTTGATTCCTACGACTTAAGAAAAAAAATTAAAAAAGAAGAAATTCGAAAAAACATTCAAATCGCATTAAAGCAGATTGTTAATTTTATAGAAAAAGGAGGAAAAATAGAATCGACACATTCAAGGGAAATGAGCGATCTAAACGAAAAGATAATAATCCTTTTAAAAAACATTAAAGATCTTGAAACAAAAACAAATTACGAAAAAGAATTTCATTTTGATATATCGTTTGAACAAGACGAAGTAGAAAAGTTCTAACCTAAAATGTAAAACGATGGCTGCTGATTACGGAAAAGATTTCAAAATTTTTGATTGCAAACTTACACAAAGTGAGTTTCAGAAATTAAGTTCGTTTATATACGACGAGTTAGGAATTAAACTTCCTGACATGAAAAAGGTTATGCTTGAAAGTCGTCTGCAACGTCGATTACGAGAACATGGAATGACTAATTTTAAAGACTACATAGAATATTTATTTAGCAAAGAAGGTCGAGAACATGAAATGGTGCATATGTTTGATGTAGTAACAACAAACAAAACCGATTTTTTCCGCGAGAGTTTGCACTTCGATTATATGAATCAATTTATATTAAAAGAAGTTGCCCAAAAACATACCAATTTTGTTAATATATGGAGTGCCGGTTGTTCAAGTGGTGAAGAACCCTATACTTTAACGATTGTTTTAACAGAAGCAATTGAAAAGGGGCTTATTAATGATTTTAAAATATTAGCAACAGATATATCTACAAGAATCCTAAAAATGGCCAAAGATGCCATCTATCCATTAAATAGAATAGAAGATATTCCTATACATATAAAGAAAAAATATTTTCTTAAAAGTAAAGATCCGCATAATGCAACTGCAAGAGTTATACCTCAATTACGTGATAAAATTACGTTTGAAAGACTCAACTTTATGGATGATGTATATAATATAAATCAAACATTTGATATTGTATTTTGCAGGAATGTGATTATTTATTTTGACCATCAAACACAAGAGCGAGTTATTAATAAACTTTGTTCAAAATTAAAGACTGGTGGATACTTGTTTCTGGGTCATTCTGAGTCAATTGCAGGTATGAACTTACCCTTAGTAAATGTTAAGCCAACAGTTTTTCGAAAAATATAGTAAAAATCGAAAACCTTTTAAAATAATACTACGTTTACACAACCTCAGACCAATAAGTGAAAAACTATAAAACCTTATAGATATGATAAACGATAGCACTCTCATCAGCGAACTAGAAAAAAGGTTTAATGATAACAAGAAAGCAATTGCAGAATTGGAAGAGATGACAGCTCAACTTAAGGCTGTTAATAGAAAATTAGAAGAGTCAGAATCTCTAAAAAGCCACTTTATTTCGAACATTCGAAATGAAATCATTAATCCTTTTACTTCGATTATTAATTTATCGAAACAAATAGGTTCGATAAATGATATTGAAAAAGCAAAAAGGAATGCAGCTTTAATTCATGGTGAAGCATTTTTCCTTGATTTTCAATTAAAAAATATCTTTGCTGCAGCTGAGTTAGAGGCTGGAGAAACTTTTCCACAGATTTATTCTGTAAATGTAATGTCTACTATAAATGGACTTATTGAATCATATCAAAGTAATATTACAGCCAAAAAAGTTAATATCATTGTAAAAAGTTCTATTCCTGATGATTTTACATTTAAATCAGATCCAGGTAAATTGACTTTAATTTATTCTAACTTATTAAATAATGCAATATTATTTAGTAAAGAGGGAGGAGATATTGAAATTACAGTTTCATTTGAATTTGATTCTATTGTATTTGTTGTAAAAGATAGTGGAATAGGAATTGAAGAAGATAAAATGAAATTAATCTTTGATCGATTTAAACGAATAGATAATACTATTAATACACTTTCAAGTGGATATGGATTAGGTTTATCTGTTGCAAAAGCAATTACCGATATGTTAAATGGAACAATTTCTGTTGAAAGTAGGGTTGATGATGGATCAACATTTACAGTATTAATTCCAGATGTTCACATGGATACCGAAGCTACAGGAACTGCAATTGACGAAAATGGAATGTTATTCTAGTAATTAGTTCAAAAGATTGAAATAAAGCACAATGGATAAATATTATCTATATCCAGCAACATTGTTTGCAAGCGACTCATCATACGAAGTTACTACGGTTTTAGGATCGTGTGTTGCTGTATGTTTGTGGGATAATGTTCGGCAAATTGGAGGAATAAATCATTATATGTTACCATTATGGAATGGTCAAGGTCTTGCAACACCTAAATATGGGAATATTGCTACCGAAAAATTATTACAAAGAATGTTAGAGTTAGGTTGTTCAAAATCTAGTATTACAGCTAAAATATTTGGAGGTGGTGAAATAATTGACACTCATATATCATCATTTAATATTGGTGAACGAAATATTCAGATTGCAAAAGAAACATTAGCTGATTTGAAAATTCCAATTGTTGGTTTAAGTGTTGGAGGCAAACTTGGTCGAAAAATTATTTATTATACTGAGTCGGGAAAAGTTCTACATAAGTTTATTGAAAAAACTCTAGGAAATTAAAGTATATGGATAAAAAGATAAAAGTACTTATAGTAGATGATTCTGCTTTAGTAAGACAAACTATAGCTTCAATTCTTGAAAGTGATCCAGAAATTGAAATAATGGGAACTGCAGCAGATCCATATTATGCAGCTGCAAAAATTGCTAAAGAAATACCTGATGTAATAACTTTAGATATTGAAATGCCCAAAATGGATGGTTTGACATTTTTGAAAAAAATTATGACTCAGCATCCAATTCCTGTTGTTGTTATATCGAGTTTAACCGCTCATGGAACAGAAACAGGAATGAAAGCATTAGAGTATGGTGCAGTAGAGATTATCACCAAACCTCAAATGGATACCAAACAATTTATTGAAGATTCAAGAATCAGAATTTGTGATGTTGTTAAAGCAGCAGCAAATGCTAGAGTTAAACGTAGAGTAGTAGGTACTACCGAATCGACAATGAAAGTTCAGCCTAAATACTCTGCTGATGTTATGATTCCAGCTGCACCTACCCAAACGAGTATGTTAAAAACTACCGATGTTGTTTTAGCTGTAGGAGCTTCAACTGGTGGAACAGAAGCATTAAAAGTGTTTTTAGAAGCCTTACCACTAGATTCACCAGGAATTGTAATCGTTCAACATATGCCTGAAAAATTTACAAAATCATTTGCTGATAGATTAAATGAAACATGTAAAATAACAGTTAAAGAAGCTGAGGATGGCGATACCGTTATTAATGGAAGAGCACTAATTGCTCCAGGAAATTTTCATATGTTATTAAAACGAAGTGGAGCTCGTTATTATGTAGAGGTAAAAGAAGGACCACTAGTAAATCGTCATAGACCTGCAGTAGATGTTTTATTCCGTTCTACAGCTAGATATGCTGGTCGTAATGCAATCGGTATAATAATGACAGGTATGGGTGATGATGGTGCTAAGGGTTTATTAGAGATGAAAGAAGCTGGAGCTAAAACAATAGCACAGGATGAACGATCCTGCGTTGTATTTGGTATGCCTAAAGAAGCAATAAAATTAGGTGCCGCAAATAAAATTTTACCTTTGGATGAAATTGCTGGATATGCAATTAGTTTAGCAAAATCACATCTAACATAATAGAAAAAGTAACGTAAAAATATTATAACATTTCATCTTTAAAATTAATCATATGGAACCTCATAGTTCGCATTTAGAAAGTGTTTATACCTTGTATCAGGATATGATACAAAGAGGATTCACACTTATTTACGAAGGAGAAGTGAATCATCAAATTACTAAAACATTCACATCTATGGCTGATGAGAATATGGGGAAGGTAAGTGAAGATGATTCTGTTCGTAAAAAAGTTTACCATGTAATGGTAGAATGTCTACAAAATATTTGCAAACATGCAGATGATACAGAACAATCTGATTCGGCATATTCAGGTAATGGAATATTTATTGTTGGTCGTGATGATAATGCATATCATATAATAAGTGGTAATGCTGTTGATGCAAATCAAAAGGAAAAGATAACCCAATCAATTGATTTTGTGAATAGTTTGGATAAAGACAAATTAAAAGAACTATATTTTAAAAAATTAAAGGAAGGTTCTTTATCTGAAAAAGGTGGAGCTGGATTAGGATTTATTGATATGGTTAAAAAAACAGGGCATAAGTTAGTTTATCATTTTGATAAATTGCCTGATGGTGACTTTTTCTTTATTTTAAAAACAACAATTTCAAGGAAGTAATACAAATTTCAAAAGAATATAATTATGGATGCAATTAGACTAAAAGGGACAGAAGATACACCTGCAGTTATCTTTGATGCTGCTGCAAATATCTTTGAATTATCTGGAAAATCAATGCCTGAAAACGTAGCCGCTTTTTATGGCCCAATTTTAAGTTGGATTGATGAGTATGGTAATAAACCAAACCCAGATACAGTAGTTAACTTTAAACTAGAATATTTTAATACAGCGTCTTCAAAAATGATAATGGATATTATGTCAAAATTTGAGGATATTGCTAATGATGGCAATAAAGTTAAAATGAAATGGCATTATCTAGAAGTTGATGAAGATATGCTAGAAGCTGGTGAAGGATATTCTGAAATTGTTGATGTTCCGTTTGAAATGGTTAGTTATTAGTTTATTATAACTATATCATAAAAAAAGTCGACTTCAAATAGGTCGACTTTTTTTATTGTCAATTATGTAGATGGGAGATTATAAAACATAAATCTTTTAAAATTATTGTTATATTTTTACCCCAATAACAAGCATATCATCAGTTTGTTTGCCTTTACCTTTAAATTCTAAATGTTTTTTTGCGAGAACATCACTTTGTTCTTCCATCGATTTATCATTTAAGCTGACTAATAATTCTTTGAAGTTTTTTGAGAAGAATTTGGTACCTGTTTCTCCTCCAAATTGATCAACATATCCGTCAGAAAATATGTAATACTTATCATTTGGAAGAATATCAATCTCATTATTTCCAAATGGAACATCAGCATTCTTGTGAATTCCGATTGGCATTTTGTTGGCGTTAAAAACAGTTAATTCACCATTTCTAATTTGATATAATGGATTATTAGCTCCAGCATATTGTAAATGTTGTTTTTCAAAATCAAATAAACATAAAGCTAAGTCCATACCATCAGCAGCCTCACCCGATTTGCCAGTCTGATTTAAGGTAGTAATAATGAAATTTCTTAGGCTATTTAATAAGTCATTTGCAGAAAAGGTTTCTTGGTAGCTTAACATTTGAGAAATTTGATTTAAACCACTCATTCCTAACATACTCATGAATGCTCCAGGTACACCATGACCAGTACAGTCGGCAGCCGCAATTAAAAGCTTTTTACCATCACTACTTTCTTTAAACCAAAAGAAATCACCGCTAACAATATCACGTGGTCTAAAGAAAATGAAATAATCTTGGAAGTGACTTTTAAGAATATCACTTGATGAAAGTAAAGCTTTTTGAATACGTTCTGCATAAAGAATACTGTTTGTAATACTTTCTTTTTGCTTCATGATTTCATGTTCAGCAAGCTTTATTTCTGTAATATCAGTGTCAATTATGACTAGTTTAAATAGTTCATTGTTTTCATCGACAATTGGTGTTAAAGCAGTTTGAATCCATTGTGAAGTTTCATCTTCAATTGCAATTTCAGTTGTATAAGGAATAGTAGTTTTTTGAGAAATACTATTCTTAACTATTGTTTCTATGTCTGCATTTTTACTTATTTCAAAAATGCTTTTCCCAATTATTTCAGTTGGGTCTGGTATTATTCGTTTGTAAAGTTTTGAAAAGCCTTCGTTTGTCCATTCTAAATTACAATTTGCATCATAAATAGAAACAGCATTTGTTGTTTCACGTGCAACAATTGAAAGCTTTATAAGTTCTTTATTCTTTTGATCAAGTTCATGTTTGATTAGTTCTTGCTCTAATTTTCTGCTTTGCATTTCGAAAGCTTTATTTACCATCGGAGGTAAATCTTCGTTTAATCGACCAGATTTGGGTACAAAATCGACTGCACCTGATTTCATGGCTTCAATTGCTCTTTCAACCGTTTTATCGGCAGTTAAAAAGATATAGGCATATTCTTTTCCAAAAGCTTTAACTGCCTTCATTATTTCTATACCTTCCATTTCGGGAAGTTGATAGCTCATAATGACAACAATAGACATGTCTTCATTGCTTTTGAGAAATTCAAAAGCTTCTTGTCCATTTAAAATTTTTGAAACTGAATATTTTTCTGGATCGAAGAAACTTTCTATAAAAGCTCCTTGCATTTTATTCTCTATGACAACTAATATTTTTATTTTGCTAGTAGAATCTTCCATAATTATTGCATTTTACTTTTGAACATTGTATTAAATTCAAAGACGAAACATCATGTTTGAATGCTTTACTTATTCGATTATCGTAACGTTATAGTTTCAAAAAAATGAATATAATTATCTTAATATTCAAATACACCTTTATCTGATGTAATTGTTAGCTTTTTACCTATATTTTCGGTACAATAACCAACTATTTTTGCATCTATACCAAATGAATTGGCTATTGAAATAATATCTTGTGCTTTGTCTTCTGAAACGTATAATTCATATCGATGTCCCATATTGAAAACTTTGTACATTTCTTGCCAACTAGTTCCCGATTCTTTTTGAATTATATCGAATAATGGAGGTATTTCAAAAAGATTGTTTTTAATGATATGAACATTATCTACAAAATGAAGGACTTTTGTTTGTGCTCCACCTGAGCAATGAACCATTCCATGTATATGTTGTTTCATTTGTTTCAACATAGCTTGTATTACTGGTGCATAAGTACGAGTAGGGGATAAAACAAGTTTACCAGCATCAATACCTAAATTTTCAATAGATTCTGTTAAGGTTTTTGAACCAGTGTAAACTACTGAACTATCAATTCCTGTGTCGTAGCTTTCGGGATATTTTGTAGCAAGATATTTTCCAAATACATCATGGCGAGCAGAAGTCAAACCATTGCTACCCATACCACCATTATATGATGTTTCATAGTTAGCTTTCCCATAAGATGAAAGTCCAACAATAACGTCACCTGCTTTTATTGTATGGTTTGAAATAACATCACTACGTTTCATTCTGCATACTACAGTACTATCAACTATAATTGTACGTACTATATCACCGACATCTGCTGTTTCACCACCAGTACTCCAAATACCTATACCATTATCGCGAAGTAATTGAAGAATTTCTTCTGTACCATTAATTATTGCAGCGATTACTTCACCAGGTATCAAACGTTTATTACGCCCAATGGTTGATGACAATAATATATTGTCGGTTGCACCAACACAAAGAAGATCATCAACATTCATTATAATGGCATCTTGAGCTATGCCTTTCCATACAGATAAGTCGCCTGTTTCGCGCCAATACATATAGGCTAAACTACTTTTGGTGCCTGCACCATCGGCATGCATAATAGTGCAAAACTCTTCATCACCAGCTAAATAATCGGGAACTATTTTACAAAATGCTTGAGGAAATAAGCCTTTATCGATATTTTTGATAGCATTATGAACGTCTTCTTTGCCTGCCGAAACGCCACGTTGCAGGTATCTTGATTCTACTGGTGTAGACATAATTATTTTACTTTGCTGTAGTTAGTTGAAATTACTTTAAATTCAGTTCTACGGTTGATTTGATGAGCTATGTCTCTTTTGTCAGCAGGCATTTTCTCGATATAATCTTTTGTTAAAACTGTTTCTTCGGGAAGGAAAGGATATAAAAAGGCTATTTTTCTATCTACTTTTCTTGGTCTTGTTTCTCCATATCCTTTGGGAACAAGTCGTGCAGTATCAATACCTTTTTTAATTAAGAAATCGACAACCGATTGAGCACGTTTTTGAGATAGTTCAACGTTTGTCATTTTAGATATTGGGTGTGCATCGGTATGTGAACTTAACTCAACAATGATATTAGGATTGTCATTCATTAATTCAACCATTTTCTCTAAAGACACAATTGATTCTGGTCGTAAATCCCATTTCCCTAAATCATATAAAACATTTGGTAGTTCAACTGGAATATCAAGTGGTGACATAAATATATCAGTTTTAAATTCCTTGTTTTCTTCCAAACCATCAGTAGATATTTTAGCTTTACCATTTAAGAATCCTTTTAAGCTAGCCATTACAACATAATTGGTACTTGGTTTAAGTGAAAAATGATATGCTCCTAAAGAATCAGTTTCATATTCACTTACATTTCCATCGTTTCCAATTAATTTGATTTTACAATTTTTAATAGGTGTTCCTAATGCTTCATTTTTTAAGAAACCAGAAACATTAAAATGTATTGGTGGTAATGTAAATTGCCAAATATCGTCGTAGCCTTTTGAACCTTTTCTGTTTGACGATAAAAATCCTCGTTCAGCATTTTTTTCGTAAACGATTCCGAAATCATCCATAGTTGAATTCATCGGATACATAAGATTTACAATTTGATCTTTGTTTTTAGGATCTTTATTTATTCTAAAGATATCTAGACCACCCATTCCATGATGACCATTTGATGAAAAGAAAAAGGTATTATCGTAACGAACGTATGGGTACATTTCATCGCCTTTAGTATTGATTATTTCACCAGCATTAATTGGATCACCCCATTTATCATCAATTGTTTTTCTTTCAACATACCAAATATCATAACCACCTAAACCTTTAGGTATGTTAGTGCTGAAATATAATTTTAAACCATTAGGACTTATAGCTGGTTGAACAACTGCAAATGTGTCGAATGCAATGCTTAAAACTTTCAATTGCTCAGCTTCGCCCCATACATCACCATTCTTTTTTGATAGATATATTTTACATGTATTATTGGTCAATTCAGAGTTAATACAACGAGTAAAATACATTTCTTTAAAGTCAGAACTTATCGATGGACTTCCTTGCTCACCATCACTATTAATTGATTCATTTAACAAATTAGGCGAACTCCAAACACCTTTAGAATCTTTTGTACTTGAAAATAAACGTGCCAAAGGTTGACCTGTAGAACCATTAATTTTTATATCTGTAGAATCATGAAAACATGATGTAAATACAATTTGTGTTTCTGCTGAATCGGCAAAAGTTAATGCAAAGTCACTTTTATCAGTGTTGAGATATGCATTGTTTACAATCTTATATTTAGATGGGTTAATTTCCCATTTTTTTGCAATATGACATGATTTTAATCCTGCTTCAATTCGTTCATCTTTGGGAACTATTTTTTTATAGTTTACATATTGTTCAATTGCTTCATCATATTTTTGATCTTGACGTAATGCTTCGGCATAATATAAGTACGATAATGGATTTGGATATTTAAGCTCAACAGCCTTTGCAAACCATAATTCAGCCAGTTCAGGTTTCGATAAAACTCTGAAACAGAGACCAACTTTATATGCAATTTTACCTTTTATGTCAATTTCTTCGGTGAGTTTAGAGTAGGCATTTCTATATAAGTCGATTGCCTTTATATACTGTCCTGCCTTAAATGCTGCATCAGCTTTTTCAGTTATTTTCTGTGAAAAAAGTGATATTGGAAGTAAGACAAATAATGCTAAAATTACTCTGATTTTCATGCTTGTAAACATAATTTATATAACACATTCATGCAAATGTACTATTTCTTCGATATATTTCTATGCGAATGCTTAACAAATTTCGTTAAAAAAATCAATAAAACATTACATTTGTAAAAAAAACACTTATTATGAAAAATAGAATTACTTCATTATTTGGAATAAAATATCCAGTTATTCAAGGTGGGATGGTTTGGTGTAGTGGTTGGAAACTTGCATCAGCTGTAAGTAATGCTGGAGGTTTGGGTTTATTGGGTGCCGGAAGTATGCATCCTGATGTGTTAATGGAACACATTTCTAAAATGAAAACTGCAACAAATAAACCATGGGGAGTAAATGTTCCATTACTTTATCCAGAAATAGATAAGCTTATTGATATTATTATAAAAGAAGGTGTTAAGATTGTCTTTACATCGGCTGGATCACCCCAAAAATATACTCAATTACTTAAACTACATGGCATAACGGTTGTTCATGTAGTTTCAAATTCAACTTTTGCGAAAAAATGTGAAGAAGCAGGTGTTGATGCTATTGTAGCAGAAGGTTTTGAAGCTGGAGGACATAATGGTCGTGAAGAAACTACAACTTTGGTTTTACTACCTTTAGTTTGTAAAACAACTTCATTACCAGTTATTGCTGCTGGAGGAATAGGTACAGGTCGTGGAATGTTAGCTTCTTTCGCACTTGGAGCAGAGGGTGTTCAAATTGGATCTCGTTTTGCAGTTGCTGCGGAATCGTCGGCACATGATATCTTTAAAAATAAGGTTTTTGAATCGGTTGAAGGTGATAGTGTATTGATATTGAAAAAACTAGCTCCAGTTCGATTATTGAAAAATGAATTTTCAGTTCAAGTTCAGTCGATGGAAGAGAATGGTGCTAGTATTGAAGAATTAAAGTCGCTTTTAGGAAAAGGAAGAGCTAAAAAAGCAATATTTGATGGAAACTTACCTGAAGGTGAAATTGAAATTGGACAAATTGCAGCTAATATTACTGAAATTAAAACGGTTCAAGAAATATTTGATGAAATGTTAAACGAATATTCTCAAGCAAAAAAAGTATTGCAATCGGATACATACAATTTTTAATTATCTTTATATTCTGAAAATACATGTATGATTGAAATACAAAAAATTACTCTCAATAATGGCTTAACTGTAGTTTGCAACCAGGATAAAACAACACCTTTTGTTGCATTCAATATGTTGTATGATGTTGGTTCGAAAGATGAAACACCCGACAAAACAGGATTTGCACATCTATTTGAACATTTGATGTTTGGTGGATCGGTAAATATACCAAGTTTTGATGAACCATTGCAAAGAGTTGGAGGTGAGAATAATGCATTTACAAATACTGATATTACAAATTATTACATAACTGTTCCTAAGGAAAATATTGAAACTGCATTTTGGCTTGAATCGGATAGAATGTTGTGTCTCGATTTTTCGCAAAAGAATTTAAACATTCAGAAAAATGTAGTTTGCGAAGAATTTCGCCAACGTTATTTAAATAAACCTTATGGTGATACATGGTTACTATTAAGACCATTAGCATATAAAGTTCATCCTTATCAATGGGCAACAATAGGGAAAAATGTTGAACAAATTGAAAATGCCACATTGGGAGATGTAAAAGAATTTTTCTTTACCTATTATGCACCTAATAATGCTGTACTTTCTATTTCGGGAAATATATCATTTGAAGAGGTAAAATATTTAGCTGAAAAATGGTTTGGTAAAATTGAACGTCGTAAAGTTCCCTATCGTAATTTACCCAA
>Ga0302286_10000736_pt1 | contig 25778 bp, 18 predicted proteins | sample III_Fen_E2_3_FD_198765 | JGI IMG/M metagenome (GOLD analysis project Ga0302286, IMG submission 198765) | Peat permafrost microbial communities from Stordalen Mire near Abisko, Sweden - III_Fen_E2_3 | ecosystem: Environmental > Terrestrial > Soil > Wetlands > Permafrost | place: Sweden: Abisko...
TACAATTGAATGCGAAAGAACTGTCCGAATTGAAGGACGTCGCAACTGAGTTAGGTCTTAAAGTTTCTAATTCAGCAAAAAAAGAAACATTGGTCTATGATATTCTGGACCAACAAGCAGTTGTCAACGCACAACGAAAAACTATCTCCAACGAAATTCAGGAAATTGACCGTAAGAAACGGTTGCGTGTTCCTATTAAAAAAACCCCTGAACAAAAATTGTTAGCCAGCCAACAGAGTGCTGCCAAACAGCAGGAAAATCAGGCTTCAAAACCAGCTCCAAAACCTTCACCCAAAGTAGTTTCAGAGCAGTTACCCACAGCAGTTAAGGCGGCAGAACCTATTTTATCAGACTCTACACCCGTGGATCCTAAAGCAGCTTCAACTCCGAAACCAGCAACCAAAAAACCAAATAAACCGAAACAGGCAAAAACAAATAAACCTGTCATCGTAAAACCTGTGGTTGAAAAAGTTGATGTGGTTGAACCTGAAACTATTGTGGCGCCAAAACCAACACCTACTAAAGTATTTGTGCTTGAGGACAGGTCGGCAGAAAATGATTCCAACGCTGAAGAAACTCTGTTTGTACCCGAAGTGGAAACAGAACAAACCGATGGTGAGCCTGAGCATTTGAAAACCAGTCAGGAAGCTCAAGAAATCAGACCCGCAAAAATCAATACCACTGTCAATAACGGTAACAGCAATAATTCGAGCATCAACCGTAACAAGTTTAACCAACGTCCTGAAAAAGCTGAAAAACAATTCGATTTTGACGGGATACTGGATGGAACAGGTACGTTGGAAATGATGGCCGATGGGTATGGTTTTTTAAGGTCAGCCGATTATAATTACCTGGCTTCTCCCGATGATATTTATGTATCGCAATCACAGATCAAACTGTTCGGATTGAAAACTGGGGATACCGTGAAAGGAGCCATTCGTCCTCCTAAAGAAGGAGAAAAATACTTTCCCCTTATCAAAGTTGCTCAAATAAATGGCCGTTCTCCTGAATATGTACGTGACCGTGTTCCATTTGAACACCTCACTCCTCTTTTCCCGGATGTAAAGTTCAATCTTTGCAGTGGAAAAGATGACACTTTATCAACCCGTATCGTCGATTTATTTTGCCCGATCGGCAAAGGTCAACGTGGATTAATTGTAGCGCAACCAAAAACAGGTAAAACTGTTTTGCTGAAAGATATTGCCAATGCTATCGCAGCGAATCATCCAGAAGTATACATGATTGTGTTACTGATTGATGAGCGTCCGGAAGAAGTTACCGATATGGCCCGTAGTGTGCGTGCCGAAGTGGTTTCCTCTACTTTTGATGAACCGGCAGAACGACACGTGAAAGTGGCCAGTATGGTTCATGAGAAAGCTAAACGCATGGTGGAATGTGGCCAGGATGTTGTTATTCTGCTTGACTCGATTACACGTCTAGCCCGTGCTTACAATACCGTTTCACCAGCTTCCGGTAAAATACTTTCAGGAGGTGTGGACGCTAATGCGTTGCACAAACCTAAACGTTTCTTTGGAGCTGCCCGTAATATTGAGAATGGCGGCAGTCTGACCATAATTGCTACTGCATTGACTGAGACAGGTTCGAAGATGGATGAAGTGATTTTTGAAGAATTTAAAGGAACCGGTAATATGGAACTTCAACTGGATCGCAAGCTATCGAACAAACGAGTTTTCCCTGCTGTTGATATTATGGCTTCAAGTACCCGTCGCGACGATTTGTTGCTCGACCAGGATACTTTGAACCGCATGTGGATACTACGTCGTCACCTGGCTGATATGAACTCCATGGAAGCCATGGAATTCCTGAAGGATCGTATGGAACGAACCGAAAATAACGATGAGTTCCTGGTATCTATGAATGCTTAATAAGTAAAAAGTAAATATAAAAAAATCGTCTGATAAATCGGGCGATTTTTTTTTGTGATCCAGGTACATAAACGAAGAGATAGCATTAATAAGAATGTAAAAAAGACTGAATGGCACATTTCTAAAATTATTTGCAGTACATTTACTGACTTTCTCAAAATTAAAAATTTCCAGTCATGAAAAACAGAATGAAAATAAACTCGCTGATTTCACTGGTTGTACTTGTAATATTCACATCCTGCGCAAAGAATGATGTTACAAGTATAACGCTAAATAAAACAACTTCCTACTTAATCATTGGGCAGACTGATTCGATACTGGCTACCCTGACTTCAACGGGTGATATTGATAAAATACCACAGGTATGGATATCCAGTAATCTAGCTGTTGCAACAGTAACAACAGATGGAATTGTCACAGGAATAGAAGCCGGAACTGCTGTTATTTCAGTAAAAGCAGGAGACAAAACTGAAACCTGTGTGGTGACTGTTGATGACAAAATACTTCCCAACCTGACCCAGGGAGAACTCTGGTATTATGGAGACGTCTATGTAACAAAAGATTCGATACAAGGTACAGGCTCCAATAATTATGTTTTATACCTGGCCAGCTCTGGAATACGAATGGACAATTTAACCGGATATGGCGAAATATTAATTGTGGAATTGAATACCTCCTTAACCGTAAAAGACAGTATCCCGGTTGGCATATATGATATGATGACCGACATTAGCCTCACTTCTCATTTTACACCTTTTACCCTGGTCCCTGGTTATGTGGATTCGAAAACCGGATACCCCTGGGGATGCTGGTACTTAGGTATTGTAACGACCCCTGTTTCATCAGGTAATATGGAGGTGTCCAGGGTAAATAATACGTATACCATTAATTATGTCTTTTTTGATGATTACGGGGTGAAGATCTCGGGAGCTTTCAAAGGCTCTATTAACTATGTGAACGCTGCCGCACAGACAACCCAATTATCCGTGAAAAACAGGTTAAAATCAAAAGCAGCACGTGTAGCAAGCAAAGCTATGAAATTTACACGGAGATAATTTCTTTCATCTAGGTGATGTACCACCTATTTTAAAAAGAGCATCCTGCATTTAGGATGCTCTTTTTATGCACAAAAGTGAGCATTTTATGCAGGTTTTTTACCAGTTTAGGAAAAAAGCACTATCTTTGCCAGTGGAATTTTTATAATTCACTTTAGAAACACGTATTTCTGGATGTCTTTCTTCCATATGATTTTGTCTAAGAGTTAGATTCTGAATGAGGTCAAAATGAATAAGGTGTTAAACAATTAAAATCGTAAACATGAAATTATTAGAAGGAAAAGTGGCTATCGTAACCGGAGCTGCACGTGGTATTGGGAAAGCAATTGCCCTTAAGCTGGCAAGTGAAGGAGCCAATATCGCTTTTACCGATTTAAACATCGACGAAAATGCTTTGGCAACACAAAGTGAAATTGAAGCATATGGAGTAAAAGCCAAGGGATATGCTTCGAATGCAGCCAATTTTGACGAAACCCATGCCGTAGTTAATGAAATTCATAAAGAATTCGGTCATATCGACATATTGGTCAATAATGCCGGCATCACAAAAGATGGTTTGATGATGCGTATGAGCGAAGGTCAATGGGATGCAGTTATCAATGTAAACCTTAAATCCGCCTTCAATTTTATCCATGCGGTAACTCCTATCATGATGAAACAAAAAAACGGGAGTATCATAAACATGAGTTCTGTGGTTGGTGTTTCGGGGAATGCAGGACAAGCTAACTACTCAGCTTCAAAAGCAGGAATGATTGGATTAGCAAAGTCGGTAGCTAAAGAATTAGGTTCAAGGGGGATACGTGCCAATGCTATTGCCCCTGGTTTTATAGAAACTGAAATGACTCATGCCCTTAGTGAAGAACAACGTGCCAAATGGAACGAAGCTATTCCATTGCGTCGTGGTGGAAGTCCTGAAGAAGTTGCTAAAGTAACCCTGTTTCTGGCATCCGATTTATCGAGTTATGTAAGCGGTCAAGTTATCAATGTTTGTGGTGGAATGAACACCTAATACATTTACAATTTAGATATTTACAATTTACAATTTAAACGCTTCAAAGAAATTTGGAGCGTTTTTTGTTTTAATAGCCAGGTCTAAAAAATTAGTCAAGAACTCGTTTTTAACACGAAAAAATACTATCTTTGTCAGTCTTTTTTAAGGGAAGCTGACAAAATAAACAAAAACAAATCAATACAATAATATAAAACATTGAAATATATGGGATTTAATGATTTTTTAGGAAAAATACTTGGAAATAAAGGGACACGTGACTTAAAAGAAATATCCCCTTTTGTTGATAAAATAAAAGAGGTTTATAAAGAAATAGTATTACTCTCGAATGATGAATTAAGAGCTCATACAGAAGCTCTTAAAAATAGAATTCAGGAGTATGTAGCTACTGAAGTGAACCGGATTGAAGAGCTGAAAGCAAATATTGAAGAAACAGAAATAGACCTCCGCGAAAAGATTTATAATGAAATAGATAAACTTGAAAAAGAAATCACATCCAAATATGAAGAAGTATTGGATGAAATTTTACCGGAAGCCTTCAGTATTATGAAAGATACTGCCCGCCGCTTGACTGAAAACTCAGAAGTAATAGTGACAGCGAATGATTTTGACCGTGAATTGGCAACAAAACATGACTTTGTAACCATTCAGGGAGATCAGGCACATTATAAAAACGAATGGCTTGCCGGAGGTACCCTGATCAAATGGGAAATGGTACATTATGATGTGCAGCTTTTTGGTGGAGTAGTTCTTCATAAAGGTAAGATTGCGGAAATGGGGACAGGGGAAGGAAAAACCCTGGTGGCTACTTTACCGGTTTTTCTGAATGCCTTGACCCGTAAAGGGGTGCATCTGGTTACCGTGAATGATTACTTATCAAAACGTGACTCCGAATGGATGGGACCACTTTATATGTTTCATGGACTAAGTGTTGATTGTATTGACCGTCACCGTCCTAATTCGGAAGAACGACGGTTGGCATATTTAGCCGATATCACCTTCGGAACCAATAATGAGTTTGGTTTTGACTACCTACGTGACAACATGGCTACTGCCCCATTGGACCTGGTACAGCGCAAACACAACTATGCAATTGTGGATGAAGTTGACTCCGTATTAATTGATGATGCCCGTACCCCATTAATCATTTCCGGTCCGGTACCCAAAGGAGAAGATCAGCTATTCGAAGAAATGCGTCCTAAAGTAGAGCGACTGGTAAATACTCAAAAAAGCCTGGTCACAAAATACCTGGCTGATGCCCGTATTTTATTGAAATCAGAAGATAAAAAGGAACAGGAAGAAGGTTCTTTGGCATTATTCCGTTCATTCAAAGGAATGCCAAAAAACAAACCTTTGATTAAATTTTTAAGTGAACAGGGAATAAAAGCACTTTTACTGAAGACTGAAGAGTTTTATATGCAGGAGAACAACCGCAATATGCATGTAGCGACTGACCCTCTTTTCTTTGTTATTGATGAAAAAAACAACACGATTGAACTTACCGATAAGGGAATCGATTTAATAACCGACAATACTGACGATGCACAATTCTTTGTCATGCCTGATGTTGGTAGTGAGATTGCTGATTTAGAGAAAGACAAAGCTCTCAACACCGAAGAAAAGCAGTCCAAGAAAGATGATATTCTGCTTGCATATTCAGTCAAATCGGAACGGGTACATACCATTAATCAATTACTGAAAGCATATACCCTGTTTGAAAAAGATGTGGAATATGTGGTAATGGAAAACAAAGTGAAAATTGTTGACGAACAAACCGGACGTATTATGGACGGCCGTCGTTACTCTGATGGATTGCATCAGGCTATTGAAGCAAAAGAAAATGTAACTATTGAAGCAGCAACACAGACTTTCGCTACTATTACGTTGCAGAACTATTTCCGTATGTACCATAAGTTATCGGGGATGACCGGAACTGCAGAAACAGAAGCAGGCGAGCTCTGGGATATCTATAAACTGGATGTTGTGGTAATACCAACAAATCGTCCTATTGCCCGTAATGATATGGAAGACCGCGTTTATAAGACAAAACGCGAAAAGTATACAGCTGTCATAGAAGAAATTGATCGTTTAGTTGCTGCCGGACGACCGGTATTAGTAGGTACAACTTCCGTTGAAATTTCCGAATTACTAAGCAGGATGCTTAATGGACGCAAGATCAAGCACAATGTTTTGAATGCGAAGTTACATCAACGTGAGGCCGAAATTGTAGCAGCTGCCGGACAAAGTGGAACAGTTACCATTGCTACCAATATGGCAGGTCGTGGTACTGATATTAAACTGACAACCGAAGTGAAAACAGCAGGTGGTTTAGCAATTATAGGAACAGAGCGCCACGAGAGTAGACGTGTCGATCGCCAGTTACGAGGGCGTGCAGGTCGTCAGGGTGATCCGGGCTCTTCTATCTTCTATGTATCTCTTGAAGATGATTTAATGCGTTTGTTTGGTTCTGAACGCATTTCAGGTATTATGGACAGACTTGGATTTGAAGAAGGTGAAATGATTGAACATTCCATGATTTCAAAATCCATCGAACGTGCTCAGAAGAAAGTGGAAGAAAACAACTTCGGTATACGTAAACGTTTACTTGAATACGATGATGTCATGAATTCACAACGGGAAGTAGTGTATTCTAAACGTCGCCATGCCTTAATGGGCGAGCGTATCGGGGTTGATATTACGAATATGATTTATGACACTGCTGATAATATAGTAGAGAATGCACGGAATAGCGGTGACTTTGAAGAATTGGAAAGTGACTTGTTGAAAGTCTTGTCTATGGATGCTCCATTCAAAGAAGAAGAATTTCATTCAACTAAAATAAGTACGTTAGGGGATGAGGTTGCTGAAGCTGCCATAAAAACATTTAAACGTAAAATGGATAAACTGGCTACTATTGCATATCCGGTAATTAAGCAGGTTTACGAGCAAAAAGGTCAACAATATGAAAGTATTTTAATTCCGGTATCTGATGGAAAAAGAGTATTCAATATTACAGCCCACCTAGAGACCGCTTATAAATCGGAAGCCCGTGAAGTCGTTAAAGCATTTGAAAAGCAAACTCTGCTATTTGTGATCGATGATGAATGGAAAGAACATCTTCGACAGTTGGATGAATTACGTAATTCAGTTCAGAATGCAAGTTATGAACAAAAAGACCCTTTGTTGATTTACAAACTGGAATCGTTCGGCTTATTTAAAGAAATGATTGATTCCATTAATCGCAAAGTTCTGGCTATATTGATGCGTGGACAGATTCCAATGCGTGAACCGGAACAGGTTCGTGAAGCAAGACCAAGTCAACGTATGGATCTAAGCAAGTTCAAAACCCAAAAAGATGAAGTAGGTGGAAAGCCTGAAGATCCTACAAAACAGGATACCCGTGAACTACAACATCATGAGCCAATACGCGTTGAGAAGAAAGTAGGACGTAATGATCCTTGTCCATGTGGTAGTGGAAAGAAATATAAAAATTGCCACGGTGCAGCGTTGAATGCTTAATTGTTGGAGCAATTTTCCACCAAATTTTTGAAATGAACAAAAATAATCCTTTGTTCATTTCAATTTAGTTATTAAATTCCGAACAACTTATTTTTAGGCTAATTTATATACTTAAAGACTTATTATTGTATGATGCTAGACTTTATAACCTGGAATGTTGATCCCGTACTATTGCACGTAGGACCACTTACTATTCGTTGGTACGGATTACTTTGGGCAGTAGGAATTTGGTTTGCATTATTGATAGTTCAACGACTTTTCAAACATGAGAAGCTCCCTGAAGCCTGGTTGGATAAACTTTTTTTGTATACAGTAGTTGGCGCAATCCTGGGTGCCCGTCTCGGACATTGTTTCTTTTATGAATGGCAGCTCCTCAAGGAACCTGTAACTATACTTGGGATAACATTTGAGTATGGGAATCAATATCTGTCTCATCCCTGGGAGTTATTATATATCTGGCGAGGTGGATTAGCTAGTCACGGAGGAGCGATAGGAATTCTGATTGCCATGTATTTTTACAATAAGAATGTTTCCAAAAAGGGTTATGTCTGGATATTCGACAGGTTGGTTATTGGAGTTGCTATCTGTGGTGCCTGCATTCGACTTGGTAATTTAATGAATTCGGAAATATACGGTAGTGTTACTTCACTGCCATGGGGCTTTATTTTTGTTCGTACAGGAGAAACACAGCCTATGCATCCGACTCAGATATATGAAATGTTGTATTGCCTTATTACTTTTGCATTGCTTTGGTGGATGTACTGGAAAAAAGAAGCCTATAAACAGAATGGATTAATTTTTGGTGTTTTTTTAATCGGAATTTTCGGCTCACGTTTTGTATTGGAATTTATAAAGAACAATCAGGAAATCTTTGAATCAAATTTATCCCTAAACATGGGTCAGATTCTTAGTTTACCATTTATTATCTGGGGAATTCTATTAATAGCCAAAAGCTATAAAACAACTGTTGATAAAATATCGTAAGACATGAATCTATTGCCGATTATAATATTTATATTATTTTTCAGCATTAAAATATCAGCTCAATCCGATACCTTGAAAGTCATCGATTCAACTTCGGTAAACTTTCCTGATATTCATAAAAAATGGTATCAATCACGTTATGCCAGGGAGAGTATTGTTCCATTAAGCCTTGCATTGGGGGGGACGGCAATCATTGTTATACCGGGTTTAAATGTAAGCCTTCAAAATAGATTAAGTTGGAACTGGAATCAGGCTAATCAGTCGCATATCAATAATCTGTCGCTGGACGGTCTGCAACATGATTTTCTACTGGAAGACGAAATACGCTATGTACCTTCTGTCGTAGCCTACGCATTAAGTTTTTGCGGTTTAAAATCGAAGCATAAGTTTATAGACAAATCCGTGATATTAGCATTTTCATATATTGCCAGTGATTTTGTGGTAAATAATGGTAAAAAACTTTCTAAGACTTTACGTCCAGGCCATACTTCAACCTCGACTGACAGTTATTCGCTTCCTTCCCAACATACAGCCATGGCATTTGTTGCAGCAACATTCTTAGATCATGAATTAGGATATATCAGTCCCTGGATATCTGTATGTGGGTATGCAGTAGCTTCCTGGGTAGGTCTTGCACGGATTGCCAACAATGATCACTGGACCAGTGATGTCCTGATGGGAGCTGCTGTAGGAATCCTAATGACCAACGCTACTTATTGGGCGTATGATGGTGTAATGAAGTTTTTCAAAAAAAAACTTACGATTTCTCCAATTGTTAATACTCAACAAACTGGAATCTATCTGTGTTATAAGTTATAATTTCACTCTTGTGTGTATCCGTACACTGGTGATTCTAAAATTTCTGAACTTCTCTGTAAACTAAAAATATGAATAAAATTAAACCGACTGTAGATTTCACGAAAGTAAAGCCCTATAATCAAGAAGAGGAAAAAACAGTGCAGCTTGCCCGAATGTTTAATACAATTTCTGATAAATACGATAAATTCAATGATATCATGTCCTGGGGGATGGCTCGTGTGTGGCGAAAGAAATCGTTATTAGCACTCAAAAAATATAATCCCAAACAAATCCTTGATATTGCTGCCGGTACTGCCGATATGTGCATTAAATCCTATCAATATCTGAATCCGGATCATGTGACCGGCATAGATATTTCAGCCAAAATGCTTGACATGGGTCGTCTCAAAGTTGCAAATGCGAATTTAAGCGACAAAATTGATTTAGAGGTACAGGATTGTTCGAACCTGACTTTTGGCAATGAAACTTTTGATGCAGCCACCATTGCCTTCGGGATCCGTAATTTTGAAAAGCTGGATGAAAGTCTAAAACAAATTAACCGTGTACTGAAACCTGGAGGTCATTTGTTGATATTGGAAATGAATGAGCCGCAAAAAGGATTGTTGTTCAAGGGTTATCAGCTTTATACAAAGATATTTGTAAGGTTGACAGCTAAATATCTTTCGAGTGACAAAGTAGCCTATGATTATCTGACAGCCTCGATGCACGCATTCCCGAATGGAGAACGTCTTATTGAAATCATGGCTAAGAATGGTTTTAAATTAAATAAATATCGCAAATTTACCTTTGGAGTTTGCAGTATGTACTTAGTACAAAAATAACAGAAAACAGGCATAAAAAAAGCAGCTAGTAATTGAAACTATTAGCTGCTTTTTTAATGTTTTTTGTATCAGTTATTGATTTCCGGTACCACGTAATAAATTGATATCTCCCTTCATCTTATATACTTTCTTATCAGAACCAATAGCCTTGATCACATAGAAATAAGGACCCGGAACTGCTTTCTTACCGTTTATATTTCCGTCCCATCCTTTAGTTGGATCAGTCCAGTAATAGACCTGCCTCCCCCAACGGTTGTATACCCAACATTGAAAACTAATCAGTGATTTGTACCCAATTCTGAATTCATCATTCACATTGTCACCATTTGGAGTAAAAACATTTGGAACATAAATTGCTGATTCAGAAACTATAACTGTCAATGAATCGGAAAAGGAACAGGTTGAATTACTGACAGTTAATTTTACCTTATACGTTCCTGCTTCTGTAAATGTATACCGGTGGTCTTTATCGGTGCGTGTAACAATTAATGAGTTATCTTTATAAATGCCCCATTTATAGAACTGTGTAGTAAGGTCATTGGCATTACTTAGAAACTGGACATCGATGGGTGCTGAAAAATTGATTGTTGATGCATCTGATGGTGCACTCCCTTCATTATTTTTATCGTGTTGACGGGAAGTGACATTGGTAGCAAGATGACATATTACTGCACTTGTAACATAGTTTGCACTTGAAATCGTATCCTGATTAATTTTAAGGTCGGTTGCAAACTGGTCCCCAATCAGTGAGAATTTTGTATCGCAATATGGAGCAGGCACTGACCGTTTAACTGCAGGCGCTATGATGTCTTGGGGAATATCAACTTTTTGCCAACCGGTTCCATCCTTCCATTCGAGAGTTTGATAATTAATTTTGAAATCCCGAGGTATTACCTGATTGTTTCCGGCTAATGTCGTGTAACTGATAGTTGGAATTGATAAGTTTAAAGTCACATTCTGGCATTGTCCTGTTGGATTATTTTCAGGTTCAATACTAAGCGGTTTATATAATTTATAATCAATTACCCAAAAGGTAATCCTGTTCCCATTCGCTTCTTCTAAAATATAACCTTTGTTATTTTCCAGCTGATCAAATGATCCAATACCGGTATAGACGGGTGTCGTTGTATCCGAAAACCGATACCATTTTACATTCGTTGGAATGCTGTCATAAGTCACTTCACTAGTATTCGTTAATCCGTTAAATATAAAAACATAGCCTATGCCAGGAAATGTGGCATACGGTTTTCCGGTAGTTGAGGTGAGCTCTACTGCGGTTGCAAACATTGCTATTAAACAAAGACATGTAGACAAAATTATTTTTCTCATGGGAGGTAAAATTAGCTCTATTATATATCGTATGCAAATGTACATCTTTCTTATCAATAACAAAAAAAACTCTGATTTATTACCCTGTCATGCCTGATAAAATATATTTTTTGTACATTTGCCAATGTTACTAAAAATAAAATTGTAACACTCAACTAAATGAAAAAGCAATTATTCAAAATTATACTTGCAGGATTTCTTCTGATCTCTTTATTCACTTTTGCACAGAAGAACAACTATCCTGTTAAAACTATAAATGGCATAGAGTATTACCAATATACAGTTCAACCAAGTGAAGGCTTATTGGCCATAGGACGAAAATTCAAAATTTCTGCGGAAGAAATAATTAAAGCCAGTCCGGAAGTAAAGGATGGCTTAAAAGTAGGGCAAGAAATTCTGATCCCTCTTCCCAAAAAGGCCGGAAAGAAATTAGTAACAAAGCCCGGTACAAATAGCAATTTTATTCAGTACACAGTTGAAAAGAAACAGACTCTTTTCAGCATCAGTCGAAAATTCAATGTAAGTGAGGGAGATATTTCAAAAAACAATCCTGGAATTGAAAAAGGAATACATGCAGGTATGGTCTTACTAATTCCAAAAGCAAGAAAAGAAAACAAGCAAAATGAAATTGAGAAACCTGCAAATAAAGATTCTAAAATTGATCATACTGATACTGCAGATAAAAAACCAAAATTCACTACCCATAAAGTTCAACCTGATGAAACTCTATTCTCTATCAGTAAGCGATATAAAGTAGAAATTCCTGAAATAATTAAATTAAATCCTGGTTCTCGATCAAAATTAGTAGTCGGATCAGATTTAAAAATTCCATCAACTGAAGTTACAAAAACCAAAGGGCAAAAGAAAGACAGTGCCGTACTCGGCTTAAAATCAAATAAAACTGTTGAGAAACAGAGCCTTTATAAAAATTCCGAAAAAAAGAATATCCGGATTGCCTTTCTTCTACCACTCATGCTCGACCAGCCTAAAAATGATCCAAGTGTTGATCGTTTTGTGAATTTCTATGAAGGTGCAATCCTGGCAATCAATGAAGCCAAACAACGCGGAATATCCTTTGAAGTTTATACCTACGATACTGAAAAATCAGAAGAAAGGATAACAGAGATATTGAATAACCCGGAATTAAAGACAGTAGATTTAATCATTGGGCCTGCTTTTAGTAATCAGGTGCCAATTGTGGAAGACTTTGCAAAAGAAAATAAAATCAATACACTGATCCCATTTACTTCAAAAGTGCCGGATATAGACTCAAATCCGTATCTGTTTCAATTTAATCCTGGACCAGAAACGGAATTAGAATTGATTTCCAACCTGATAATTTCCGGGAAATATAAAAATACTCACATTGTTTTCGCTGAATTAGAGGATATCAGTACAATGGATGAAGGTAAAATTAGGGTAGAAACTTTAAAAAAGAAAATGACGAAGGAACACCGGAATTTTTCAACAATCGATTTGAACAACCCTGATAATATTAATTTAAAGACTGCCCTTAAAAAAGGAGATAAGAACCTGATCATTTTTAATTCAGATAGATATTCAAATGTAAGTCCCTACCTTAATACGTTAATTTTAGAATCAACGGGGTATGATATCGTTTTATTTAAACAATACAGTTGGAGAAATCAAGAGGAAAAAACCCCTCAAAGTATATTTATATCTCCTTTTCTCACGAAATTTAATCCAGATTCTATGACTCAATTCAATCTTCAATTTGATCAGAATTTTGGAAAAGATGTGACAACTGATTCTCCCCGTTATGATTTGCTCGGATATGATTTGTCAAATTACTTCATTTCCCTGATTCAACGTAATGAAGGTAAATTTGGTAAAAAGATAAATTCAAATAATCTGATTAAAGGAATTCAATCTGACCCTTTATTTGAGAGAAGTTCTGTCAATTCAGGATTTATAAATCAACGGGTTTATTTAGGAGAAGACAAAGCCCAGTAAATTACAGAAGTATCATACTATGCGAAAACTCATTATTTCATTACTACTTGTTATTTCTGCCTCCCTTTCTGCCCAGGTACGATTGGATAAACCTGAAATGTATATAGGTGCTAGTATGGGAGTTACAGAATCTATGGTGTTGTTCAAACCGGCAATCACTCAGGGCTTTTTAATGGGGTTTAACGGCGGTATTGTATTCAGATACATTGCCGAAAAGAATGTTGGTATGCAGGCTGAATTGAATTTTTCGCAACGAGGCTGGAAAGAAGCATCAGGATTATACACCCGCCAGTTAAACTATGTTGAACTGCCTTTTATGACCCATATCTACATAGGTACTAAAAACCGTGTTTTTTTTAATTTAGGACCAAAAATAAGTTATTTGCTTTCCGAGAGAGTACTTGTCAACAGCACTGTCAATTCAACCGATATTCAGCAGATCACTTCTGTACAACATCCCTTTGATTATGGTTTATGTACCGGACTTGGCATCCTTTTTAATATTAAAGGAAAGATCCTGCAACTGGATACCAGGGCAAACTTCGGGTTGAGTGATGTCTTTGCAAATACCAAGAAAGATTATTTTGAAACGTCCAACAATGTTGATTTATCTTTAAACCTGGCATGGCTTTTTCAGGTTAAATAATTTATTCTATGATCCTTTCAAAATTTAAATTAACACAAACTGATTAAGTGTTTCTTTGAATTCTTTCATATCCTTTCCCTATATATCCTTTTTTTTGTAGTTTCTATTTTTATCTGTTTCAAAAAATCAACTAATATTGAAGCCCAATATTATTTGCATACAGTTAATTTTAATTAAAGTGATTTAAAACATATTGATACATGTTTTGAAATTGTAAAATTTACTGTATTTTTGGTTGACCAATAGTGCCTTGGTATATTAATTCAGAATGATAATAAATCAACTTAATATAAACTAAAGAATGAAAACAAACTATGAAATTCGGTATGCTTCACATCCGGAAGACGCAAAGAAGTATGATACTGCCCGTTTAAGGAAAGAGCATTTAATTGAGAATCTCTTCATCCAGAATGAGGTAAATATGGTTTATTCTCTCTACGATCGATTGGTGGTAGGTGGAATTATGCCTGTGAATGAAACACTCACCCTCGAAACTATTGACCCCCTAAAATCAGAGTATTTCCTTTCACGCCGTGAATTTGGAACTTTTAATGTTGGTGGTGCCGGTAAAGTAACTGTTGACGGCGTTGTCTATGAATTAGGTTTTAAAGAAGCTTTATACTTAGGTTCTGGCGATCGGACTGTAACTTTTGACAGTGTAGATGCAAAAAATCCTGCTAAATTCTATTTTAATTCTGCCCCTGCACACAAAACCTACCCTGATAAAAAAGTAACAAAAGCGGAAGCTGTTGTGGCTGAAATGGGTTCGTTAGAAGGTGCAAATCATCGCAATATAAACAAAATGCTGGTTTGCCAGGTACTTGAAACATGTCAGTTACAAATGGGAATGACTGAATTAGCTCCGGGAAGTGTTTGGAATACCATGCCTGCTCATACACACAGTCGCAGGATGGAAGCGTATTTTTATTTCGAAGTTCCCGAAGGACAAGCTGTTTGCCATTTTATGGGCGAACCTACTGAAACACGTCATATTTGGATGAAAGGCGATGAAGCAGTTATATCCCCTGAATGGTCTATTCACTCAGCAGCTGCTACCAGCAACTATACCTTTATCTGGGGAATGGCCGGAGAAAACCTGGATTATAGTGATCAGAATTTCTTTAAAAACACAGAATTAAGATAGTTCCCAATTTAAAGTCAATAGTTTATAATGTTGACGATCAAAGAATACAAAAAACATACTAAAAATATAAGAATATGAGCCAATTTGATTTAAAAGGAAAAGTTGCTCTGGTTACCGGAGCTGCATATGGTATTGGATATGCCATTGCAAGTGGATACGCTAAAGCAGGTGCAACCATAGTTTTTAATGATATCAATCAGGAGTTAGTCAATAAAGGAGTTGCAGCTTATGCAGCCGACGGAATTACGGCCCATGGGTATATAGCCGATGTAACGAATGAAGGTCAGATTAATGCCATGGTAGCGCAAATTGAAAAAGAAGTAGGTGTGATTGATATTCTGGTTAATAATGCCGGTATTATCAAACGGATTCCTATGATTGATATGACTGCTGCTGAATTCCGTCAGGTGATTGATATCGATTTAAATGGTCCATTCATCGTTTCAAAAGCTGTTATTCCGGGAATGATTAAAAAAGGTCATGGTAAGATTATCAACATTTGCTCTATGATGAGCGAGTTAGGTCGTGAAACCGTTTCTGCTTATGCAGCTGCCAAGGGCGGTCTGAAAATGTTAACCAGAAATATTGCTGCTGAATACGGTGAATTCAATATTCAGTGTAATGGCCTCGGCCCTGGTTATATTGAAACTCCACAAACAGCTCCATTACGTGTAAAAGGTAATGCGTTCAATGATTTCATCATCGCTAAAACACCGGCAGCCCGTTGGGGTACTACCGAGGACTTGCAAGGTCCTGCTGTGTTCCTGGCCTCGGATGCTTCCAACTTTGTAAACGGGCATGTGCTATACGTAGATGGTGGTATACTTGCTTCTATTGGAAAACAACCTCAATAATTTACTATTTATTCATTTACGATTTAAAATTTAAAATGAAGAAATCAGGATTACTATTAATAGCTTCACTCCTACTCGCTTCAGGATTATTTGCTCAACATTCAGTTGTTGTAACTAACAATACAGGGATGGATCGTAAAGGTGAAATGGTGGAAGTGAGCTTATCGGCATTGAAGATTCCGTTTATAACGAAATCATATGTGTTGAAAAACAAACAGAGTAAAGAAGTAGCGTATCAACTGGTTTACAATGGAACTAAAAAACCAAAATCATTGATATTCCAGGCTGACGTGAAAGCGAATGGTTCGACAACCTATACATTCACCGAAGGAAAACCCCAAGCCGTGAAACCAAAGACATTTGCACGTTTTGTACCTGAACGCAAAGATGACTTTGCCTGGGAAAATGACATAGCGGCCTACAGAATGTACGGTCCTGCTTTGGCAAATGAAAACCCAAGCAATGGGGTTGATTTCTGGGCAAAGAGTACAGATAAACTCGTTGTTGATCAACGTTATAAAGATGACATTTATAATGGAATTTCTTATCATATTGATCATGGACAGGGATTGGACTTTTATAAAGTAGGTCATACTTTAGGTTGTGGGGGCATTGCTCCCTATGCCAATGGTAAGCTATGGGTAGGAGAACATTTCAGCAGTTATAAAATAATTGAAACAGGACCTCTGCGTACTGTATTTACACTGGTATTTGATTCTGTAAAAGTCGGAAGTTCTGTTTACAAAGAAGAACTGACTATCACTGCTACTGCCGGCTCAATACTCAATAAGGGGATTGTAAAATTAACAGGACCTGCTCAAAACATGGAGTTGGCTGCAGGTATTTATTTGCACGACGATAAAGGTGCATTGAAACTAAATGTTGCAAATGGTACTAACGGATATGCAGAAGAGGCTACATCGGACTCTAAAGTGCCTTCAGGGCGTAATTATATAGGGGTTTATATTCCGGTAAAAGCAAATAAAGCTTTTAAGGAAGGTGAACATGCACTGATTACGGGAACCTATAAAGTCGGTGATACTTTTACCTATTATTTTGGAGGTGGATGGAGCAAATGGTTGTATCCTACCGATAATGACTGGTTCAATGCATTAAATAAATTTAGTGAATCAACAAAGAACCCATTGAAAGTTTCTGTAAAATAAACATTTCGATTTCTATACTCTAAATCCCTGTTTTCAACTGAAAACGGGGATTTGTTTTTTTTCCTAAAATGAGCTATTTTGCATCAATTTAAAATCCAATGGTAAATTGTAACTGATTAAATTGTAAATGAACAGATTGTAAATGACCTGATGATTATTCTAAATATAAAACCTCCCCCAAAGAAATTCTCCTTTTCAACTGAAAGCGGGAATTTGTTTTTTTCATTCATCTAAAATGAGTAATTTTGCAATCCGTTGAACCCAATGGTAAATTGTAAATGAATAAATTGTAAATGCTCGCATGATTATACTAAATATAGAAACTTCCACTAATGTCTGTTCTGTTGCTTTAAGTAAAGATACAACCTGCTTGTTTTCCAAATCAAATGCCGAAGGAATGAATCATGCAGCTTTGCTCAGCGTATTTATTGCTGAAGCCCTCGAAGTCTTAAAATCAACAGGCAATAAGCTTGATGCTGTCGCTGTAAGCAGTGGTCCTGGTTCTTATACAGGACTAAGGATTGGCGTTTCTACTGCTAAAGGACTGTGTTACGGCTATGGAATACCCCTGATTGCTGTAAGCACCCTGGAGGTATTGACCGTACAGGCTTTGAATCTGGTGGAAGATAAAGACAACGCTTTGTTTTGTCCGATGATTGACGCGCGTCGAATGGAAGTCTATGCTGCATTTTATAATGCCCAGGGTGTTATCCAACGTGAGATTTCAGCGGATATTATCGATTCGGAATCGTATGCCGGAATACTTGCTATTCAACCTGTCTATTTCTTTGGCAATGGGGCCTGTAAATTAAAAGCTACCCTCACCCACCCGAATGCACGGTTCATAAATGATCTGGTTCCACTTGCAGTTAATATGATTCCATTTGCCGAACGTGCCTTTACTGAAAAACAATTTGTGGACACAGCCTATTTTGAACCGTTCTATCTGAAAGAATTCCAGACCACAGCTCCTAAGAAAGCCTCCTGAAACAGATTGAGGGCATGACTTATAGCCACACCCTCAATTTGTAATTTCCCCCTTCAGGGCTTTGTAAAAATGTAATTAATTGAATTTGCCAGTTACAAATTGATAGTTGTTGTTTTTATAATAAGGTAATAAGGTTGGGTTGGTGGTTGATTGTTTTTCTACTAAGGTTTAATACTTTAAAAATAAGGTTTATAAAGAAAAAACCTTATTTTTGTTTCTCACCCTTAGTAGAAATATTAAGTAAAAAACATCTTACCCTTATTCCATTATTTATTTTTAGGTATCATTTTAAAAGTTCATACCATATTCTTCTATCTTTTTATACAGCCGTCTTCAGGGGCCAGAGGTTTTTATAATTCAAACTCCTGCCCTGCCTGTGGTATTTCTATATCCTGATATCCATCTGCTTTCAGGCTATCGGCATAAATCTTCTGGACTTCATATTCCCCGTGCACCAGAAAGGTCTTTTTGATCTCTTGTTTGTTTTGACAGCTCAGAAAAGATTTCATCTCCGTATAGTCACCATGTCCTGAGAAGGCTTCTATTTTAGCTATGCTGGCGTTTATTTCGTGCATCTCCCCGAAAATGGAAATATACCGTAATCCGGGTTCCTGAATACGTGCACCCAATGAACTTGGGGTACAATATCCGACGATCAGGATGGTGTTTTTCCAGTTGGATACATTGTTCGCAACATGGTGTTTCACCCGTCCTGCTTCCAACATGCCCGAGGATGAAATGATAATACAGGGCTCATGATGATCGTTCAGAGCCTTCGACTCATCCACATTTTTAATATAATGCAGCGAATTGAACCCGAACGGATCAGGGTCTGTTTTTATTACTTGCTTCACGGCATCATTCATGCATTCCGGGTGTAACTTGAAGATTTCAGTTGCATTTACGGATAAAGGGCTATCCACAAACACATCAATCTTTGGTAATAAGCCTTTGTTGTATAAATTATTGAGCACAAATACTATTTCCTGGGTGCGTCCGATGGAGAAGGAAGGTATTATCAGCTTTCCACCTTTTGTAACACAGGTATCCTGGACTATTTTGAGTAAATCCGCTTCGGTATCTTTATCGGCTGGATGTAACCTGTCGCCATAGGTAGATTCGGTAATCAGGTAATCACATTGCGGGAAAGCGGTTGGTGGATTTATGATACGGTTATGCGGACGACCTATGTCCCCGGTAAAAGCAAGATGTACTTTTTTACCCTCTTCCAGTAACTCCAGGTTCACGACAGCACTGCCCAGCATATGGCCCGTATTGGTGAACTTCACATTTATCTTATCATTGATGTAGAACCTACGGTCGAATTCAACGCTGATAAACAATTCCATACATTTTTCGGTATCCAGCTCATCATATATGGGTTCAACAGGTTTGAGGCCTTGTTTCTCACGCTTTTTATTAAACCATTTATTATCCAGTTCCTGAATGTGCCCGCTATCCGCCAGCATGATGGCACATAGGTCACGGGTGGCGCTGGTACATATCACCGAACCCCTGAAACCCAGTTTATAGATATATGGTATCAATCCGGAATGATCGATATGGGCATGCGAGAGTATCAGATAGTCGATAGTCGCGGGATCGAACATCAGGTTCCGGTTCATGCTGTCGGTTTCAAGTCCTTTTCCCTGGAACATACCGCAATCAAGCAGGATACGTTTCCCTTCGTTGGTTGTAATCAGATGCTTGCTGCCGGTTACTTCACGGGCTGCACCAATAAATTTGATTTTCATGTTGCTTATTTATAAGTTGAAGATAAAATCATCTATTCAAAAGTTGTACAGTTTAATTATTCCACTCACTTAAATAAATAGAATGTAAACAATTAAAATGGTAAATGAAAAATTGTAACTGATTTAATATCTTACGTGGTAAATGGTAAATGAATAAATAGTAAATTCTTTTTTGCTTAGTCTGGTTCGTATTTTTCGCTCTCCAAATCTACACATTCCATTTTGTAAAACCTATTATCCCGTTGAGAATTTAGCCACTTTTATTTAAGTAGCTTAATTCTGTATAAATTTTACCTTTTGAAGTATATTTATACAAGGGGAAACCTTACTCTTACCCCATTTCAATGGATTTGTGTGTAATAATTCCTAATTTTGCCATCTCTGCATTGCAAAATAGAAATATTATGCTAATTTTGTAATCTAATAAATGCATAATGGAGGCGTTTTATAAAACACACACTTATTTGGTTGAACACGTTCAATCGCCCGTAAGGCGTCTGCTGATGGACGAAATAGACTGGACACGCCGGTTAATCGGGATCAAAGGCAGTCGTGGTGTAGGTAAAACCACTTTTTTACTTCAATATGCGAAAGAACATTTCGGTACCGACCGGAGTTGTTTGTATGTAAACTTCAATAATCTTTACTTCACCGAACATACCCTGGTTGAATTTGCCGCTGAATTTTGTGCCCAGGGTGGCAGAACGCTGTTGCTCGATCAAACATTTAAATACGAAAACTGGTCAAAGGAACTGCGTGAATGCTATGACAAGTTCCCCGAACTCCACATTATTTTCTCAGGTTCCTCGGTTATGAGACTGATTGAAGAGAATACCGACCTGCAGGATGTGGTAGCTTCGTATAATTTACGGGGGTTTTCATTCCGCGAATTTCTGAATCTACAATCCGGTACTGACTTTAAGTCGTATACTCTGGATGAAATCATGAACAATCATGAGGCCATTGCACAGGATATCTGCTCGAAGGTTCATCCGCTTGATTATTTTCAGGATTATTTGCACCATGGCTATTATCCGTTCTTTCTGGAGGATCGTAATTTCTCGGAAACCCTGATTAAGACCATGAATATGATGCTGGAAGTGGATATTTTGCTCATCAAGCAAATTGAGCTGAAGTATCTTTCTAAAATCCGCCGGTTGCTTTTTTTAATTATGAATACGGCTCCTGCTGCTCCCAATGTCAGCCAGTTGAGTAATGAGATTGGGGTTTCCAGGGCAACCATCATGAATTATATCAAATATCTCAAGGATGCCCGGTTGTTGAATATGCTCTATGCAGATGGCGATGAGTATCCTAAAAAACCGAATCTGGTGTATGTACACAATACAAACCTGATGTATACGATCAATTCAGGGAATGTGGATAAGCTGGCAGAACAGAAAACTTTCTTTTATAATGCACTGCACGCCTGCCACAAAGTAAATATCTGCAAGTTCCATTTGGATTTTTGTATCGACCAGCAATATCACTTTAAGTGTGAAAACAAACCTGAAAACGGCAAACATTATTCAAAGGTTATATATGCAGCCGATAAGATTGAAATTGGTAACAAAAACGTAATACCTTTGTGGCTGTTTGGGTTTTTGTATTAAGAAAAACAAATAATAAACTAAATTAATCTCTGTTCCCCTTTAGGGATTAGGGTTCTTCTCTTATCCCCCTTCTGGGATTAGGGGTAAATAAACAAGAAAAATCAATTACTACTAAATTATTAATAAAATGGCTAAATCAAAAAAATTTTTGACCTGTGATGGAAATCAGGCTGCTGCACATATCTCGTATATGTTCACCGAAGTAGCTGCAATTTATCCTATCACACCATCCACTACCATGGCAGAATATGTCGATGAGTGGGCTTCAACAGGTCGTAAAAACATTTTCGGAGAGAAAGTACAGGTTCAGGAAATGCAATCCGAAGCAGGAGCTGCTGCAGCAATGCACGGCGCACTTCAGGCAGGGGCATTGACTTCAACCTATACCGCATCGCAGGGTTTGTTACTGATGATCCCTAATATGTATAAAGTGGCCGGTGAATTACTTCCGGGCGTTTATCACGTTTCGGCTCGTGCATTAGCTTCTCACGCACTTTCTATTTTTGGCGATCACCAGGATGTGATGGCCGTTCGTCAGGTTGGTTGTGCAATGTTTGCTACCGGATCGGTACAGGAAGTTATGGACATGTCGGCAGTAGCGCATTTGGCTGCTATCAAAACCCGCGTTCCTTTTGTACACTTCTTCGATGGTTTCCGTACCTCACATGAAATTCAAAAAATAGAACAAATCGATCAGGAAGATCTTTTCCCATTGTTGGATCAGGAAGCCTTGAAAGCTTTCCGCGATCGTGCTTTGAGTACCGAGCATCCTGTTGCCCGTGGTACTGCCCAGAATCCTGATATCTACTTCCAGGCTCGCGAAGCTAGCAATCCATTCTACGATGCTATCCCAGATGTAGTGGAAGATTATTTGAATAAACTGGCTGTGATTACAGGTCGCCCTCATGGTTTATTCGATTATTACGGAGCTCCTGATGCTGACCGGGTGGTTATTGCCATGGGTTCGTCTACCGAAGCTATCAAAGAAGGTATCGACTACCTGATCGCCAAAGGCGAAAAAATCGGGTTGGTATCGGTTCACTTATACCGTCCGTTCTCTGCAAAACATTTCTTATCGGTATTGCCTAAGACTGCAAAACGTATTTGCGTGTTGGATCGTACCAAAGAACCGGGTGCAGGTGGCGAACCATTGTATCTGGATGTAAAAGATGTATTGTATGGCACTCCAAATCAACCATTGGTTGTTGGCGGACGTTACGGACTGTCGTCGAAAGATTTCACTCCTGCCCAGGTTCTTGCTGTATATGAAAACCTGGCATTACCTGAACCACGCAATCATTTCACTGTGGGTATCGTTGATGATGTTACCTTTACTTCCCTTCCTATGAAAGAAGAAATTCCTTTGGGAGGTGCCGGTACCATTGAAGCTAAATTCTATGGTCTGGGAGCTGATGGTACGGTAGGTGCTAATAAAAACTCTATCAAAATTATTGGGGATAATACCGATAAGTACTGTCAGGCTTATTTTGCGTATGATTCTAAGAAATCAGGCGGATTTACCTGCTCGCATTTACGTTTCGGAGCTACTCCAATCCGTTCTACCTATTTGGTAACTACCCCCGATTTCGTGGCTTGTCACGTACAGGCTTACCTGAAGTTGTATGATGTAACCAAAGGATTGAAGAAAAACGGTACGTTCCTGTTGAATACCATTTGGAATAAAGAAGAAGTTCTGAGCAATTTGCCGGTAAATGTAAAAAAATACCTGGCTATTAATAAAATCAACCTGTACATCATTGATGCTTCCAGCATCGCACAGGAAATTGGTCTGGGTAACCGTACCAATACGATTCTTCAATCTGCTTTCTTCAAAATCACCAATGTAGTACCTTACGAATTGGCGGTTGAGAAGATGAAATATGCTATCAATAAATCCTACGGTAAAAAAGGTGAAAGCATTGTAAACAAGAACTACGCAGCTGTCGATCGTGGTGGTGAATACACGAAAGTGGAAATTCCTGCTGAATGGACTAGCCTGGTTGACGAGAATGAAGTTAAAACCGATATTGTCCCTACCTTTATCAGGGATGTCGTTCGTCCTATCAATGCACAGGCCGGTGATGATCTTCCGGTATCAGCTTTCAAAGGACGTGAAGACGGAACCTGGGAACAGGGTACTTCGAAATACGAAAAACGTGGTGTGGCTTCGCATGTGCCGGTTTGGAATTCTGCAAACTGTATCCAGTGTAACCAGTGTGCTTATGTTTGTCCTCACGCTGCTATCCGTCCTTTTGTATTGGATGAAGCCGAACAGGCAAAAGCTCCTTTCAAAGATACGTTGAAAGCCAATGGTAAAGCATTTGCAGGCATGGCATTCCGCATTCAGGTGGATGTGCTCGACTGTATGGGCTGTAATAATTGCGTGGATGTTTGTCCCGGTAACAAAGGCGAAAAAGCATTGTCTCTGGTTCATATCGAATCGCAATATCCAAATCAGGATAACTGGGATTTCTGTTCTACAGAAGTGAAAACCAAACAAAACCTGATCGATGTGAAAGCTAATGTGAAAAACTCACAATTGGCTACCCCATTGTTCGAATTCTCGGGTGCTTGTGCCGGTTGTGGTGAAACTCCGTATGTGAAACTGGTAACTCAACTTTTCGGTGCCCGTCAAATGGTGTCGAATGCTACCGGTTGTAGCTCGATCTATTCAAACTCTGCTCCTTCTACTCCGTATACCACGAATGACGAAGGTCACGGTCCGGCTTGGGCGAACTCTTTGTTCGAAGACAATGCTGAATTCGGATTAGGAATGGTGTTTGCCAACGATAACATGCGCGAACGTCTGGTTCGTCTGTTTAAAGAAGCTCAGACAGATGCTTCTATTTCGGACGAGTTGAAAGGCTTGTTTACTGAATGGATCGACAATCGTGAAGTGACTGATAAAACTATTGAACTGGAAGCACAAATCACCCCATTGGTGAAAGCTACGGACAGTGTATTAGCTAAACAGATTGCTGAACTGACTCAATATATCGTCAAAAAATCACAATGGATCATTGGTGGTGACGGATGGGCGTATGATATCGGCTTTGGTGGCTTGGATCATGTTATGGCTTCAGGCAAAAACGTGAATATCCTGGTACTGGATACTGAAATCTATTCCAATACTGGAGGTCAGGCTTCTAAAGCAACTCCGGTTGGTGCAGTCGCTAAATTTGCTGCTGCCGGTAAACGGGTTCGTAAAAAAGACTTAGGAATGATGGCTGCCACTTACGGATATGTATACGTAGCTCAAATTGCCATGGGTGCCAATCAGGCTCAGACTCTTAAAGCACTCCGCGAAGCAGAAGCTTTTGACGGACCATCGATTGTAATTGCTTATTCACCTTGTATCAGCCACGGCTTACTTGCCGGTATGGGCAAAGCACAGGATGAACAAAAACGTGCTGTCGAATGTGGTTACTGGCATTTGTATCGTTTCAATCCGGATCTGGAAGCTGAAGGAAAGAACCCAATGATTCTGGATTCAAAAGAACCGGTTTGGGATAAATTCCAGGACTTCCTCAAAGGTGAAGTACGTTACACTTCGTTGATGAAACAATTCCCAACAGAAGCCCAGGAACTATTCGTTGCTGCTCAGACTAATGCCAAATGGCGTTATGATGGCTACAAACGGATGGCGGATCGTGTGTTCGAAATCAATTTGTAATTTTCAAATCCGTTAGCTAACGGAATGGAAAATTAATTATTATAAAAAGACTGCTCCGAAATGGGCGGTCTTTTTTGGTTTCTGAGGGCTTCCCTAAAACCTACTGACGGCTTGACTCAAAGCGAAGCTGTCAGTAAGAATTACGAATGACACAAAAGCATTTTCATTTTAGTCGGTTCTTTTTTGCTAAGTTTCCAAAGAAAACGCTCAAAAGTACTGCGTACATTTTGAGGTTTGTCAATTAGATAAGATCAAGGGTCTCTGTCTTGGCTTGAACTTCATCCATTCACTGTATAGAAACCCTTCAAAGAGAGTTCCCATGGGGTTGAGATAGGGTTTAATTAGGTTTACCTATCCGAACCCTATCTCAACCCTATACCAACCCTATACCAACCCTATCTCAACCCCCTCTATAGTACGACCAGATACCGACTGAGTTCAGAAGATGAGGCTGTTCAAAAAAGTGTGTCTTAATTATTAATTGAGAAAAAAGTAATAATTTTGACCATGTTAAAAAAACGAAGAACAAGCACCCCTCGAATGG
>Ga0302286_10000739_pt1 | contig 25691 bp, 31 predicted proteins | sample III_Fen_E2_3_FD_198765 | JGI IMG/M metagenome (GOLD analysis project Ga0302286, IMG submission 198765) | Peat permafrost microbial communities from Stordalen Mire near Abisko, Sweden - III_Fen_E2_3 | ecosystem: Environmental > Terrestrial > Soil > Wetlands > Permafrost | place: Sweden: Abisko...
AAGCAGCAGAATGGGGTATTAACTCATCAAAAATTGGCATTGCCGGTTCTTCTGCCGGTGGACACTTAGCATCTACTGCCGGTACAAAATTCGACATGGGCAAACCAGACGCTACTGATCCAATCGAAAAATTTAGTTGCCGTCCCGATTTTATGCTCTTGCTATACCCTGTTATTACCATGGATGAAGAATACGGGCATATGGGCTCACGAAATAACCTACTGGGTCAGGATAACAAATGGGAACTAGCTGAACAATATTCGAATGAACGACATGTGACAGCACAAACGCCTCCAACATTTTTGATTTTGGCAGATGATGACAATGGTGTTCCTACCCGCAATTCAATTGAATTTTATATGGCTCTCAAAAAGTATAAAATTCCGGCAGAGATGCACATCTTTAGAGATGGAGGCCATGGGTTTGGCATGAACAAGAAGAACCTGCCTATCGACCAATGGCCCAACTTATTTGCGCAATGGATGAAGGCTCAGGGTATTACCAGGTAAAAATTACAATCTACAATTTTATTGTACGTAGTCAATTTAATGGCCGAAGGGTAAATAGTAAATAATTAAATCGTCAATCAATTCATGTACTCAGACACTCACCCTACCAATGTGCTGAAATTTTGTCCGCGTTGCGGTTCTTCCCGTTTTCCGGCAACAAGCGATCGTTCATTCTGTTGTCAGGATTGCGCTTTTAATTATTACGTCAATTCGGCAGCAGCAGTGGCGGTATTGCTTTTTAACCAAACAGGAGAACTGCTTTTCACCAGACGAGCCATTGAGCCTTACCGCGGCAAACTCGACTTGCCTGGCGGTTTTGTTGAGCCAATGGAAACCGGAGAACAAGCTGCAATCAGGGAAATCCAGGAAGAGCTTGGAATTCCAATTCATTCACTCAACTATTTCTGTTCTCAACCTAACGAATATATATTCTCAGACTATTCGGTATTTACACTCGACATGGCTTTTACTGCCAAAACAGAGTTTTTGCACGAGATGACCGCAATGGACGATATCTCTTCTTTTGAATTCATAAATCCTCGAGCTATTGACCGGAACGAGTTACCATCGATTTCTATGAAAAAAATCATTCAAGAACTTATTCATCGTGAAGGAACTTATTAAAAACAGAATCAACGAACTGCGTTTGATAATGCAGGAGAACGACCTTGATGCCTACATTATTTGGGGTACAGATCCTCATCTGAGTGAATATGTGCCTTCACACTGGGAGACCCGTCAGTACATTTCCGGCTTTACCGGATCTTCAGGAATGATAATCGTGACCCGTGAAAAGGCCGCTTTATGGACAGATTCCCGATATTTTCTTCAGGCCGAAGAACAATTAGCTGATACGGATATCAGCCTAATAAAAATGCGTACCCCCGGACATCCTGAACCCGCAGACTGGTTGAAAGCAAATCTCGAAACCGGTGATTATGTAGGAACAGATGAATGGTGCATTTCGTCAAAACAGTTCAAAATTCTGTATGACAAATTAAGTAAATCGCACATTTTCTTAAAAGAATCAGGCGACTTATTAAATCGGATGTGGCTTGACCGCCCACCACTCCCAGCCTTCCCTGTTTACGAACACAAACTACAGCATGTCGGCACAAAACGAAAAGGTAAAATTAGCTCTATCTGTTCCGAACTGGACAAATCCGAAGCAAACATTCAGATCATTACAGCATTGAATGAAATAGCCTGGACATTTAATCTCCGGGGCGATGATGTTGAATACAATCCGGTATTCTTGGCCTATGCCAGCGTTTCAAAAACAGAAACAATTCTTTTTATTAACGACAAACGGTTTCCGGAGAAACTAAAATCCAAACTCGAATCCGAAAAAATACAGATTCGAAAATATACTGACTTCATCAGTTATCTTCAGGAATTACCACGTTCTGCTAAGTTATTAATAGATCCGGAACATACCAATCAGGCAATAATAAGCAATATCCCCGGGCATTGTCAGATCATTGAAAGTCTTTCGATTCCGAATCGATTAAAAGCAATTAAGACAGATTCTGAAATAGAAAATATTCGTGAAGCCATGCGAAAAGACGGAGTTGCGCTGATCGAATTCTTGTTTTGGTTCGAAAGTAAACTTGGGAAATTTCCAATAACGGAATACAACATTGCTGAAAAGCTAACCGAGTATCGATCGAAAAAAGATGAATACAAAGGCTTAAGCTTCTTCCCGATTGTTGGCTACAAAGAACATGGTGCTATTGTTCATTTCAAAGTCACCCCAAAAGATGCGGTGATTATCCGAAAAGATGGATTCCTTCTTATTGACTCCGGGGCACAATATAGCGATGGGACTACCGACATCACCCGAACACTGGCTCTATCCAAGTTAACCAAGCAGCAAAAATCTGATTACACCGTTGTTCTCAAAGGAATGATTGCACTATCGATGGCAAAATTTCCGGTCAACACCCGTGGATATCACCTGGACATTCTGGCTCGCAAAGAATTGTGGCAATTAGGGTTGAATTATGGACACGGAACAGGTCATGGGGTTGGCTACTTTCTGAACGTTCACGAAGGTCCGATGAGCATCCGACAGGAATTCAATGACAGGGCAATTGAAGCAGGAATGGTGTTATCGAACGAACCGGGCCTATACCGAACCGGAGAGTATGGCATCAGAACAGAAAACATGATGGCATGTGTAAAAGATGAATCGAGTGAATATGGCGACTTCCTACGTTTTGACACCCTCACCCTCTGTCCGATTGACACCCGAGCCATTGATAAAAATTTAATGAGTCCTGACGAAATAAACTGGTTAAACAATTATCACCAGTGGGTATTTGACCAATTATCACCTCGATTAACCGATGAATTGAAAGAATTTTTAGAGAAACTCACCCAACCCATTAAAGCACAAGTATAAAAAAAGCACCGCCTCCGGATATCTCAGAGACGGTGCTTTTAGTTTTCAGATAACTTTTATTTATCGGGATTCGTCGCTCTTGTAATCCCAACCTAATACACTTGACATAACGGGTAGAACATGTGCTGCCATTTTTTTCTGTCCGGTATAATTTGGATGTGAATCCGATCCAAGATCTTTATCCGACACCATCAGATAGTTTGGGATTCCTACAAAATAAACATTCTTTTTCTGGTAGATCGTTCTAAAATCTTCAACCATCTCTTTTACATACGAATAGCACGGCTCATCAATCATTGGACCAACTACACAAAAAACAGGAAGTTCACCATATTGATTTTTTACTTCATTAATTAACTTTTCATAACCGGCTTTAAAAACCGCCTTATCAGGAAATGGCTGGGTACTAAAATCATTAGTTCCCAAATTAATAACCACAACATCTGGCTTCCACTGTTTAAAATCCCAAAGGGGTTGCTCTTTCTGATCATATACCCGGTTAAAACGATCAGGCATAGCACTTGGCGACACTTTCTCCTTGTATCCATAGTTCCTGACAACCCCTAAGCCTGAATGAGCAACAATGTGATAATCGGCATTAAATGCACGTGCCATAATCGGAGCGTAACTTTTATAATTATTCTCAGTTGCCGGCCGCCACCGTTCAGTCCGGACAAGTCCTTCCGTTCCGTAACCACAGGTTATCGAATTTCCAATAAACTCAATTTTACGAGTCGGAACATCCTTCCATGGCAACATTTCATCATTCTCAGCCAGTAAAATTCCTTTGAATGTACCAAGGCCTTGATTTCCTTCTGTTCGTTTATAAATCTGTACTTTGTGAATCTGTTTTTTCAGTTTTGTTGCCAAAATAATAGTGGTATCACTTTTTACATCAAAAACTTTTGGAGCCTGATCGTCTATAAAAAGATTGTAATAGTTATGCCCCGAGTCACTCATCCGAACAGCACATTCCGTTCCCCGGAAACTAAACTGAATGTATACACCCGACCAATCAAAACTCACCTCCTGAGGATTCGAAAAATCAAAACGACCAACATACCTGATGTTCTCATTATTGGCAGGAATGGACTTACTTTTTGCAAATCCGACGAAACACACCTGAAGTAAAACAAGTGCAATAATTATTCTTTTCATGAATCAATGGTTAAAATGTTTTCAACAGCAAAAATAGAAAACCAGCTCAATGATTGAATCAAATCCGAATCAAAAAAAAGAAATCTCAGATTCAGACTAAAAATAGCTTACCCAACGTTTATTTTACTAATTTCAACACCACAACCTGATGAATTAATACAATACATAAGATTTCATTCAAAAAGGTTGACTATTACCATCATATTATATAGATTAGAGCTTCAAAAAAATAAAGAAATGATCAAATCTTCGGAACTTATAATAAACGCAGATGGAAGTATTTTTCATCTACACCTGAAACCCGAACAAATTGCAGACAGCATTATACTGGTAGGAGATCCCGGTAGAGTTAAACTTATCGGAGAACTATTAACTGACATCGAATTTGTAGTTGAAAACCGGGAGTTTGTTTCCACAACCGGGAAATACAACAACAAGCGAATAACCATTGTCTCAACCGGGATTGGAACTGACAACATCGACATTGTAGTGAATGAGTTAGATGCTCTGGCAAACATCGACTTAACAACCCGTGAAATAAATCCGGTTCATCGCAAATTAAACTTTGTTCGAATAGGCACTTCCGGCGGACTTCAGGATTATTTGTCAGTCAATTCATTCGTCATCTCTCAAAAAGCAATCGGGTTTGATGGATTATTGAATTTTTATGCAAACCGGGATTCTGTTTCTGATCTTGATTTTGAAGAAGCTTTCAAAAAGCACACCAACTGGAGCGAAAAACTAACTTCGCCATACGTGATCGATTGTTCTGAAACATTACTATCCAAGATACATCGGGAAGATACCACAACCGGAGTGACCATATCGGCTCCGGGATTCTACGGACCTCAGGGACGTGTATTACGATTACCTCTAAACGATCCCAAATTGAATGAAAAGATAGAATCGTTCTCATTCAAAGAACATAAAATCACCAATTTCGAAATGGAATGCTCTGCTATTTATGGGCTCTCCAAATTATTGGGACACGAAGCACTTACGATTTGTTTGATTATTGCCAACCGGGTGAATAAAGATGCGAATGCAAGTTATCACAACCCGATGGAACAACTCATTAAAATTGTATTGGAGCGACTAACCACCTAAACCAGACCAACATGAACGAACACCGGCTGGAATCCCTGATCACCTTATTGGACGACCCCGACAACTCGGTCTTCCAATACGTTTTGGAAGAATTGCTTAAAGAAGATATCTCCATAATCGATCATTTGGAACATCTTTGGGAAACCAGCATGGATGAGTTGGTTCAAAAACGACTGGAATTAGTAATCAAACAAATTCAGACCAAAGACACCAAACAACGCATTGCCGATTGGACAAATCAACAAGATATTGATTTATTTGAAGGTTTTTTTCTGATTTCAAGGCACCAATACCCCGAATTAAAATTGAAATCAATTCAGAACCAGCTCGAAAACATCCGAAAATCGATATGGATTGAATTTAGAAGTTCATTAACATCGCTGGAAAAAATTACGGTAATGAATCATATTCTCTACGATCACTACCATTTCTCTGTCGACCATAACAATTCAGAGTCTCCGCAACATTGTTACATCAATAAGATACTGGACACCCATAAAGGAAATCCGATATCAATTGCTATTTTATACTTTCTAATCGCCAGATCGCTCCATCTGCCTGTACAATATATTGACTTTCCTGAAAATCCATTGATTGGTTATTTTGACAAAGACACTGCATTTCTGGTGCATGGAGAAGAAACCGGACATCCCTTGTTTTATATCAATCCGGCAAACAAGGGTGCAATTATTGGGCCCAAAGAAATAGACTATATTCAACATACTTCCGACCAAACATCACTAAAGCAATCAACAGAGCCATGTTCTAACAGAACCATATTAAAACGTTTAGTCGAACGGCTCATATCAGTCTACGACAAATTGGGCATGACAGACAAAGTTTCACACATCAACGAAATATCATCAATATTATAGTACAAAAAGAATGGTTAAACAGGTCTTTTCCTATATTTGGACTTCCAAACTCTTAGTAATTGACCTATGGTACTTGTTGTGACGCTGATTCTATTCTATTTTTTGACCCCCATTCTTTTAATATACCTTTCTCAAATTTCGAAAACAGTAAACAAAATCGGAGTCATTGTTTTGGCCTATGCCATCGGATTACTGGTTCGAAATATCAATCTGTTCCCAAGACCAAGTTCTGCATACAAGTCATTGCTCACAAGTAACCTGTCGCTACCTCATGCTGACATGTTGAAACATCTGGCCGAAGGTCGAATCACCTCAGGAGACATGACCTTAAATCAAATTGCATCCGTTCAGGATATGATCATGTCTATTGCAATCCCAATTGCTTTACCCTTACTGCTTTTTTCTCTTGATTTGGGCCGATGGATGAAGTTAGCCAAAGAAGCTTTACTTTCATTTATTCTTGGAATTGCATCCGTATTTATAATTCTTATTGCCGGCTTTTTTCTGTTCAAGGGACACATTCAGGAATCTTGGAAAGTTGCAGGAATGCTTTGCGGAGTCTACACCGGTGCAACTGCAAATATGGCTGCGATTGGAACCGCTCTTGAAGTTAACCCGAATACCTTTGTACTGGCAAATACATACGATATGGTTTTAGGGGCTGTATTCCTGTTGTTTTTGCTAACTAAAGCTCAAAATCTGTTTAACCGGGTATTACCCAAATTTCACGAAACCCATAAACACATAGACATCGATGAAGTCATTGCCGAAAGTGAAGTAATCGATAATTATAGTGGGATGTTTAAAAAGAAGAATTTGTTGCAACTGGGTAAAGCCCTTGGCCTATCAATACTTATTCTGGGAGCATCATTTGCAATAAGCCTGCTGGTTCCTAAAAATGCTCAGACTGTTACCATTATTCTATCCATAACTACCTTAGGCTTATTACTTGGAACCATAAAATCCATTAGCAGCATTGATAAAACATTCCAGCTCGGAATGTATTTCATCTTTGTTTTTTCTCTGGTGGTATCTTCCATGGCTGATCTCCGAAGCATGTTCCAGATTGATTTTCTGAACCTGTTTCTATATGTATTATTTGCTGTTGTAGGTTCCATGTTGGTACATGTCTTCCTCTCCTATTTATTCAAGGTTGACTCTGATACTACAATAATTACGATAACAGCCTTAACCTTCTCACCCCCTTTTGTTCCGGGAGTCGCAGCTGCACTTAAAAACAAAGAAGTTATTATCACTGGCATCACATCCGGAATACTTGGAATCGCTTTTGGGAATTATATGGGTGTCGGGATCGCCTATTTTTTGAAAGGATTCTTATAAATTTCATCATTCACGCGAATTAATTCGGCTAAGCTTGAATAATAGCAAAATATTTGTAATTTTGCGCCACCTATTTTTAGGTATAAAGTATTCATGTATAATTAATTTAGATGTTTTATGAAAAACCAGTATGAAACCGTTTTCATCATTACTCCCGTTTTATCTGATGTACAGGTAAAGGAAACGGTAAAAAAATTCAGGGACATCATCACCGAAAACGGTGGCGAGTTTGTCAATGAAGAGGACTGGGGATTACGCAAATTAGCTTATCCCATTCAAAAGAAATCGACAGGGTTTTATCAACTCTTCGAATTTGCAGCAGATCCATCGTTTGCAAAAACTTTGGAAACTCAATTCAGACGTGACGAACGTATTATCCGCTTCCTGACTTTCAGCAAGGATAAACATGCCGTTGCTTACAGCGAAAAAAGAAGAAACAAATCAAAAGCTAAAACTGAAAAGGAGAACTAGATCATGTCAGCAAATTCAAGTGAAATTAGGTATTTAACCCCACCATCGGTTGAAATCAAAAAGAAAAAGTATTGCCGCTTTAAAAAGAACAAAATCAAATTTGTTGACTACAAAGACCCGGAATTCTTGAAAAAATTCCTGAACGAACAAGGTAAAATTTTACCTCGCCGTATTACCGGAACCTCTTTGAAGTACCAACGCAAGGTGGCTAAAGCAGTTAAAAGAGCCCGTCATATCGCGTTACTGCCATATGTTACTGATATGATGAAATAATTTTTAAAGCTGAAGTAAAATGGAAATTATATTATTGCAAGATGTTGCACGTTTAGGTTCGAAAGATGATGTTGTAACCGTGAGAAACGGTTATGGCCGCAACTATTTGATCCCGCAAAAGTTGGCTGTAATTGCCACCGAATCAGCGAAAAAAGTATTGGCTGAGAACACTAAGCAGAGAGCTCACAAAGAAGCAAAATTAAAAGAACTTGCTTTAGGTGTTGCTGAAAGACTAAAAACTGTTCAACTTGTCATTGGCGCTAAAACCAGTTCTACCGGAAAAATCTTCGGTTCGGTTAATACCATTATGCTGGCAGAAGCTATCAATAGCAAAGGTTTCGAAATCGATCGCAAACAGATCATGATTTCTGACGACAGTGTTAAAGAAGTAGGAAACTATAAAGCTAAAATCAAATTACACCGTGATGTAATTGTTGAATTAGGCTTCGAAGTAGTTTCAGAATAATTATTAATCGTTTATAAAACACCAGACTCAAACATTTTTCAAACAAACATATAAGCCACTCGTCCTCACATGCGAGTGGCTTTTTATTACTTTTCTCACAAACAGTTTCAAAACAAAAAAATACCGTCATCGGTATAATTTGCTATCCCCATATAGCACAGGTTTTCATTGCCTATTCAGAACGAATCCTATTCAAACACAATGGATGTTGGTTACGTTAAAAAAAGTCAAAAATCAAAAGTCGACATTATAAAACTATTAGAAATCTGATAAACAAATCATTTTTTAAGTAGTTTAGCCGAAAGCAATTCGATTTTTTCTTTTAAACGCATAGACAATGAAAAAATTCATTCTCATTATCCTTTCGATCGTTTGTGCATTAGGGATCGTATACCTTCTCGGACCAAGCTTTCCAAAGCCAAAACTGGACAATAAATTACCTAATCTTCAGGTTCAGTCGTCCAACTTTGAATCCTATATAAAGACGAAAGAATCAGAACTTAAAATAAAACCAGATAACGAAAGTCGTATTTTCTGGGCCAATGACAGTTTAAAAAATAAAACAGCCTATTGCTTGCTTTATCTGCATGGTTTTTCAGCCTCCTGGTTCGAAGGAAATCCTGTTCACATTGATTTTGCACGACGCTATGGTATGAATTTATACATTCCGCTATTGGCATCTCATGGCCTCGAAACACCTGATGCATTAGTTGATATGACTCCCGACCGCCTCTATGAATCGGCGAAAGAAGCACTGGTAGCAGCCCAGTCGTTGGGGAATAAAGTTATTTTAATGGGAACATCAACCGGAGGCACATTGGCACTAAAACTAGCGGCCGATTTTCCCCAATTAATTGACGGATTAATTTTACTCTCGCCCAATGTAGCTATCAATAACCCCTCTGCCTTTATCCTTGATAAGCCATGGGGATTGCAGATTGCCCGATACGTAACCAAAGGAAAATATCGGGTTACCTGCACCGATACAGCATCTGTTGACTATCACTACTGGTATGGCAAATACAGACTTGAAGCAGTCGTTTATTTACAACAGCTAGTTCGAGCTGCAATGACCGAAAAAATCTTTGAAAAAATCAAAAAACCAGTATTTCTGGGGTATTACTACAAGGATGAACAGCATCAAGACCATGTTGTCAAAGTTGATGCAATGCTAAAAATGTTTGATCAACTAGGAACGCCGCTAAACCTGAAGCAAAAAGTAGCTTTTGCAGAAGCAGGCCAGCATCCAATTGGTTGTAGCCATTGTTCAAAGGCATGGAAAGATGTCGAACGATCCAGCTTCAAATTTGTAGAAGATAAACTAGGCTTGATACCTGTAGTAAAATAAGTCTCGTCTACGCAAGCTTCCCGTATAGATCGAAATCATCAGCCTCTGTGATTAAGACCTGATAAAATTGTCCGATTTTTAATGGAGTATCTTTGCTAATAAGAACTTCGCCATCCACTTCCGGCGAATCAAACTCGGTGCGTCCGATAAAAAACTCATCATCTTCACGATCAATAAGCACCTTTAAAGTCTGACCAATTTTAGCCGCACTTAATTCTGCGGAAATCAATTGTTGAATACCCATAAGTTCTTCAACCCGGGCTTGTTTCACCTCTTCTGGAATCGAATCCTCATATTTTTTATAGCCATACGTTCCTTCTTCATGCGAATATGCAAAAGCCCCCAAACGATCGAAACGATGCCTAACAACAAAATCTTTTAACTGCTCAAAATCCTCAGCGGTCTCTCCCGGGTGCCCAATCAGCATAGTCGTACGAATTGTTATTCTCGGAATTTCTTTTTTGATCTGTAGAAGCAATGCTTCAGTCTCTTCCATGGTAACGTTTCTGCGCATGAATTTCAACACATTATCGGCACTATGCTGAAGCGGAATATCGATATACTTACACAACTTAGGGATTGAAGTAAACAATGGTAAAATATCCATTGGAAATTTAGTAGGATACAAATAGTGTAAACGAATCCATTCAATACCATTAATTTCAGCAATCTGTCGGATCAACTCAGCCAACATTCCTTTTCCATACAGATCGACACCATAATACGACAAATCCTGAGCAATCAGAAGCAACTCTTTTACACCGTTTTTTGCAAGGTATTTTGCCTCTTTAACCAACTCTTCCAATGGTTTGGATTCATGATTACCAGTCATGCCCGGAATGGCGCAAAAAGCACAATGTCGGTTACAACCTTCAGAAATTTTCAGATATGCAAAATGAGAAGGTGTTGTAATCTTGCGTTCGTAAATATATTCTGGCCGATAAGTTGCTTTTAGTTCACTAACCAAAGCTTTTAAGTCAAACTTACCAAAGAACTTATCCACTTCAGGAACTTCTTTCTCCAAATCATCTTTATAGCGTTGCGACAAACAACCCATCACATAGAGCTTATCGATTTCGCCACGACTTTTTGCATCCACAAACTGTAAAATAGTATTTACAGACTCTTCCTTTGCATCATGAATAAACCCGCAGGTATTGATCACAACAATATCGCAATCCGTATCATTCGAATCGTGAACAACCTCAAAACCATCACGCAAAAGCTGACTCAATAATACTTCAGAATCAACCAGATTCTTTGAACAGCCCAGAGTTACAACATTTACCTTTTGCTTCTTCATTTTATCTTTATTCAACCACATAGGCACATAGTTCACATAGAAACAATCTATGTAGCCATGTGCCTATATGATATTGCTATTTATCTTAAACCTAACGTCATCAACAAGCCAGTCAAAGCCTAGCTAAACAGTGATTCAACAAATTCTTTTCGTCTAAAAATCTGAAGATCATCCATTTTTTCTCCAATGCCAATATATTTAACAGGAATTTTAAACTGATCGGAGATACCAATTACCACACCACCTTTAGCGGTACCATCAAGTTTCGTAAGAGCCAATGCTGAAACTTCGGTCGCTTTGGTAAACTGTTTGGCCTGCTCAAACGCATTCTGACCGGTAGAACCATCCAACACAAGCAAAACTTCATGTGGTGCAGTTGGAACAACCTTCTGCATCACTTTTTTGATTTTACTAAGCTCATTCATCAGGTTTACCTTATTGTGCAATCGACCTGCAGTATCAATAATTACCACATCTGCGCCCTGCGATTTTGCCGAAGCAAGGGTATCATAAGCAACCGATGCAGGATCAGCACCCATCGACTGTTTAACCAAAGGAACCTGCACACGATCAGCCCATATTTGCAACTGATCAATCGCCGCGGCCCGGAAAGTATCTGCCGCACCCAAAACAACCTTTTTACCCGACTGTTTAAACTGGTAAGCAAGTTTACCAATCGTAGTTGTCTTTCCAACACCATTAACCCCAACAACCATTATTACATAAGGCTCATCGCTATCCGGAAGATCAAAATCGGCAACATCATTGCTATTATTCTCTTCAAGTAAACTCGTGATTTCTTCTTTTAGCAAAGAATTCAACTCCGAAGTACCCATGTATTTATCAGCAGACACACGTTTTTCAATGCGTTCTATGATTTTCAAAGTTGTCTCTACTCCAACATCCGAGGAGATAAGGATCTCCTCCAGATTGTCAAGTACCTCATCATCAACTTTAGACTTGCCGATAATTGCACGACCAATCTTTTTAAATACACTTTCTTTCGTTTTCGAAAGTCCCTGTTCGAGACTCTCTTTTTTCTTACTTGTAAAACTTCCGAAGATACCCATAACAACACTTTTTTGAGGACAGCAATTTAGCAATATCTAAAACAATAAAAAAAGCCTTCACCACAGATGAAAGCTTTTTTATATAGAGAAAATTTAGATCTACTTATTACTAAAATATTCTTTTACATTTTCATTCGGAACAATTTCTTCCTGAAATGTATAAGCACCAGTTTTTTCTGATTTTACCATTTTTACTACTTTGGCGTAACCTTTACCGGCACCTTTTTGTAATGATGCAACTACTTTCTTTGCCATACTATTTCTTATTTAATTTCGCGGTGTACAGTAACTCGCTTTAAGTTAGGATTGTATTTTTTCTTCTCCAAACGTTCAGGAGTATTTTTCCTGTTTTTGGTAGTAATGTACCGCGAAGTTCCTGGAACTCCACTTTCTTTTTGTTCGGTACATTCCATGATTACCTGTATTCTATTACCTTTCTTAGCCATCTCTTAAAGCTTAAATAGTTGTTATAAAACCTTTTGCCTTTGCATCTTTCAATGCTGCGTTCAATCCGTTTTTATTAATTGTACGGATACCGTTGGCTGAAACAGTTAACGAAATCCAACGATCCTCTTCAGGTAGATAGAACTTTTTCTTGAACAGATTAGGAAGAAACTTCCGTTTCGTTCTACGCTTTGAATGAGAAACATTATTTCCCACCAGCACTTTTTTTCCGGTTACTTGACAAACTCTTGACATTGTCTTATTTTTTAATCAGATCTCACATTTTTCAAACAGTCCGCAAAATAAGTACATTTTATTTACAAAATCAAATAGTTTGAAAAGTTTTTTCGATTAAACTTCAACATGTTATTGTTTGGAAATAATAAAAACCCATTCCGTCTCCTTCAAAAGAAAAAAAGACTTTAAACAAAAACCTTCAAATTCTTTTAACAGATTTCTTTTTTCAAAAAAGTAAACTATATTAGGCTGTTCAAATTCTGTAAGCCGTGAATAACCAACAAACTAAATATTATCCAACGATTATTGGTGCTATCCATTTGATCGTATTATACACATTCATTCAGACTGTTATTGACTTTCCGTTAGCACTAATTGACTATTACAATGGAACTGATTATTTATACAATCCCATAAAAAAAATTGCATTGGGAGTGGGTTCTATTCTCTTCATCCTTCACTTTGCGTACAGAAAAGCTGGAGTTCCGTTAAAAGAACTATTCCCGGTAAAATCATTTCGCATCGTAATATTGGTTCCCATTGTCATTTTCTTTTGGGCAGCACACAATCTGATTGATAAGGTAAACATAGCGCTGGATCAGGTTTTACCGCCGCCATCCTGGTTCTGGGAACTATTCAATAAAATATTTGAAAGCGATTTTGGAATCTACGGTGCCATTATGAAAGTGGTAATTATGGCTCCAATCATTGAAGAACTGGTATTTAGAGGAGTTATCATGCATGGATTGATGCGCAACTACTCCAAATTCACTGCAGTTTTCACTTCCGCCCTACTATTCGCATTGTTCCATCTCAACCCATGGCAATTTCCTGCGACCTTTGTTCTTGGGCTGGTTCTTGGATACCTCATGCTTCGAACCCGAAACATTATTTTATGCATTTTAGGACATGCAATTAACAATGGTTTAGTTTTTATCGCAATTAAGTATTGGAATGACATCCAAAAAACATCCTTTTACACCAGTAATGAATCGTTTCGACTGTTTATCAGCTTTTTCATTGCTTTAGCAGCACTAGTTCTGATCATCTGGCTATCCCGACCTCAGGAATTAAAAAGCAATTAAAGCGCTCATGTTGTTTCCTGCTAATGAATAAGCAGTATCTTTATCGCCTAAATTTTGAACAAATCACTTAACCATGGAACGAATTGCCATCTTTCCGGGGTCTTTTGATCCATTCACCGTTGGACATGAAAGTATCGTAAAACGAGCGTTACCATTATTCGATAAAATCATAATCATGATTGGATACAACTCCAATAAGCGTTCGTTTTTCTCTGTCGAAAAGAGAGAAAAATGGATCAAGGAAGTATTCAGGAACGAGCCCAAAATTACGGTAGAATGCCATGAAGGGCTAACCGTTGATTTCTGCAAAAAAGTAAATGCACAATATATATTAAGAGGCTTACGCACCTCCGCTGATTTTGAATTTGAACGGGCAATCGCTCAAATGAACAAAAAAATGCACCCGCAAATTGAATCGGTATTTCTATTAACAATGCCGGAACACACTCCTATAAATTCAACCATTGTGCGTGATATTATTTTCCACGGAGGTGATGCCAGCATGTTTTTACCAGCTGGACTCAATATGGATGAGTTTAAATCTGAAAAATAAACGATCAATTTTATCGTTCTTTTCAAATCAGAATTGTCATAAAAACCATTCACTTATTCGTTGTGATTAAAAAAACTGCATCTCTCATTTTCGTTCTTTTTTGCTTATTGCATTCAATCCAAGCCTGGGCTGCTACAGTTAGAATTACAGGCAAAGCACCGGAATACATCGGAAGCCAAATCAATTTCAATCGTCTTCATGATTTTATCTCGGAAGAAAGCATCACTTTGGGAAGTATAAAATTCAATTCACAAGGGTTCTTTACACTGGAAGTAGAATTGGCCGAAACAAGTCTGTGCTTTGCTGATTTCGACGGATATCACGGAATGATCTATTTGGAACCTGGCAAATCCTACGAAATAATGCTACCGCCCAAACGGACGTTAACCGAAGCACAAAAAAGAAATCCGTTTGTAAAACCAGAACCGGTTTGGATGGGAATTGTAAATCCTGTAAAAACAGAACTAAACTTTCAAATCCAGCAATTTGAACAGAAATACTCCGATTACGAAAACAAATATTTCGATCAGATCTTCGTCAATCGCACCAAAGCATTAGTAGATACCGTAAAACAGAAACTGGATAAAGAATTTCCGGGAACCCAATCATTGATTTTCGAATCGCACAAACTATTTCGCAAAGCCAATCTCGACTTTGCTTTGCATCAAGGAAAAACCGCTGACTTCACAAAAACTTATTTCAGTGATAAAAAACCCTGCTACAATCTGGCAGCTTATGCAACCTTATTCAATCAGGTTTATACAAACTACTTCAGCGTACTGACGAATACCGCCCACAGCACTGAAATCCAGAAAAAAATCAATATCGCAGCACTAGCTCAGTTGGACGAATATTTCCAAAAACAACTGCATTACAACAAAGAATTATCTCACTGGATACTATTAAAGTCGATGTATGATGCCTATTATAGCAATCAATTTTCGAAAGCGAGTATTCTAAAAATGCTGGAGCAGGTTAAAAATCTTGAATGGAGCAGTTATGAAATAAAAACAGCAGCATTATTGCATGCAAAATTAACTTATCTGACTAGTGGAACCAATCCACCGGAGCTTCAATTAAAAAATCTGAATGGACAGACGGTTAAGTTCACCGACTTTCCAAACACCTATATCTACCTTCACTTTACAGACATTAAAAATCCGATTTGCCGGCAACATCTTGATTTTCTGAAATCAATTGCAGCTCGTTATAAAAACAAACTAACGATCATCAACGTAATCAGCGACCGCACGAACTTCAAAAACGAAAACAATTGGGCTGGAATTTTCACCACAAGTGAAGTTAATTATAAGAACATATACAAAGTAAAAACCTTTCCAAATTCGTTTTTGATTAATAAGGACGGGAAATTACTTTTTTCACCGGCCCCTAATCCAATTGATGGACTTGACCGCCAACTCGGACAATTATTCAAAAGTGATTACATTAAAGAAATTCAGAAATCGAATGTTCCAAAGCCTAAATAGCTGGTAAACTTAGCTTCAGAAATTCGCGAATACTTGCATACGTGTTATCCATAACTTCATCAAGCTCTGAAAGACTAAACCAGCGAACTTCTTCAATATCTTCTTCTACTTGAGGAACAGGGATTTCGCTTCCAGAATAAGTCATTAAATACCAATTAGTTTCTTTCAGTACAAGATTTCTTGGAAAGGTTAAATACGGCGAGCGATAAATATGGAATGTTGAATCTAATTTTTTAACCAGCTGCAATCCGGAAACACCACATTCCTCTTCAACTTCGCGAATAGCAGCCTGATCTGCCGTTTCCAGCTTCTCAATTTTTCCCTTTGGCAAATCCCATACGCCTAACCGTTTAATAAAAAGCAAAGAGCCGTCATTATTTCTCACTAAACCTCCAGCCGCAGGAATCTCACAAAAACAAATTTTAAACTCATTCCAGATTCGATTAACCTCCTGATTAAGAATTAAAAAATCCGCATTGCTTTTAGCATTTTCAATCTGCAAAACAAGCTGATTCACAAAATCATAACTCAAAGATTCACGTTCAAAAACAATGTTATCTTTAAATGATGTTTTACATACAGCATCCAGCTGTATACATGAGTCATTGAAAAAAACTTTGTACATTTGTCTTCTGTTATAAGTAAAAATTAAACCACTATGATTGACCAAATTCAAATTGAAGTTACAAAGAAACTTCTTCAGATTAACACCATAAAAGTACAGCCCAACAATCCATTTACATGGGCTTCAGGTTGGAAAGCACCAATTTATTGCGACAATCGCAAAATTATGTCTTATCCTGAAGAAAGAACCTTCATTTGTCAACAATTTTGCAAAATAATCAGAGCAAAATATCCACAGGTTGAGGTAATCGCAGGAGTTGCAACCGGAGCTATTGCTCATGGAATGCTGGTTGCTCAGGAACTTGGGCTTCCGTTTATTTATGTGCGTGCCAAACCGAAAGATCATGGATTGGAAAATTTGATTGAAGGAGACATGAAGGCAGGTCAGAAGGTGGTAATCATTGAAGATCTGGTTTCTACCGGAGTTAGCAGTTTGAAAGCTGCTGATGCAATCAGTAATTTTGGTGGCGACGTCCTGGGAATGTTGGCCATCTTTACTTATAATTTTCCACATGCCCGCAAAAACTTTGAAGATGCAGGATTGGAATTAACAGCATTAAGCCGTTATCAGGTTTTGATTGATTTGGCTCTTGAATCAGGAGAAGTAAAACCCGAAGAAGTTGAAAAACTGAATCAATGGCGTGAACAACCTGAAAGTTGGGGAAAATAGTTAATCGATAAACAACATACTTCCCCTTTTCTTAACCGAAAAGGGGATTTTTATTTTAAAAACAAACAATATGTCTGTTAGCAAATATGTAAGTGACATCAAGATCGTCAACAACAATCAGGAGGTCATCTTCAACTATCTGTCAAATTTCGAAAACTTGTCAAAATACGTCAACGACGGTCTTTTGTCAAAAATGTCGGAACAAGTGCCACAGATTCAGGTTTCAGACTTTGAGTCTGATTCAGATTCATGCAGATTTCAAATCAAAGGAATGGGCCAGGCAGAAATCAGGATCATTGAACGCGAAGTTTATAAAACCATCAAAATAGTCAGTAGCGGAAGTATGCCTGTAGATATTACATTCTGGATTCAGCTTCTGCCGGTATCAGCCTACGAAACCAAATTGAGGCTCACCTTAAATGCCGACATGAGTATGATGATTAAAATGCTGGTAAACAAAAAACTGGAAGATGGCATCAATCGCTTAGCCGATATGCTGGCTGCATTACCATACCGATAGACTAGACACACATACTAGAATAGGCTTGTTTTTGATGGAAAATATCCAAATCAAGCCTATTCTTTTTGTAGAAATTCAACTTCTTTAAAATAAAATTCAGAGATCTCACCGTTATCTTTTTTGATCATCAATTGCCCAATAGCATTCACACCAACAATCTCGCCCCAAAAAAGATCATTGGATTTAAAAAGATGCCGTTCATTCATTCGATAAAGTACCGACAAAAACTCACGGTCAATTTGATCAAATTCTCCGGCACATAGCAATCCATAATAATTATTTATTCCCGTTAAAACACGATCCAAAATCTCATCACAATCGTAATGCGTATTTGTCAGCATTTTTAGCGAAACAGGATTTGGTGCATTGCTTTTAAATACGGTCTGATTTACATTCAAACCAATCCCAACAATCGTATTTTTAATAACTCCGGACATAATCGAATTTTCGATTAAAATTCCGCAAAGCTTCTGATTTCCGACATAAACATCATTAGGCCATTTTATCTTCACATCATCAACAATCTCAAGCATAGCCTGATAAATACCAAGTGAAACAACCTTTGAAAGCAGAAACTGACGGCGCATCTCCAGAAAATCGGGATACAATACGATTGAAAAAAGAAGATTTGCTCCCGGCTCACTCTCCCATACATTATCCATTTGTCCTCGTCCGGATGTTTGTTCGTATGCCAAAAAGACAGTACCCTCAGGCAGAACATTTTGCTTAATCTGTTGGTTGGCATAGTTGTTGGTAGAGTCAGTCTGCAAAATACGGACTATTGGATTATTGGCTTCTTTCATGATCTTAATACCATTAAGGTTTTATTTACAATAAGAATATTCGTCCTGCAAGTTTAATCACTTATAATAAGGTAAAAAATTTATCTTTGTAGTTCTAATCAAATTTCTATGAATAAACCCACAAAAAGCACAGAAGTTGAACAATTAATCAATGCCATTGTTGAAGGGATTCAGCGGGTTAAAGGAATTGACATCGTAAAAATCGATCTTACAAAAATTAATCATACGGAATGTAATTACTTTATTATTTGCCATGGAAATTCGAACACACAAGTTAATGCTATAGCGCATTCTGTTGAAGATACGGCAATTGAATTAGCCAATGAAAAAGCATGGCATACCGACGGATACCAAAATGCAACCTGGATATTACTTGATTATGCCAATATCATGGTTCATGTTTTTCAAAAAGAGGCCCGCCAATTTTATGATTTAGAAAACCTTTGGGCTGATGCTCACATCGAATATATAAAAGAAGAAAACTAGTTTTAAGATGACAGAAAATAAAAACAAAAAAGAAAAACCAAATTCGGAAAATATGCGCCCATCAAACAATAAAGCTCCGAAAATTAATCCGTATTGGATTTATGGAGTTATTATCATCGCATTTTTGGGCGTACAGTGGTTTGCAATGGGAGCTGGTCCGGTTGAAACAAACTGGAAAGAAGTAAAAACAACGATGCTTCAAAACAACGATATCGAAAAAATTATCGTCATTAACGAAAAAGAAGCACAGATCTATTTAAAAAAAGCCAGTTACGAAAAATATGCTTCCAAGCTGAATGCCGGTTTTGCGGCTCCGGCAAAAGCTGGTCCTCACTACTTCTTCACCATTGGATCTGTTGATTCATTCGAGAAGAACCTTCAGGAAGCTCAGTCAAGTTTTACCGAGGACAATAAAATTACCATTGAATATAAAACTGTTCACAACTACTTTGGCGAATTGCTGGGATGGATACTTCCATTTGTAATTCTCATTTTACTTTACTGGTGGTTCTTCAGAAGAATGAGTAAAGGTGCTGGTGGTGGCGGAGCAGGAAACATTTTCAATGTAGGCAAATCGCAGGCAAAAGTTTTTGATAAAGATTCAAGAGTTTCCAATACCTTTAAAGATGTTGCAGGACTTGCAGAAGCAAAACAGGAAGTTGAAGAAATTGTTGACTTTCTGAAAAGTCCGACAAAATTCACCAAACTGGGAGGAAAAATACCTAAAGGTGCACTTTTAGTTGGTCCTCCGGGAACCGGAAAAACCCTTCTTGCAAAAGCAGTTGCCGGAGAAGCTAATGTTCCGTTTTTCTCCATGTCAGGTTCCGATTTTGTTGAAATGTTCGTAGGTGTAGGTGCTTCACGAGTTCGTGATTTATTTAAACAGGCCAAGGAAAAAGCTCCTTGCATCGTGTTTATTGACGAGATTGATGCCATTGGGCGTGCCCGAGGTAAAAACCCTAATTTCGGATCTAACGACGAACGCGAAAATACGCTGAATCAACTTCTTACCGAAATGGATGGATTCGACACCAATTCCGGTGTAATTATATTAGCAGCTACCAACCGAGCCGATATTCTGGATCGCGCATTAATGCGTGCAGGCCGTTTCGACAGACAAATTCACGTTGAATTGCCCGACCTTAACGAACGTGAAGAAATCTTCAACGTCCACCTCCGTCCGATTAAACTATCTCCCGAAGTTGACCCAAGCTTTCTGGCTAAACAAACTCCCGGTTTCTCAGGTGCTGACATTGCCAACGTATGTAACGAATCAGCATTAATTGCTGCACGTAAGAATAAAGAAATTGTTGACAAACAAGATTTTCTGGATGCTGTCGACCGGATCGTTGGTGGGCTTGAAAAGAAAAACAAAATCATTTCGGTTGATGAAAAACGCCGGATTGCCTACCACGAAGCAGGACACGCTACAATCAGCTGGCTTCTGGAACATGCTCATCCTTTGGTAAAAGTGACAATTGTCCCACGCGGCAAAGCCCTTGGTGCTGCATGGTATCTTCCGGAAGAACGTTCAATAACCACAAAAGATCAACTTCTTGACGAAATGTGTTCAGCTCTTGGTGGTCGCGCTGCCGAGCAAATTGCCTTTAAGAGTATCTCTTCAGGAGCTCAAAACGACCTTGAAAAAGTGACCAAGCAATCGTATGCGATGGTTAGCATCTTTGGAATGAGTGATAAAGTTGGAAATGTAAGTTACTACGATTCAACTGGTCAAAACGAATATGCTTTTAGCAAACCATACAGCGAAAAAACAGCTGAATTAATTGACGCTGAAGCCAAAGAGCTGATTGAAAAACAATACGAACGTGCGTTAAGTGTACTAAGCTCAAAAAAAGAATGTCATACGAAACTAGCAGAGTTGCTTTTGGAGAAAGAAGTTATTTTCAGCGAAGACCTGGAAAACATCTTTGGAAAACGTCCATGGGAAAAGCCGATGCTTGTTGGTGATTCAAAAAAAGATCAATCAGATGAATTAGCCGAAGAGACTACTCCAAATACCGAATCAGAAACTGTATAATGGATACTTCCAGAAATAATATTTTAGCTCGTTTAAAAGCAGCTCAAGATAACCGAGGTAAAATCGAGGTAAACATCCCCGATTTTACCTCTCCTATTTATCATCCGATCAACCAATCGCTTGATCAGGAGTTTAAGAATAATCTCGAACTAATTGGTGGTGAAGCAATCATCTGTCAAAACAATGAAGAGGCTATTGCTCAAATCCTACGAATATGTGAAGAGAAAAATCAGAACAAAATCTTTTGTAAAGATTCAGCATTACAAAGTCTCATCGATGGGAAAATTGAATTTGAATCAGACGAAAAAGACTTTCTGAATTTAAGTATCGGACTTACAGGCTGTGAGTTTCTGGTTGCCCATCTCGGATCTGTTTTAATTAGTTCAGCACAGGTTTCCGGACGTCGATTGAATGTTTTCCCTGAAACACATGTGGTTATTGCCTATCAAACGCAACTGACAGATTATTTGGATCAGGCCATTGAACGTATACAGAAAAAATACAAAAATGGATTACCTTCGTTGATCAGCAATATTACAGGTCCAAGCCGTACTGCCGATATCGAAAAAACTTTGATCATGGGTATGCATGGCCCAAAATCGCTGATTGTTTTAATCGTAAATGAACCATATTAAAACATTATATCATGGAAAAAGATTGGGTTTGTGTATTTCATTCCGAGCAAAGTTATCAAGCTGAAATAGCAAAAGAGATCCTTGAAAATGAAGAAATCTCATCGACCATTTTAAACGAGCACGACTCATCGTTTCCATCAATTGGTGAATTTGAAATTTGGATTCATCAGGACTTTAAAGAAAAAGCACTCGAACTTCTAAAAGATTTAACCCATTGAAAAAACTTTTCACGCGGGCGATAACTGGTATCGTTCTGGTTCTGGTAATGCTTGGTGCAATTATTGCCAGCAAATACACTTTTGCCGCATTATTTTTAGCTATTCTTATCGGAGGGCTCCATGAGTTTTCCAACTTATTCAAAGAATCAGAAGTAAAACCAAACAAAATTTTAAGCTTCTCAGTTTCGATACTGCTCTATGGCATCTCCTTTTTTGTTGCTCAGCATATGATTAAACCAGACTATTTTTTGATAGTCTTTCCTGCTTTATTGGTCATCATGGGAGCTGAAATGTACAAAAAAAGTGAGAAACCACTTGAAAACATCGCATCCAGCATCTTTAGTATTATCTATCTGGCCGTTCCTATTTCGCTAACCAATTTTTTGGTATTCTCTGAAACAGTTAACAGCAAAGCATACAATCCAATTCTACTGATTGCCTTGTTTGCCATGATTTGGATTTATGATTCCGGAGCTTATCTGGTAGGCGTTTCAATCGGTAAGCATCGGTTATTCGAACGCATATCACCAAAAAAATCATGGGAAGGCGCTATTGGCGGAACATTAATCGTACTAACAGCTTCCTGGTTACTTTCAGGATTTATTCCTGAGATTAAAGTGGAGCACTGGATCGCTATTAGTATTTTGACAGTAATTTCATCTACTTACGGTGATTTAACTGAGTCAATGTTTAAAAGGTATTTTGGAATTAAAGACAGCGGAAATATACTGCCCGGACATGGAGGTATACTCGATCGGTTTGATTCCCTCTTTTTCGCAGCTCCGGTTGTTGTCATGTATTTAAAGCTGTTTGTAGAATAATTCACAGCCTCAAAATTCGATTTTAGTTCACTTAAAATAACCATACGCATCAAAAAGCTCAATAATTTGCTATTTTTGAGCCAGAATTTTAAAAATTAAGAATGAAAGTTCATAAAGCCGGCATCCAAACGATTAGTTATGCAACCGTTATTTTAGCGGTAACCCTCTTACTATCATGGATCTTTATTACCGACTCTGCTATCAAATTCGGTATCCTGGGAGTAGCAGCAATTGTTTATTTACTTATTATCCAATTCTTCAGGTATCCTCAACGTATTGTTACACCAAACAAAAATGCGATTCTATCACCTGCTGACGGTAAAATATGCGTGATTAAAGAATCGGAAGAAAATGAATACCTGAAAACAAAATGCCTTCAGGTTTCAATTTTCATGTCTCCAATGAATGTCCACATAAACTGGATTCCAATTCCCGGAGAGATAACTTACATGAAACACAAAGACGGTGAGTTCTACGCAGCTTTCAAAGACAAATCTGCCGAAGAAAACGAACGGACAACTACCGCAGTAAAAATAAAAGACGGAAGAGAAATCGTAATGCGCCAGGTGGCCGGTGCGATGGCTCGTCGTATAATAAATTACGTTTCTGTTGGCGATCAGGTTGAACAGTCGACAGAACTCGGTTTTATCCGCTTTGGATCACGTGTCGACTTGTATTTACCTCTTGACACCAAACTAAACGTAAAACTGAACGACAAAGTAACTGGATCGCAAACGATCATTGGAGAACTATAACATGAGTCGAGTTAGCAAATTGTTTTTCTGGGTACCCAATACCATCACTGCCCTAAATCTGGTGAGCGGTTGTTTATCTGTATTCTTTGCAGTCGATGGACAACTGGGATGGGCTTCAGTTTTTATTTTTGCCGCAGCAACCTTTGACTTCTGCGACGGCTTTTCAGCCCGTTTACTGAAAGCTTACTCTTCAATAGGTAAAGAACTCGATTCATTAGCCGATCTGGTATCCTTCGGGCTTGCTCCGGCTGCTATCGTATTTACAATGATCGAGCTTACTCTTTTTGGAAAGAATCAGCTAATTCAGGAAATTGATGGTACCGCTAGTCAATGGATTCTTCTGTTTTCAAGTCTGGTAATTCCGGTTGCCGGAGCCTTCCGACTGGCTAAATTTAACACCGACGACCGGCAAACCGAACAATTCCTCGGAATGCCAATCCCGTCAAACGCTATGTTTTTTGCATCTCTTGGTCTTATCCTGGAACTGGGAACAAACAAGTCAATAGTTCCGCTAATCCTGAATAAATACACCATTCTGATATCCATATTTAGCTGTTCCTACCTGATGATTTGCGAACTGCCGATGTTTAACCTGAAATTCAAAAACCTTAAGCTAAAAGATAACGCCCTTCGCTTTTTCTTTTTGGGAACAGTGCTCTTAATGCTGATTTTCCTTCAAATCTACGCATTACCACTCATCATCATTTGGTACGTTTTACTTTCGGTAATAAGCCATATCAGCGGATTAAAATAATAATACATTCTCTATACAACAAGAAAAGCACTTCGAATCCGAGGTGCTTTTCTTGTCTTTAGCCATTAACGGAACAATACATATTGTGTGTAATGTGATAGAACTCCTTAAAGGAACAACCTGAAAGCAAATTACAACTCTAAGTCCTTTTCATACTTACCAAGCAGAAACTGCACTAGAAATAAAGTAACCAGAATAAGAGCAATCCAGCTCATAAGCCAAAAAATTGAGGTCCAATACATAGGGATAAGATTTATTAATACTTGTGATGTTCTTTTTCCAATTCATCTTCGCTAATCTTTTTACTGTTCATCGATTTCCAGGCATACCAGATATACCCTAGAACAAATGGAACCATCAGCGAAACGTAACTCATCGCAACCAGCGTAAACCGGCTTGAAGAAGCATTTGCAATAGTCAGCGATGATTGAATATCAAATACAGAAGGATAAAAGCTGGTATTATTGAATGCAGCCAGAATCAGAAGTGACCATACAGTTAAAACCGTTCCAATGCCTGCAAACCATATTCCTTTGGTTCCGCCTTTCAGAATTGAAGAAACAAGTCCCCATAATACCAAACCAACGCCAATTAAAAGAAGTACCGAATTTAACGGCATAGCGATCAGATTATGCAAATATTTGTACGATTCGAGGCTTATTTCACCAGAAACCGGGTTATAAGCAAAACCATCCTTTACGATTAATGCAATCAAAAAATAAAGGAAAAACACTAAAAAAAGAGCAGTATTGGGCAACAGTTGTTTTTTCGACCGTTGATAGATCTGTTCGTTATCGACCGAATTCATAAAATAGAGCAGTCCAAGCAGTCTCGATAGAAACAGTACAGCAATTCCCAGTGACAAATTATGAAATGTTAATACGGCTTCCAATCCACGAAATGGAGTTCCCCAGGTAACCCGATTCATGTCGTCGAGCGAAAACATGGCACCGTTAAAAAACGTGCCGACAGCAGTGCCGATGAGTAGTGGCCCCAGCAATCCATTAACAAACAGAAAAGCCTCATAAGTTTTCGATCCCAGAAAATTATTTGGTTTTTTACGGAACTCGAATGAAACAGCCTGGATCACAAACGAAAAAAGAATAACAATCCATACCCAGTAAGCTCCGCCGAAAGAAGTTGCATAAAACAATGGGAAAGATGCAAAGAATGCACCTCCAAAAGTAACCAATGTAGTAAACGTAAACTCCCATTTTCGTCCAAGCGTATTGACCA
>Ga0302286_10000740_pt1 | contig 25661 bp, 15 predicted proteins | sample III_Fen_E2_3_FD_198765 | JGI IMG/M metagenome (GOLD analysis project Ga0302286, IMG submission 198765) | Peat permafrost microbial communities from Stordalen Mire near Abisko, Sweden - III_Fen_E2_3 | ecosystem: Environmental > Terrestrial > Soil > Wetlands > Permafrost | place: Sweden: Abisko...
AAAAAGTATCAAACCATGTAGTCAACCTGTAATCGTTCCACCGTTCGGTATTCATGGTGCCATCAGGCAGGTACAGCGGAGTTGTAAACCGGGGATGTTGTTTATAGAACGGATGTTCAATGTGGATGTGATGCGCAACATAATCCAGTAAAATATTCAGGTTCTTTGTATGTGCATCATCTACCAGGTTGCGGAATTCCTTATTTGTCCCGAAACGAAAATCTACTTTCGAAGAAGATACTGGCCAATACCCATGATAACCGGAGAATTTAGTTTTCATGGGGGCATAATAGCCGTAAGGCTCTGTCGGGTTTTGGTTCAATGGTGATATCCATAATGTGTTTGCACCCAGTTTTTCAAAATAACCATCATCGATCTTTTGTTGCAGGCCGGTAAGATCACCACCCCAGTAGTCAACTTTATGATTTACATCCGGACGGTTCATCGGATGGTTGTTTGTTTTATCCCCATCTTTAAATCGATCGACCAACATGAAATAAATGATCTGCGCCTGTTTGTCAGTCCTTGTAATTTCTTTTGAATCAGTGAGTACTTTCCCTTTTTCCAACGGAATAAGTACATCGTTGCTGACACCAAATTCATTGCTTGCCCACACACGGAAATAAGAACGAGCCAGCTTATGTGCCTCATCCGGGATATCAAAAACAATTTTCCCGTTTTCTACTTTCACCAGCTGATCAGGCAACCTGTAATTCTGCAAAAAGACAAACACTTTTTTAATTCCGTGCCCAGCCAGTAAGGTTATGTTTTTATCGGTAAATTCAGAAGTATAAAGCACCGGGAATTTATCTTTATGACCGGCAACCTGCAGGATGGAATTAAATTTACCGTAGCCGTTGTCTACTTTACCCGGATTGTTTGTATCATGGCTTTGTTCTGCATCCAGTTTCATTTGGTACAGGTACGTACCCGGACTTAAGTTAAGCTTCACTTCATAGAGTCCCCTGTCATTCAGCGTCAAATCAGGCGTCAAGGAAGGTGCCCAATCGTTCATTTGTCCGGCTATTTGTACTTTCTTATAGGTCTTCCCCTGCGGATTGTAGGTAAAAGTATAACTTATTTTATCCGTTTTTCTGCATGGAACAGAGTACGGAATACCATGTATCCACAGTTTAAGCTCCACAAAATTCTCCATATCCGGAAGTACGGTCAGAACACTGGATATCTTGTTTTTATCGAGCACGCAGGCGAGTTTTGCCGATGACGTACTCACTGAATCAATCTCAGAGGGGTTAGCCACAAAATCCTGTAGGAATATTGTATTCCTTCCGATATTCAACGTCATTAAAGAATTAAGATTCTTGTTGTTTTCAGAATCCAGCGGATAGTCAGTGACAGGATGGCATGCTGAAAATGCAAGGGCAATCCATAACAGGGGCAACAATTTATTTTTCATATATTGAAAATTAAAGTTTTACAAATTAGTACTATTCATGAACATCCAGTATCAGAACTGTCTTGGCCGGAACTGATACAGGCGAATGGATCGAATAGGTCTTTGATGTTGTTATTTCAGTACAGGAAGACTTCCCTGCAAGCATTTCGTTGAATCGGTTGCAATCGACATCCATGGGCTTTTCATTGTTATTTGCAATAATCATTATGGTCTTATCGGCATTGTACCTGAAAGTAACATAGATTCCATTCTCAGGGATAAACTGCTTCATCAACCCGGTTTGTAATACAGGATTATTTTTACGATAATTCAATAATGTTCTCAGATAATTAAACACTTCATTTTCAACGGATGTTCTCCCTTTCACTATAAATGCGTTCCTTTTATCTTCTTTCCATCCTCCCGGAAAATCAAACCTGTGACCCTGGTAATCACCCGGAATGCCATCCAGCATAATCTCTGTTCCATAATATATCTGGGGATAACCTCGTGATGTGAGCAGCATGGCCAATCCCATCTTGTATTTATTCACATCCCGCTTTACAGCAGTCGAATACCGGTCGATATCATGGTTGTCGAGGAAATTCATGATCATATTCGGATTGGCATATACAAAATCCTGTGCGAAGAGCGAATAGAAACGTGACATACCCCCATCCCAGCTATCAGCTTCATTGAAAGCTGAACTGAAGACATCCTTCAGGCAAAAATCCATGACACTCGTCAACCTGGAATCAAATCCGTCTTTGTTGTTATTCCCCGACTGGTAATAAGCTATTTCGGCAGGTGTTTTCACCCAGCATTCACCTACCACATTCATATTGGGATATTCAGTCCGGATGGATTGTATAAACCGTGCTGCTGTTTTTATATCATTGTATGGATACGTATCTACGCGCATTCCATCAATGTTAGCTGTTTCAATCCAAAACACATAAACCTGTCGCAGATAATCAAAAAGCAGTGGATTCTGGAGGTTCAGGTCAGGCATATTCGGTGCAAACCAGCCATGGGTAAGGCGGTAGAGGTCGGTTTCAGAAGCATGGGGATCCGTCCATGCAGTCATCCTGTAATTCGATGACGTGTAAACAGGCCAGGTATTAAACCAGTCCTTAGCAGGCAGGTCTTTCATCCACCAATGGGAAGAGCCGCAATGGTTAGGCACTACATCGATAATCAGTTTTAAGCCGTTTGAGTGACACGAATCGGAGAGCCTGCGATAATCTTCATTTTTCCCAAGGCGCGGGTCAATCTTATAATAATCGGAGCAGGCATAATGATGATACGAATACTGGGTATCATTATTATCAAAGAGTGGTGTAGTCCATAACGTAGTGATTCCTAAATCAACAAGATACGGAATTTTAGATATAATGCCATCAATGTCACCCCCATGCCTTGCACCCGGAATATTCCTGTGTACCCCCTGATGATATCCCTTAATGGAATCATTTGCCGTATTTCCATTGGCAAACCTGTCGGGCATCAGCAAATAAATGGCATCAGCAGCAGTATAACTTTTCCTTGCAGCAGACCCTTGCTGCCGCTTTTTCAATTCATAAATGACAGTTTGCTTCTGCTTATCCTTACTGATAACAATCGTAAACTTACCCGGAGAGGCTTCCCCGGAAACATGCAGATATAGGAATACGTAATTCGGATTATCGGTTACTTCTTTCCTTGATATGGTAACACCCGGATATAAAATTGTGATATCTGCCGATCGCAAGCCAGGTCCATATAACATCAATTGAAATTCAGGTTGGGTCATTTCTGTCCACCAAAAGGTGGGTTCAATACGCTGAACCCATTTTTGTTGTTTTGCCTGAAGATGAGAAAGCATAAAAACGGCAACAATAAATAAAGCAATTCTCTTCATATGCTGATGGTTGTAAAATAATCCGGAAATTAATTAAGCACTTCCACCTGACTTTCGGATGCTACCTGTACGAGTGTATTGTTAACGAACAAATCGATGCTATCCCCTTTTATATTATGGATAATCGTGCGATTCTTTTCAACCCGTACATTCAACTGATTGCCCCTGAACAGGATATTAAACGCGAAAGCATTCCATTTGCCCGGTATCTGTGGATTAAAATGCAACTTGCCTTCCTTCACCCTCATACCTCCAAAGCCCTGCACAATTGCCAGCCAGGTTCCTGCCATACTGGTGATATGCAATCCATCTTCCACTTCATTGTTATAATCATCCAAATCAAGCCTTGCAGTGCGTAAGTACAAATCGTATGCTTTCTGCTTGTCTCCGATCATACTGGCCACAATTGAGTGTGTACAGGGTGAAAGGGATGATTCGTGCACTGTAAGTGGTTCATAAAAATCAAAATTCTTACGGATCGTCTCCATGTCAAAATTATCTTCAAAGAAGTACAAACCCTGTACTACATCAGCCTGTTTGATCAAGGATGATCGTACAATCCTGTCCCAAGTCCAGTTCTGATTTATCGGCAATTGGGTATCAGGAATATCTGATGCCTGTGTAAGTGTTTTATCAAGGAAGCCATCCTGTTGTAAGAAAATACCCAGTTCCTTGTTTTGAGGGTAATACATATTTTCAATAATGTCTTTCCATTGAAAAATCTCTGCATTGCTAAACTGTATGTTCTGCGACATATCTTCAAATGCCCTGAAATTGCTCTGTTTCACTTTCTCGATGCATTCAATGGTATATTTCAGGCACCATACGGCTATATAGTTTGTAAACCAATTGTTGTTTACGTTGTTTTCATAAGTATTAGGACCACTCACACCTAGAATGACATATTTACTCTTTTCGTCCGAGATATTTACCCGCTGGCACCAGAAACGCGCAATACCGATCAGTACTTTAAGCCCGTATTCTTCCAGGTAACTCTGGTCATCAGTGTACCGGATATAATTATAAATGGCATGGGCAATGATTCCGTTCCGGTGTATTTCCTCAAAGGTAAGTTCCCATTCATTATGACTTTCGCCACCATTAAACGTTGAGGTAGGGAAAAGGGCAGCGCCATTCGTGAATCCGAGCTTTTCGGCATTCTGTATAGCGCGTGGCAAATGCCTGAAGCGATATAACAGCAGGTTTTTCGATACATTCTGCGGAGTTGTACACAGATAGAAAGGAATACAAACAGCTTCTGTATCCCAACGTGTGGCTCCTGCAAATTTTTCTCCGGTAAAGCCACTTGGACTGATATTCAGGCGTGCATCATCCCCGATATAGGTCTGGTTTAACTGGAAAATGCTATACCTGATAGCTTGCTGGGCCTCAATATCACTGTCAATTATTACATCCGAATGCAACCATTTCTGGGCCCATACAGCAGTATGTTCTTCAAAAAGTTGATTCCAGCCTTTGGTCCTGGCTGCACGGGCTAATGTACAGGCGCGTTCGGTCAGTTCTTCCCTGGGGTGATTCAACGAGTTAATTATCGCTACATATTTATTCAAACAAACCGTTTCCCCAATGCGGACATCAGTACCCACACTAAATCCGGCGACTTTCTCCTTCTCAATTTTTGTAGGGTTTACATTCAGTTGCTCGTTGTTTTTATATAATACATAGGTCAGTGCAGCACAAACATGGAAATCCATCCTGCGTGTCTGAACCCACAAATGGGAAACATCCTGTTCCGTCTTGGTCTGTAATACATTCCAGTATTGTTCGTTGTAATTGGTGTATTTATTCCGTACATCTCCATCAATTAAAGGCAGGAACGATATACGGCCTTCATAATTCAATGATTTAACCGAATAGCTGATGGCACCCACTTCTGTTTCCGCCATACTCAGGAACCTTTTAACCGACACCTGGATCCGATGGCCTTTTAATGAGATAGCTTCAAATGTTCGTTCAAGGAATCCTTCGCGCATATTCAGCACACGGCGGAAATTCTGGATATCCCATTCCGCCAGGTCCATACGTTCATCATTGAGCCTTACACTGATTCCTGTCCAATTAGGTGCATTAATGATCCTGTCGTTTGTTTCAGAATATCCGTTTTTCCAGTTTCCACGTTCAGCCTTTTCAGGGAAATAAATCCCTGCAATGTACGAACCCAGCATTGTTTCACCCGAGTAATACTCTTCAAAGTTGGCCCTTTGACCGATATGGCCATTTCCAAGACTAAAGATACTTTCGGAAGCAAGTTGCTTATTTACATGAAAACCCTCTTCAATAATACACCAGGGGTCGGTTATCAGATATTTATTCATGGCAATCAGTTATGAAATAAGATGATATGTGATTATTAAAATAATATTTAAAATTTATGATTTAAATCAGTACCTTTTTTTCGTCGTGAACCTTGTCCTCAACCCATAAAACGCAAATAGCTGCTATGATCAAAAAGCAACCTGACATGATCAACGCAAAAATAGCCTGTGAGTCAAAAAAACGCTTTACGATCATGCCGCCAAAAATACCGTTTACAATTTGAGGAACAGTGATAAAGATATTGAAAATACCCATATAGATGCCCATTTTCCTGAGCGGAAGAGCAGGAGCCAAAATAGCATATGGCATGGAAAGTATGCTGCCCCAAGCCATTCCAACCCCAATCATGGAATAAATCAACGTGGTCGGGTTTGTAATGAAATAGATCGATAACAATCCGGCAGCACCGGCTAACAATGATACGCTGTGGGTCATCTTACGTCCTATTTTATGTGCAATGGCCGGCAACAGAAGTGCATAGATCATGGCTACCCCGTTGTACACCCCAAAAATGATTCCCACCCAATTCCCGGCATCCTGATAGTTCAGCGATTTTGTATCGGTTACGGCCAGTCCATATACATGCTGTGCCACGGCGGGAGTGGTAAACACCCACATCCCAAACAAGGCTATCCACGAGAAAAACTGTACCAGCCCCAGTTGCTTCATTGTTTTTGGCATAGCCATAATGTCCCTGAATATATCCGAAAATTTACCCTTTTCCTCAATAACGGTTTTCTCCTCAGCATTAAATTTCTGCAGTTCTTCCGGAGAGTATTCCTTAGTACTGATGACAGTCCAGAGAATGGTAATAATCATCACTGCTGCCCCGATATAAAATGAAAAAACAACATTGTCCGGAATTCCACCTTTAGGAGCTACTTTCGATATCCCCATCCAGTTTCCCAGCACATATGGCAACCAGGAACCAATGACCGCACCTATTCCTATTAAGAAAGTTTGAATCGAAAACCCCAATGTACTCTGGTCTGCCGGAAGCATATCTGCCACTAAGGCTCTGAAAGGTTCCATGGCCACATTAAAAGAGGCATCCATAATCATCAAGAACCCTGCCCCAATGAACATGGCAGGAAGAACCCCTGCAAATACACCGGCATTCGGCATGAGGATCAATGCAGCAGCTGCCAGCACAGAACCTGCCAGAAAGAAAGGACGACGTCGTCCAAGCTTCGTCCAGGTATGATCGGAATAATGACCTATAATTGGTTGTATGATCATCCCTGTGATGGGTGCCGCCAGCCAGAACCACGAAAGTTGTTCAATATCCGCCCCAAACGACTGTAGTATCCGGCTTGCATTGGCATTTTGCAAGGCATATCCGAATTGAATCCCAAGAAAACCCATACTCAGGCTGAGAATCTGGAGGAAGTTGAAGTGAGGCTTTCGTATACTGTGTTCCGTGTTCCGTGTTCCGTGTTCCGTGTTTTTGTTTTTGTTATTGGGTTTCCGGTTTTGTGATTCGTTCATAATATTCAAAATATTAATTATTTGATTCTTTCTGGTCAACGTTTTGTTTTGTGAACTTTGTTCCTTTAAAATCAGAATTTTTAAGATAATTGATAAATCTACCTAGCCTTTCGGATAAAGATGTAGAATCCGTAATAAGATTATTAAATTCTTCTTCTGTTATATAATTGTAATCATAAGCTCTGTAGGATTGAGAACGTACTTCTCCTAAAGATCCTTTTGAATATGTCAAAAAGTTTATAAACTCTTTATTACCTCCTCTTTCAAAACCTTCCGCAATATTATCCATGACCGAACCGCTTGAACGTTTAATCTGATCCTTCAAAGAAAAATTTTTTGAGAAATGTTCTTTTTGAGTAAACAGGGCTATTAATTTGCATATTTCCCTGGCTTTCTTCCAAACCTCTAAATCTTCAAACTTTTGAATTGTTGCCATATCAGTTTAATTTTAAATTGTTTGATAACAATAAACTCACAATAAAAAACTGAAACACGGAACGCAGAATACGGAACACGGAACGTTATCTCCTACCTCGTTGTCCCCCTTATAATCAGATTGGTCCTGACAATCTTATTGGTATACTGCCCCTGGGTTTCACCATTTATTTTGGAAAGCAAAAGGGCAGCTGCGTTTTTGCCCATTTCATACCCATGTTGCTCGACCGTGCTAAGCATCGGGTCACATGCCTTTGCCAGCTCACCATCGGAGAAGCCAAAGATAGCCACATCCTGTGGTATGCGAAGTTTGGCAAGTTTAACTGCATATAATATGCCTGCAGCACAGTGGTCGTTTATGGCAAAGAAACCGTCGGGTCTGTTCGGCATATCGAGTATCTCTGGAGTAATGATAATTGCTTCTTCACGCGTATCACACACACGGATCAATAAATCATCCACCGAAATATTGTATTTCCGGAGTGCATCCATGTATCCGTTCTTACGGTTTTTGGATATTTCCAAATGAAAAGGGGAACTGTAAAAGGCAATTCGCTTGCAGCCAGTTTGAATCAGGTATTCTACAGCTGCAAAGGCACCGGCATAATCATCCACCACCACACGGTCAGTATTGATTCCGATACAAATACGGTCAAAGAATACCAGTGGGATATCGCTGTCGATGATATCCTGAAAATGATCATAATTGGTTGTGTTTTTTGACAAGCAAGCCAATACTCCAGACACACGGGTTGCAATCAAAGCTTCCGAATTCCGGACTTCTTTTTCATAATTCTCACTCGACTGGCAGATGATGACATTAAATCCTTGTTGGTTGGCAATTTGTTCAATCCCGGAGAGGATGGAAGAGAAAAAGTAATGAACTATTTCGGGTACAATAACGCCGATGGTATTGTTCTTGCTCATCCGAAGGCTTAACGCCAGAGTATTCGGCTTATAATTAAATTCTTTGGCATATTGGTTCACCGAATCTTTCGTGGCCTGACTTATATCGGGGTGATTTTTCAGCGCACGCGAAACTGTTGAAGGAGAAATATTGAGAGCTCTTCCAATATCTTTTATTGTGATTTGTGGTTTTTTCATAATTAACTTATTTTCATTCAATAATCAGGCAAAAGACAGACTGTATAGTTCCCAATTTGAGAACCTAATGAAACAATTCCGTTCAATCGAAAAAATACATTTTAGTAAATTTGGCATTCAATTAAACAGTTAACATAATTCAGAAAATTAATTACCGCGCATTGTAAGATAAACTTGAATATTATTATAGCTGAAACGAGTCCGATTTTTATTTATTTATAGAGCATCTATTTATCATTATGTATCTGCTCGCTCATAGTTCCCTCAAAGATAGCATAAATAATTAACAAATTAAGATATCTAAAAGGTAACGTATAACCAGTATAGAGTGACCGGTCTTATTATAGTAATATGATAGTGAATAAAACCTATTAATCCGGAGTCAGAAACATGAATTTAATGTTCCTGTATCCTGTTCATATGTTACCCGAATTTTGGTGTTTGTTGCAAATTGTAACATTTATCATACTTAATAATCGCAATCAATCCTATAAAAGAGATGTTTTATCCAGGCCTATTCAGTATCTATTAATGAGGTAAACCTAGATCTCTTTTCTTGTCCAGTATGTGTATCCCTGACACACCTTATTCTATAAAATATCTAGGTTGATTCCTAAATGGCGTTGAGACACGTTCTTTCAATTCGTTAGCCAACAATTGATTTGCAATTCAACAAAAACAAATTCACGCGCCCGTGATTTTTGTTTAAAAATATTTGTTACAAAAGTAGAACAGATTATCCGAATAAAAAATTATTTTGGAATAAATTTAAAATTCAACTCGCAATCGTTTGCGTAACTTTTTCGGGTATAATTACAGGTGCAGGATTTTAAATATACATTAATACTCTATTTTTGCCACCATAATAAATGTTTAACTGATATGAACTCTTTTTAAATGAACTTTTCAGCAAAGTCATTGTTACTAAGAGAATAATGAGTTTTATTCGTTTTTTATAGCAAATAATTACAAGTTTCAACCTTAAAAAAACTTAATGCATGAAGTACATTCACTTTAAGCACAAAATGCGTGCATTTGTTGCTGTTTTAGCGATGTTTGCACTTGGCATGACAGCCAATGCTCAACAAATGTCAGTTTCCGGGATTGTGAAAGATGCTAAAACCGGGGAAGCTATCCTTGGGGCAAGTATTCTTGAAAAAGGCACCAACAATGGTGTTATCTCTAATTTTGAAGGAGCATTTACTATCTCCGTTTCTTCGAAATCCACCTTAGTAATACGTTATCTTGGCTATTTGCCACAAGAAGTTTCTGTTGGCGGTAGGTCTACCCTGGTCATTCAGTTGAATGAAGACGCAGTGGCCTTAGGCGAAGTTGTAGCCATTGGGTATGCAACTGTCAGGAAAAATGATGCGACAGGTTCGATTACAGCTATTAAACCTGACAAATTAAACAAAGGTCTTACACTCAATCCACAAGACATGATCACGGGTAAAATTGCTGGTGTTGTTGTGACATCTGGAGGTGGAACTCCTGGAGGTGGAGCTACAATACGTATTCGTGGGGGTTCTTCACTAAATGCAAGCAACGATCCGTTAATTGTAATTGATGGGTTGGCAATGGATAACGAAGGAATCAAAGGGGTTGCAAATCCGTTAAGCACTATTAACCCGAACGACATTGAGTCCTTTACAGTTTTAAAAGATGCCTCTGCGACTGCCATTTATGGTTCCCGAGCATCGAATGGTGTAATCATAATTACGACCAAAAGAGGGGAGAAAAATTCGAAACCTCGTATTTCATATGATGGAAATATGTCAGTAGGAGTAGTTGGTAAAACGCTTGATGTGATGAGTGGTGATGAATTCCGTACTTATGCTAAGAAATTATATGCAGGTCAAACAGACGTTCTTTCAAAACTTGGAACTGCAAATACCGACTGGCAAAGTCAACTCTTTCAAACAGCCATAAGCCACGATCATAACATCAGTATTACGGGTGGTTTTAAAAACTTACCTTATCGGGTATCTTTCGGATATACAAATCAAGATGGTATCATTAAAACATCAAATTTCGAACGGTATACAGGTGCAATCAACCTGAATCCATCGTTCTTTGATGATCATTTAAAAGTTACATTGAACGCAAAAGGAATGTATGTCAATAACCGCTATGCTGATAACGGTACAATTGGTGCGGCTGCTTCTATGGATCCAACACAGACTGTAACTTCAGCTCAGGAGCCATACAAAACAACATTTGCCGGATATTGGCAATGGATAACAACTGGCACCACCTGGAATTCTTTGGCTGTGGCGAACCCTCTTGCAACATTAAATTTGAAAAGAGATATAGCTCATTCGAAGGATTTTATCGGGAATGCTGAATTCGACTATAAAGTGCATTTCTTACCAGAACTTCGCGCACACTTGTCATTGGGAACTGAAATGTCTGACGGAAAGCAAGATTTATACATTCCAACAACAAATGCAAGTGATGGTCAACTTGGACGTACGGGATTCGAAAAGATTACAAAATACAACAAATCATTGTCCTATTACATGGATTATGCAAAAGAACTTGGAATTCAAAAGCTTGACATCATGGCAGGTTACGAATGGCAACATTTCTATCGAAGCAAAAACAATAAATATTCCGCTTTAGACCTGAAAACCAATACAACCACAGATATATTTAAAACAGAAAGCTATTTGGTATCATTCTTTGGTCGTATTAATTATTCGATATTGGATAGGTATTTGTTAACAGCAACTGTACGTAACGATGGATCATCACGTTTTGCATCTGAAAATCGTTGGGGTTTATTCCCTTCATTAGCCTTCGCCTGGAAAATTAATGAAGAAGGTTTTATGAAAGGGAATACTGTCTTTTCGGATTTAAAACTTCGGTTAGGCTATGGTATAACCGGTCAACAAAACATAAACAGTGGTGATTACCAATATATTCCGGTTTATGTAACCAATATTGAAGGAGCAGCATATCCGATTGATGGCAGTTATATTCAGACGTACAGGCCAAACCCCTATAATAAGAGATTGAAATGGGAAACAACTACAACCTACAATGCAGGCCTTGATTGGGGAATTTTTAATAACCGGATTACAGGATCGATTGATGGATATTCTCGCATAACAGATAATTTGATAAGCAATGTAAATGTTGCAGCCGGTACAAATTTCAGCAATATTATAGCTCAAAATATCGGATCTCTCGAAAATAAAGGAGTTGAATTCACTATCACCGGGAAAGCAGTATCTACAAAAGATTTGACTTGGGATATTAGTTATAATGCAACTTACAATTACAATCAGATCACAAAGTTAACTGGTACCGGAGCGAATGTAGCTGTAACAGATAGAGGTATATCTTCAGGGACAGGTAATTATATTGAATATCAACAAGTAGGTTTCCCTGCATTTTCATATTATGTTTATCAACAGGTGTACGATGCGAATCACAAACCGATTGAAGGACTTTTTGTAGACAGGAACGGTGATGGGAAAATCAATGATGCCGACCGTTATTATAAACATAATCCGGCACCGGATGTAACCATGGGATTATCTTCAAAATTGGTTTACAAAAGTTTTGATTTTGGATTTACATTAAGGGCTAGTATTGGTAATTATGTTTACAATGATGTAGCGGCTAATAGGGCTAATGTAGGTCAGGGTGGTGTATGGTCAACTTCAGGATTTTTTGTTAACAAGCCTCAGTCGGCTTTTGAAACAAATTTTGTAGGAAAAACTAACTGGTATTTCTCTGATTACTATGTACAAAATGCTTCATTTCTTCGTTGTGACAACATAACTTTAGGTTATTCATTCAAAAACCTGTTTAAGGTAGTATCCAGCGGGCGTCTATCAGCAACATTACAAAATCCATTTGTTATTACTAAATATAAAGGATTAGACCCAGAAGTATTCGATGGTAGGGATAACAACATTTACCCTCGCCCAATTATGACAGTGATTGGATTAAGCCTTAACTTTTAATTAACCTGTAAAACAATTGTAAATTATGAACGTAAGACATAATAAAATAATAATCACGATCTTGTCGGTTATATTTGGTATCGGCCTGTCATCGTGCGTGAATGACCTGAATGTCACTCCTATTGATCCAAGTTCTATTACGACTTTTAATCAAGATGCCGTATTTGCCAAAGCCTACGCATCTTTAGCTCTTACCGGACAACAAGGGCCTGCCGGTAAAGGAGACTTAGCCGGTGTTGATGAGGGAACATCTTCCTTCATTCGATTAATTTGGAACCTGAATGAACTTTCGACCGACGAAGCCATTTGTTCATGGGGTGACCCGGGTGTACCTGAATTAAACTTCAACAAATGGACGGCTTCACACGATCAGGTAAAAGGAATTTATGCCCGCTTCTATTTTGGAGTATCTCTGTGTAACCTTTTCCTGGAACAAACTGCAGCTTTAACTGATGCAAAAACTGTTAAACAACGTGCTGAAGTCCGTTTCCTACGTGCATTGAATTACTATTATTTAATGGATTTGTTTGGGGATGTTCCATTCACTGAAGTTGTATCATTGGATCCTCCCAAACAAATTAAACGCGCAGATTTATATGCATGGCTTGAAAAAGAGCTAAAAGCAATTGATCCTGACTTAGCAACACCTCATTCCAATACATACTATCGGGTTGACCAAGTTGCTGAATGGTTATTACTGGATCGTTTATATTTGAATGCAGAGGTTTATACAGGTACAGCTAATTGGGGAGATGCAAAAACCTATGCAAAAAAAGTAATGGATTCCGGTTACAAGTTAAATCCTAGCTATGCCCAACTATTTATGGCCGACAATGCCGGGACCTTTGATGGATCAACCAATACAGCCCCTCAGGAGATTATTCTTCCGATAGCTTGCGATGGTGTGCAAACACAAAGTTATGGAAATTCGCTCTTCCTGATTGCCTCTATCCATACTTCCGGGATGCCTGATTGGGCTACATCAGAAGGTTGGGGTGGTAACCGTGCACGTGCTGCATTAGCAAATAAATTCTTTCCGAATGGAATACCTTCAGGAACTGATTTGACTAAACTTACTGCGTTTGCAGGAGATAAAAGAGCCATGTTTTATGGTTGGGATATTTCGGAGACTAAATCGACCGATCCGATGACCATCATAAATACTGGCATTTTTAAACAGGGTTTATCCGTTACGAAATTTACAAACGTACGTTTTGATGGTAAAAAATCAAACGATCCAAAGTTTACTGATACCGATGTGCCTTTATTCCGGGTTGCTGAAGCTTATCTTGCTTATGCTGAAGCTTCATTTCGTTTAGGAGACCAAGCAACAGCTTTAACCACAATTAATCAGTTGCGTGACAGAACCAGTGGGAGTGCCCCTGCTTTATCAAGCATTACGTTAGAAAAGATATTAGATGAATGGTCTCGTGAATTTTACTTCGAAGGACGTCGTCGTACTGATTTAATACGTTTCGGAGATTATGGTGGAAGCGATTACACCTGGGACTGGAAAGGTGGTACTGCTACTGGAACAAAATTCAGTAAGATTTACAATTTATTTCCAATCCCTTCAGACGATTTGAATGTAAATCCAAACTTAACACAAAACCCTGGTTTTTAATCGTGGTAAAATTCTAATTCATAAATAATAGCAATATGAAAAAAATTAATATAATATGTATTGTTTTACTCTGTCTAATTGGGGTTACTTCCTGTGAAGATCAGCCAGGGACCATAATTAGCAGTAAGGCACTTGATGGAAGTCTGACTTTCAAACTGAATCAACCACAATATTCAAATTATGTGCTTCAAGATGCCATTTCAACAAAAGACATGGATTCTCTTACTTGCGTTCAACCGGATTATGGGTTTACAGCTGCCGTAACTTACTCGACACAAGTATGTGGTGATGCCAATTTTACAGCAGGAACCTTTCAGACTTTACCAACAACCGTAAATGGTGAAAAAGTCGGAGTAAACGTAAAGGAAATGAATAAGGCAATCATCTCACTCTTTGGAAAATTACCAAATCCTGTAGTAGCTAAGAATGTATACGTAAGACTTAAAGCTTTCATCAGTGATGCCAGTTATTCTACAACAAGAGATAGTTTAATTGTAAAACCTCTGTATTCAAATGTTGTAAAACTAAAAATTACTCCGTATGAATTCCCATTGTTCGCTTACTCAGATAAATCAATCACGCTAAGGCAATGGTATATAATCGGCTTAGGTGGCAAATGGGATAATAATACCGCAGGATTAGGCGCTTCGTTAATTCCATTAAGTATAGTTCCTGGCAAGAAATACGACTTAAATGGTGATGGTGATTATACCTATACCGGTTATTTCTCTGCAACTACTAATTTCAAATTGGTTCGTGATATCGGAACATGGGCACCAGCATGGGCAATGACCGGTGGTGTACTTAAGCTGAACGGCGCCGACAATATTACTGTACCAACCAGCGGATATTATACTATCAGTTTAAACTCTATTGACAACACTATGACCATGGTAGCCGCAACAGCACCGGCAAAAAGTTATACTGCAATTGGCTTAATTGGTGCATTTAATGGTTGGGGAGGTGATGTCTTATTGACTGCCAATGCAAATACCCAAAGTCATATTTGGTATACCACATATACTTTTACCACTGCAGATGGTTGTAAATTCCGTGCTCCATTAGCAAATACAGATCCTTGGAATGTGAACTGGGGTTCAGCGACATTCCCTTATGGAATTGGCACAAATGGAGGGGATAATATTCTTTACTCCATAGGAAAATATACTGTCATATTTAACGACATTGATGGTTGTTACTATTTTATCAAATAAAAGAACTGAGTACTGCTGTTAAAACCAGCAGTACTCAATGAAAAGGAATAATTATTCATCATAAAAGATATAGAAAATGAAAAAAATAGTATTATTTATATTTTCAGTTGTAATTGGCTTATGCTTTGCCTCATGTGCAGATCCATATGGTAATCAAACAATAGCCAAGCCAGGCAGTTATGATAAGTTAACCCCACAGGACACCATTGGATTTACAGCTGTACTTAAAACCGGAGTAAGCCCGCTCACAATTCAGTCAACCAAATTGACAGATTCGTTATCATTAATAACAGTCAGTTCAGTACTTACCTTGGTAGATCCAACGGCAACAACACAATACTTGTTGCAATTTGCCAACACTTCGGATTTCGCTAAATTTAAAACCATTCCGATTTCATATAATGGGAAAGCCGGAGCTGATGTAAAAGTGAGCTACAAAAACTTTAATGATTCTGTTAAAGGATATAACAAAAACGCTGTACAACGGAGTGTTTATATTCGATTGTTAGCCTATATTGTACGTGGCGGCACAAAAAGCTTATACACCTCAGGCACGTTGACTGCCCTTGTTACTCCTTACAATTATCCTCCTCTGGCGGTGAATGATGTAGCAACTTTATCAATGAACAGTTCTGTGAAAATTGCTGTATTGAAAAATGATACCGACCCTGAAAAAGATGGTTTATCAATTGTGAGCAAAACTGCTCCAAGTCATGGAGCAGTTGTCATTAATCCGGACAGCACATTAACTTATACTCCTACCATCGGTTTCTCTGGTGTAGACAACTTCAGTTACACCATAAGTGATGGAAACGGGAATACAAGTACTGCATTTGTTGATGTAACTATCATGGCTGTGAATCCATTCTCTGCAGTAACGTTACGTCCATGGTTCCTGATAGGTGCCGCTATCGGAGACGGGAACTGGAGTAATTCAACCGCTGGATTGGGTGTATCCATTTACCCTTTAAGCGTTGTAACCGGAAACGTTTATAATATTGCAGGTGATGGCCAATATACGTATACCGGATTTTTCAAAGCAGCAACTGGATTTAAACTCATCCGCGATTATAGTATTAGCAGTTGGAATGAATCATGGGGTATGACTGGTTCAACTTTAGTACACAATGGTGGTGATAACATTACAGTTGCCACTGATGGTTACTATACCGTTTCATTGAACTCAATCGCCAATACCCTGACAATTACTCCGGCAACTGCTCCTGCTACCAGTTATACTTCCATGGGTATGATCGGAGAGTTTGCAGGTAGTGCATGGGGTACGGATATTGCAATGACAAAAGCACAATCAGCAAATAACCATATCTGGTATACGACCTTTACATTTACTACTGATTTTACTCCTCCTGTAGGAAGCGGTGGAATGAAGTTCAGAGCAAATGGTACCTGGGACAGGAATTGGGGTGATGGTAACTTCCCTACCGGACTTGGGACGAACAATGGAACAAATATTCCATTTAAAGCAGGTAAGTACACCATTATTTTAAATGACGTAGATGGTTCTTACTATTTTTTCAAATTGCCATAACCAATTGAATTAACACATTGATAAAAAGGCTGCATACTATAGTGCAGCCTTTTTATTTCACTTTTTACACTTTCAGATATTATTGCAATCGTTTGAGAAAGAAAAAACACTTTCTTCCCTTTATTTGTTATAAATCAGATGAATATTGCTTTATATTTGTTCTGTTTAAGAATCAAAAAATCAATTTAAGCTTACTACCAATAATAAAACAACGCAATGAAAAAATCAATCTTTACTCTGTTTATTCTTCTTGTATCAGTTTGGTGCAGTGGACAGTTGGTATCGACGAATCCCCAATTTTTGACCCAAGATGGTGGTGTAACCGAAATTACTTTTGATGCTGCCTCTACATTAGGAAATTTAGGTTTAAAAGGGTATACTGGTGATGTATATGCTCATGTGGGAGTTATTACCTCTGCCAGCACCAGTTCCTCCGACTGGAAATATGTAGTAACACCATGGCCATCAGCCACAAACCTGACATTGGCAAATACAGCTAAGAACAAGCTCACTTCCTTGGGGAATGATAAATGGAAACTGACAATTTCACCTACTATCAGGAGTTACTTTGGAGTACCATCAACAGAAGCAATCCTTAAAATAGCCCTTGTATTCCGGAATGCTGATGGCACAAAACAAGAAAAGACGAGTTCTGGTGGTGATATATTTATCGACATGGTGCAAACCGGTCTAAATGTTTCCTTTACCAATCCGGCAGTCAATCAAAGTGTCGCATTAGGTACCCTCATGAACATTCAATTTGGTGCTTCTTCACCTTCGAACCTGAACTTACTCATAAATGGCACAAGTGTTCAAACTGCCCTTACTTCGTCGACATTAAGTTATTCGTACACATTTGCCTCAGCCGGCAATTACACATTGATTGCACAAGCCAACCTAAGTGGAGTATTGGCTGCTGACACGATCCAGATATTTGTACCTGAAGCCGTTACAAATCAGGCACGTCCTGCAGGTGTAAAAGATGGTATTAATTACATCGATAATACGACAGCAACACTGGTTATGTATGCCCCTGGTAAAAGCAGTGTGTTTTTAATTGGAGATTTCAATAACTGGACACAGCTTAATACCTATCAATTAAAAAAGGACGGGGATTACTGGTGGTATACGCTTACAGGATTAACCCCCGGAACTGTCTATGGATACCAATACCTGGTGGATGGAACCTTAAAAGTAAGTGATCCCTATACAGAGATGGTACTTGACCCGGCAAATGATAAGTATATTAATTCAACGGCAACCGTATACCCGAATCTGAAACCATATCCTGTCGGCAAAACCGATGGATTAGTAGCTACACTTGAAACAGCTAAACCGGCTTATAGCTGGCAGGTTCCTACTTTTACCATGCCTTCTGCCCAGAACATGATGATTTATGAATTATTACTCCGTGATTTTACTCAGGAAAAAACATTAGCAGCTGCGATTACAAAGCTCGATTATCTGAAGAATCTTGGAATAACTGCCATAGAATTAATGCCGGTTCAGGAATTTGATGGTAATTTAAGTTGGGGATACAATCCAAATCATTATTTCGCCCCTGATAAAGCCTATGGAAATCAAAACATGTATAAAACGTTTATTGATGAATGCCATAAACGTGGTATGGCTGTCATTCTGGATATGGTTTTCAATCAGGCTACCGGTCAATGCCCTTTTGCCATGCTTTACTGGGATACAGTAAATAGCAGGCCTGCAGCCAATAATCCATGGATGAATCCGGTTGCACCACATCCTTACAGCGTATTTAATGATTTCAATCATAGTTTTTCAGGTACCAAAGAATACTTTAAGCGGGTACTGCAATACTGGATTACGGAATATAAAGTAGACGGTTATAGAATGGATTTAGCAAAAGGTTTTACTCAAAATGCTACTTCAGGTGAGCCCGCTGTAAGTAATTACGATCAATCCAGAGTAAATAATCTAACTGATTATTACAATGCTGCAAAAGCGGTGAAAAGCGATGTAATGTTTATTTTAGAGTTTTTAGGGTATGGCAGTAACAGTGATGGTAATGCAGAAGAAAACAAATACGCCTCTGAAGGCATTTACCTCTGGCGGAACTTGAATTATGCTTATTCACAATCTGCTATGGGCAGTCAAACAGGCAGTGATTTCACCGGAATGGTTGCTTCTCCTCCCAATTGGGTAGGATATGCTGAAAGCCATGATGAAGAACGCAACTTTTACAATGCCAAGGTAAGTGGGTTAGGTAATATAACTACCGATTCGATAGCCCGGGTAAATCGTGTTCCTTTAAATATTGCCTTTACTACCCTTCTTCCAGGTCCGAAAATGATGTATGAATTTGGAGAAATGGGGTATGATTATTCGATTAATTCATTTGGCGGTCGAACCAATGAAAAACCTTCGGCATGGGGTTGGTTAAACCTGGCACATAGAAAAGCAGCATCCGATGCAAGTGCGAAAATTATGACTCTGCGAAGATTATACCCAACAGCATTTAACCAGGGTACATTTGCATACAATATAGCTTTTGCCGATTGGAATGCAGGTCGAAGAATTGCGCTTACCCATGCCGATCTGGATATGATCGTATTGGGAAATTTCAATGCTTCAGCCACTATAACTGTCACGCCTAATTTTCAAAAAACAGGAACCTGGTACAATCTTATCACCGGGGAACAACTTAATGTGACAAATACAGCTATGACAGTCAGCATGCAGCCGGGGCAACTATTGATCTATACCGACAGGATCATCAATCTGCCAAATGGAATTAATAACCCTGCCGATCAATCCGGGATATCTGTATTCCCAACTGAGACATCGGGCCTTGTATATATAACGACACAAGATAACGTGAATAATGTCCGGATATACAACCTGCAAGGATTGTTGGTAAAGTCATTCCAGAACAGCACTTCAGTAGATATTTCGAATCTGGCTGCCGGTGTTTATATGCTCGAAGTAAACACACTGCAGGGTAAAAGCATTCATAAGATCATAAAACAATAAATCTCATCTAAGCTGAATCAATTTCAACAACGGGACGTCCTTATCGACGCCCCGTTGTTTTTTATGCCTGTCCGAAACATCCAACTTTCTCACAACCGTTATAAGGAGAACGAATCAACTCACACCATAGTTTTAAGTCCGATAGCAGGATCATTACGCGCCGGCTCATATCCTCGTAGATTTCAAAGTTGGCTGAGAACACTGCTGCCTGCTGCCGTTCAAATACCTACTGGTATTCAAAGGCAGGTGCGATCATTTTTCACTGAAAAACCGGCTGAATTGAGGTTGTATTTATTTAAGGTTGATAGGGGGTTGCCTTAGGGTTGCCATAGGGTTGCCATAGGGTTGCCATAGGGTTGCCATAGGGTTGCCATAGGGTTACCTTAGGGTTGCCATAGGTAAATCCCTCCGAACCCCCTCGGAACCCCCTCGAAAGCCCCTCTGAACCCTCTCTGACTTTCCTTTATAGGGAGTGTTCACAGAACTGTGTCTTTTATACATCCAAGACAACACGGATCTAATAGGATCCTTTATAATACGGTATTACATACGTGTCAGATCCGTTTTACAGAAAACAGGTTGATACTATGATGTTAAACAAATGTATATGGGACTTACTCGGAAGCCTGGTCTACCTTGCACGTTTTGAGAATATTTCAGGGAACAACTTTGCAAATTATACTTCCTGACAGATAAAAAGGAAGCTCCTCAAAACAATGTTTTGAGGAGCTTCCTTAATAAATTATACTACGATTCAGCTTACTTCTTGCTCAATGACTCAAGTGCCTTTTTCACGGTTTTATCATCTTTGTACAGCAACGGATAGAACCCTGAATCTCCCAGGATATTCCGGGAGATATATGCATTTAATTGCATTAGCAGAAATCGCTTGGATATATTTATCTGTTTCCAGTTCGCTGCCACCCCTTTGGTAGTTGAAAAAGCCACAAAATCATTAATCATATTCTGGCTTGTGAGGTATTTATCCAGTTGTTGCCAGGTTTTAAAGGTCTTGAGTTTATCCCGGTTCCTGTCAACATACTGGAAAGCAAATTGGTACAGGTATCCGTAATTGATGACTTTATTCAGGTAAGGAGTATATTCCAGCGTGTCCCTTGGAACAAAGATATCCGGCATTATACCTCCGCCGCCATACACGGTTCGTCCTCCAAATGTTTTATACTTCTGTTTTGCAAGGACATGGATGCTGTCCTTACTGTCTATTTCACCATGCATATAACGATGTGCAATATCCATTTCATAATCCTGTGACTTTCCTTTCACATACGGTTTTTGGATACTTCTCCCTGATGGCGTATAATACCTGGCTACAGTAAGCCTTACGGCTGATCCATCAGGTAAATTAAGCTGTTGTTGCACCAACCCTTTCCCAAATGAACGTCTGCCTATGATTAACCCCCTGTCGTTATCCTGTATGGCACCGGAGAATATTTCGCTGGCAGAAGCAGAAAATTCATCAATCAACACTACAATTGGTTGGTTAATACAACTTCCTTTGCCATCTGATTTTGCATCCATGCGTGGATATGCTTTTCCTTTGGAATAAACAATCATTCTTCCGGCTGGCAGGAATTCATTGACCATGTTTGTAGCCTGTTCCATAAACCCGCCACTATTTTCGCGCAAATCAATAATGTATTTTTTAGCTCCCTGTGCCCGGAGTGTGGCTATCGAATTCAAAAACTCCGTATAGGTTGTAGCACCAAATTTGTTGACTTTTATAAACCCGACACCCGGTTCAATCATATATGCAATATCAACGGTATTGACCGGTATTTCACCCCGGGTAATTGAATAATGCAATACTTCCTTGGCTTTTCCTCTACGAACTCCCAGCTTGACAAGAGTCCCCTGCTTACCACGAAGTTTCTTCATCACCCGTTCGTTCGTAATCTTTTTACCAACAAAGGCTGAATCATTTACCTGAACAATGCGATCACCGGCCAATAGTCCTACCTTTTCTGAAGGTCCACCACGAACAACAGCAACGATCATAACTGTATCGTTTTGGATATTGAACTGAACTCCAATCCCACTAAAACTCCCTTCCAGTTCACTATTCACATCTGCCAGATCGGATGCAGGGATATAAACAGTGTGAGGGTCAAGCTTGGAAGTAAGGTCAGTCATTAACTCCTCTGTCAACTCCTTGACATTAACCGTATCGACATATTGAGCATTTATAATGGAAAGCAGATCATCTACTTTGCTATGGGATAACATGCGTGAAAATCCTGAACCGTTTGCACGCCTGGAAAGCAAATTCCCAAGGATTATTCCGCTAATTATTGCAACAAAGACAATCAATACCAACAACAAATTTTTCTTATTCATAAAACATTCATTTGTAAATAATACTAGGAAACAAATACACGTTCAGGCGGAATATCAGACGGAATAATTCCCTGTCTATTCAGCCTCTTTCTCCAGGTAAATAACTTCTATATTAGCTCGTTGCAGTAGTTCAACTCCATCCATAATGCGATATTGTTCTCCAAACACAACGCGTTTTATTCCAGCCTGAATAATTAACTTTGCACATTCTATGCAAGGTGAAGCAGTAACATACAGGGTAGCATTATCACTGCTGTTGTGTGAACGGGCTATTTTAGTGATTGCATTCGCTTCAGCATGTAAAACATAAGGCTTTGATACATTGTTTTCATCTTCGCAATTATTTTCAAATCCGGAAGGTGTTCCATTGTACCCATCTGAAATAATCATTTGGTTTTTCACAAGCAATGCCCCCACTTTTCGGCGGTCACAGTATGAGTTTTCAGCCCATATTCTGGCCATACGCATATACCGGCTATCCAGTAATTGTTGTTTCTCAGTCATTCTTATGTAGTTGATTGGATTCTTGGTTATCCCGATAGCTATCGGGAGGTTGATTGAGTTGATTGAATTGATTAAGTTAGCTGATAGATTAAGTTATTTATGGAGCCCGATCATGCTTGATACTCATTCCTCATTCCTTAGCTCTTACCTCTTACTCCTTACTTCTTCTTTAAAAGTTCATTCGCAAACTCAATCAAATTCACTCCGGAGAAATTACCTGAAGTCATCAGTAAGAGAGCCGAGTTATCATAATTCAGGCTGCGAAGATTCTGCTGTAACGCTTCCGAGTCAGTAAAAACAGTCAGGTTATTACCTCCAAATGCTTTTCTTACATGTTCAGGATCTATATCTTTTAAATGCTTATGCTGAATAACTTCCGGATTATAATAGACAAACGCTACATCAGCTTCGCTCATACAACCTGCATATTGGGGAAGAAACTCTTCAGTAAGGCTGCTGAAGGTATGCAATTCCATACACGCAATCAGTTTGCGGTCGGGATATTGTTGTTTAACAGCAGTCACTGTTGCTTTCAGTTTAGATGGAGAATGTGCAAAATCCTTAAATGCCACAGAATCGCTTATTTCGCAAATCTTTTGTAAACGGTTGGAAGCTCCCGGGAATTCTGAGATCACAGAGTAAAACTGTTCATCCGCCACGCCTATCTGTCTACATGCCAACCTGGCAGCATTCATATTTTGCAGGTTATGTTCCCCGAATACCTTCAACTGCACATCGCCATATTTAGTTATCAGGCTTGTAACTCCATTTTTCACTTTATATTCAGGAGTATTATATGGGAAAGGAACAATATCGCGTCGCAGGTGCTGAGCTATTTCATTCAGGTTTTCATCGCCATCAAAGTAGATCAGTCTACCCTGTACTTCCATTGAATCAGCAAATTTACGGAACTGTTCAACATAATTCTCAAATGTAGGAAATACATTGATATGATCCCAGGCAATTCCGGTTAGTACGGCAATATGGGGCTTATATAAATGGAATTTCGGCCTGCGGTCAATGGGTGAAGTCAGATACTCATCCCCTTCAAAAACAGCGATACGCGATTCGTATGAAAGCTTTACCATATTATCAAAACCTTCTATCTGGGCACCAACCATGTAATCTGCTTCAATTTTCAATTGTTTTAAAACAAACAAAATCATAGCAGTAGTTGTTGTCTTTCCGTGGCTTCCTCCAATCACTATGCGGGTTTTACTGCGGGTTTGCTGGTAAAGATATTCAGGAAAAGAATAAATTTTCAATCCCAATTCTTTAGCACGAATTAATTCAGGATTATCCACTGCAGCGTGCATACCTAAAATAACAGCTTGTAATCCCTTGTGAATTCGATCAGGAAACCATCCCATTTCGTCGGGCAATAGACCATGTTCTTTAAGACGACTACGTGAAGGTTCGAATATCTCATCATCCGATCCTGTCACTTGAAAATTATCTTTTTTGCTGATAGCAATGGCTAAGTTGTGCATGGCAGCTCCACCTATGGCAATAAAATGAACACGTTGCATATGATTGGATGATGAATGTTTTTACTTATTTTTGTCGAAAATTAATTAAAACACAAATGTACTAAAAAGTTCGTCAAGTTTATAAGGATTGATTGCCTGTATAATGTATATTAAATGAAAGTTTGTAAAGTTTAATTTCTATTACAATCGGCGCATTCAATAAATTAACTTTTAAAATGAACCACCACAATGAAATTATATAAAATCGAAGCAGGTTCTTTCCATGTAGATGGAGGCGCAATATTTGGGGTAGTGCCAAAACGAGTTTGGCAAAAAAGGTATCCGTGTGATGATGAAAACTTTTGTCAGCTCAATATGCGATGTTTATTCATTGACACTGGTGAAAAACGTATAATCATCGACACAGGGACGGGTGATAAACAACTGGAATACCTGAAATACTACAATTTCAAAGGAGTTATTAATTTTGAATCTGAGTTAAACAAGCTTGGGTATCATTGTTCAGATATTACGGATGTGATACTGACTCATTTGCATTTTGATCACTGCGGTGGATGTACACAGTTTAATGCTGACCGCACCAACGTTGAGTTGACATTTCCAAATGCCATGCATTGGGTTGGAGAGGAACAATGGAAAAATTTTCTTTCCCCGAATGTACGGGAAGGAGATTCCTATTTTGCAGAGAATATGTTACCGGTACAGGAAGCAGGAAAATTGAAATTAGTAAGTGAGAACCAATGGATTTGCCCTGAAGTGGAATTGCGTATATTCAACGGTCACACCCTGGGACAACTTGTAAGCTATATTCATAAGGGAGTAAAGACATATGTATATGTTGGGGATGTGATACCGATAGCACCTTCTATACCGGTTTCCTGGATCTCAGCATTTGACACATATCCCATCACAGCCATGAATGAAAAGAAAGTTTTGCTGAATGAAGCCTCAGAGAAAAACCAAATCCTTTTCTTTGAACATGATGCCTATACGGAATGCAGCACGGTAAAAGAAATGTATGGCAAATACCGGATAGATGAAAGCTTCACGTTGTAATTTTGTTTAAACGGCAAAGTAGGCTTCCAGTTCTTTCAATGTATCGGCATCCGTATGGATATCTTTTACAATTTTCCCTTTTTCAAGCACGACAATCCGTTTACACACTTCGGTGACATGATTTAAATCATGACTTGAAATGAGCATGGTCATGTTGAATTGAGTCTGCAAATCAACTAAGAATCGTTTCAGGCGTATCTGAGAAGACGGATCAAGGGCAGTAAATGGTTCG
>Ga0302286_10000741_pt1 | contig 25614 bp, 19 predicted proteins | sample III_Fen_E2_3_FD_198765 | JGI IMG/M metagenome (GOLD analysis project Ga0302286, IMG submission 198765) | Peat permafrost microbial communities from Stordalen Mire near Abisko, Sweden - III_Fen_E2_3 | ecosystem: Environmental > Terrestrial > Soil > Wetlands > Permafrost | place: Sweden: Abisko...
CTGAAAAGAATCCTCAAGTTAACGAACTAAAAAGGGTGCAGAGAACCAAAATGACACAAAAGCACCCCACGTAAAGTACTCAGAAGCACTTTTGATCCGAAAATTTGCACTTCGCACTATAAAAAAACTGGCAGATGAAAGTTTGGACTTCATCTGCCAGCTATTTGTATTAATGGATTATTTTAACGGGGATACTTTTTCAGTGCCCTCAAATTAGTTTCCCCTTTTTTTATCGTGATGTTTTAACCTTTCGAAGCCAGTGGCTTTACTAAATTATCATTTGCTGTTCTTTTTGATATACTGTTCCAAAGCCATAGTCATTGATGGTGCATCAACGGTTGGAGCTTCAATATCAAGTCTCAATCCGGCATCTTTTACTGCCTTCGCTGTCGCAGGACCGAAACAGGCAATTTTAGTCTCATCCTGAGAAAAATGTGGAAAGTTCTGCATCAGCGACTGAATTCCGGAAGGGCTGAAGAATACCAAAATATCGTAGTTTACATCTTTTAGGTCGGATAAATCACTGCTTACCATTTTGTAAATGACAGCTTTGGTGTAATTGTATCCGGCTTTGTCGAGCAAAGAAGTAATTTCGGGCTGATTTACCTGAGACATAGGCAAAAGAAATTTTTCATCTTTGTGCTTTTTCATCACGTCAATCAGATCCGAGAACTTACCGGAGCCATAAAAAATCTTCCGTTTTCGGTAGACAATGTATTTCTGTAGATAAAAAGCAATTGCTTCAGAAATACAGAAGTACTTCATAGTGTCAGGAATTGTCAGACGAAGTTCTGTGCAGATGTTGAAAAAATGGTCGATAGCCGTACGGCTGGTGAAAATAACTGCCGTTTGATCAAGTATCTGTACTCTGGTTTGTCTAAATTCCTTTGCAGAAACACCTTCTGCCTGAATGAAAGGACGGAAATCAACCTGTACATTGTTTCTTTCTGCCAGATCAAAATAAGGCGATTTGGCAGTTTCAGGTTTGGGTTGCGAAACTAAAATTTTCTTGATCTTCAAGGTAATTGATTTTAATTAATCCTTCACTACTTTTAGTTTAACACGGCAAAATAGATTAGAATTAAGGGTAAAAATTCAAGGGTACAAAGGTATAAAATCAAATATGAAATTGAAAAATGTTTTTTCAAGAAAATTTTTCCTCCTCTAATCAGCGACAACAAATAGAAAACGGCGATTACAAACAATCCGATTATAAACAAAGGTTCAATATTTGTCATTGGAATAAAGGCAATTACAGCCGTCACGGGGAGTAAAAACATTCCCAAAACTCTGGTGTGTGTTGATATACAAAATAGATATTCCTGAACATCCGGCTTACTTTCGGTCAGGATTCCAATCAGAAAATAAATGATTTTTTTTGCAATGAAGTACCCGATTACAAGAATTAGGCAGCTTATGTATAATGAATGTGATTTTGCATCTCCGATTGAAAGTTGATGAGCATGCATAAACTGATATACAAACAATGAAAATACCAAACTAAAAACCAGATCAAGCCTGAACGAAGCATGGAACAGGTTAAAATAGCGTTCGCGGAATAGTCTGGTAAAGGTTGAATAGTTGATTGTTGAATGGACTAACTGACTTAAGTACTTGTTGAAAATCAGCCGAACCGATGCAAAAAGTAAAAATGCCATTAACAAAACGCCAACCAGCCAGTCTGGATTTGAACGGATAAGCTTTTTCCCGGGGAAAACAACTTCAACCTTTTGGAGTACGGTATAGAGTGAGTCGTATGGTAGTTGACGAACTAAATCTCTTTGGTAGTTGAATTTTGGAGTGTAGTCTTTTCGAAATTGCGACCATTCTTGTTTATATCCAAAAACGATCACGCTATCCGGTGCGATGTAGTTATTCCGGATTGAGTCCTGAAGTATCGAATCGCGTTGGCTAGGTGTGGTTGCTCCGAGTTCCTGAGAACCGTTTTGGGTTTTCAAAAAAGTCGCATTCAAATCCAGAGTTGAGGTTTGGTTTGTTGAATTGGATTGAATTGATTGCATACCGCTTGCCAATTGTATAAGTTTGTGGTCGCAAAAGTAATGATTAATACTTTTTATTTGATCACATCAATAGGCTAAAACCGTAAAATTAACATCGATGATTCAAAACACCATAAAAATTTATCAGGCTCCACTTCAGGGATTCACCGATTTTACATACCGAAATCTACTTTTCGAGGTATTTGGTGGTATCGATAAATACTTCGTTCCATACCTTTCGTACGGTAAAGGGCGGGAGATTAAAAAGTCGCAGTTAAGGGAAGTTTTTCCTGAAAACAATACGGTTTCTCCGGTTATTCCTCAGGTTTTGTTTTCTGATCAACAGGAACTTATTGATTTGGTTACTATTCTTGTTGATTACGGTTTCGAGGAGATTAATCTGAATCTTGGCTGTCCTTATCCGATGGCAACTAACCGTGGCCGGGGAGCTGCCTGGCTCGAAAAATCGGATGCGCTTAAGGAGGTTCTTGACGGACTTTACAATAAAGGATTTGCTGTTAAATTTTCAGTAAAAATGCGGGCCGGAATGAATAGTGAACGTGAAGCGCTATCTGTTTTGCCTGTTCTGAACCAGTTTCCTTTGGAAGAAATAATTTTTCATCCGAGAACAGCCAGCCAGATGTACACCGGAACTGCAGATCCGAAATGGTTTGCTGATGTTCTTCCGGAGGCGAAACATCCGATGGTTTACAATGGTGATATTTTGACCATAACTGATTTTCAGAACCTGCAACTTACTTTGCCTGAACAAACTTCGTGGATGATCGGTCGCGGTTTACTGATAAACCCGGCGTTGGCCTTATGCCTCAAAGGAGAATCTTTTGAGCAAAAGGAACTCCGGAAAAAGATGAAAGAGTTTCACGATCGGTTGCTGGAAGCTTATTCGGCCAAACTTGCCGGTGGTGGCCATTTGCTGATGAAAATGTATCAGTTCTGGACTTATTTCAGCGAATCATTTGAAAACCCACACAAAGCATTGAAATTGGTTAAGAAAGCTGGTAGCGTTCCGAAATACAATGCTGCGGTGGCCGAGATTTTCAATAATCTGTAAAGTCTAGTGGGCATCCAGCCAGTTAGCTCCGGAATTCATTTCCACGGTTAATGGCACGCCAATTTCCACAGCATTTTCCATTTCCTGTCTGACAATGGCTTTCATCTGTTCCAGCTCGGGTTTCCACACGTCGAAGTTCAACTCATCGTGTACCTGTAGAATCATTTTAGATTGAAGTTTCAGGCTATTCATGGCTTTCCAGATGTTAATCATTGCCAGTTTAATCACGTCGGCTGCCGAACCCTGGATGGGAGCATTAATGGCATTTCGCTCGGCCGCACCACGAACCACGGCATTGGCCGAGTTGATGTCGCTTAAATAGCGTTTTCGCCCCATGATGGTTTCAACGTACCCTTGATTACGCGCATTTTCGATGCTCGAGTCCATGAATTTTTTAATATCCGGAAAGTTTTCAAAATAGCCGTCGATTAATTCCTTGGCCTCGGTTCGTGGAATGTTCAGTCGTTGCGACAAGCCAAATGCCGAAATTCCGTAAATGATCCCGAAGTTGGCTGTTTTAGCTTTCCGACGCATATCCGACGTAACATCCCCGAGCGGTATTTTATAGATTTTAGCGGCTGTGATGGAGTGGATATCCTGATTGTTGTGGAAGGCTTCAATCATCTGGCTATCCTTGCTTAATGCGGCCATAATGCGCAATTCAATTTGCGAGTAGTCGGCTGAAAGGAAGGTATGCTGATCATCGGACGCAATAAATGCTTTGCGCAGTTCGCGGCCGTTTTCGTCACGAATCGGAATGTTCTGCAAGTTTGGATTGGTCGAACTTAACCGTCCGGTAGCCGCAACAGCCTGATTGTATGAGGTGTGAATTTTCTTTGTTCTCGGATTAATAAGCAATGGCAAAGCTTCAACATAAGTCGATAGCAACTTTTTTAAGCCTCTATATTCGAGTATTTTGGCCACAATTGGATGTTTGTCCTGAAGCTTTTCGAGTGTTTCTTCGGCAGTTGAATACTGCTTGGTTTTAGTCATTTTAGCGTTCGGATCGATCTTTAATTTTTCGAACAAAATGACTCCCAGTTGTTTGGGCGAAGAAACATTGAAATCTTCTCCGGCCATCTGAATGATTTCTGCTTCAATTCCGATGATTTGTTTGCGCAAAACGTCGGAATAAACAGCCAGTTCGGAAGTATTCAGGCTAACTCCCTCGTGTTCCATGTCGGCCAAAACATAAATTAGCGGCATTTCAATTTCGTCGAAAAGTTTTCGGCTACCGCTGTTATCAAGCTCTTTTTCAATAACCTGTTTCAGTTGCAGGGTCAAATCAGCATCTTCACAGGCATAATCGCGCAGTTGTTCTGGTTTTGCACTTCGCATAGTCAGCTGGTGCAAGCCTTTTTTGCCGATCAGGCTTTCGGTGGTGATTTTCTGATAATGTACGTATTGTTCGCACAGATAATCCAGATTATGGCGCAACTCCGGTTGAATCAGGTAATGAGCAATCATGGTATCAAACAACCGGCCTTTGATTTCAAGTCCGTAATTTTTTAGGATCGAAAGGTCGTATTTGATGTTCTGCCCAACTTTCAGGATCTTTTCATCACCAAACACATGGCGGAATTCCTGCACAATTTCGGTGGCTTGTTGTCGGTTGGCTGGCAATGTGACGCAATAAGCCTCGTGGCTGCGAAAGGCGAACGACATACAAACCAACTCTGCAGTTTGTGTATCAAGTCCGGTAGTTTCCGTATCGAAACAGAATTCCTTTTGAACCGACAGTTCGGCGCGTAAGCTGGCTCGCTGTTCGGGGGTTTCAATCAGGTAATACTGATGAGGAACGGTGTCTATTGAATCCAGATTCGTTATTTCAACAGGTTTTTCGGCCGGAACAGGATCAGAAAAACCGAATAAAGTTCCTTGTGAAAACTGAGCATCGGAAACAGGCTTGGCGACTGGTGCAGTTTCCTGTTTGCGTATAAGTTGCCGGAATTCAAGTTCCGAATAGATTTCATTTAATTTTTCGGTATTGGGCTCTTCCATAATGAGCTTGCTTTCATCAAACTCGACCGGAACATTCAGGATAATTTCGGCCAACTGGCGCGACATACGCACCTGTTGCTCAAATTCAACCAGATTATCTTTCAGTTTTCCTTTTTGGTCGTTGATGTTCTGGTAGATTCCATCAATCGATTTATAGGTTGAAACCAGCTTCATCGCTGTTTTTGGCCCAACACCCGGGCATCCTGGAATATTGTCGGATGTGTCGCCCATCAGTCCAAGTACATCGATGACCTGCCATGGTTCGTCGATCAAAAAGTTCTCCTGAACCTGAGGGATTCCCCATATTTCGGGTTGCTCCCCGCCTCGCGAAGGTTTGTACATGAAAATATTTTCAGAAACCAGCTGGGCATAGTCTTTGTCCGGGGTCATCATGTAAGTGGTGTAGCCCATTGTTTCGGCTTTTTTGGCCAGAGTTCCAATCACGTCGTCAGCTTCAAAACCGGCTTTCTCCAGAATCGGAATTCGGTATGCTTCAATGATTTTTCGCACGTAAGGAATGGCTTTGCGCATGTCTTCGGGCATTGCTTCGCGGTTGGCCTTGTACTCTTTATACATTTCGTGCCGAAACGTTGGTATATTCAAATCGAATACAACAGCGATATGAGTTGGTTTTTGCTCGCGCAGCAGTTGTTCCAGAATATTCACGAACCCAAGCATGGCCGAAGTATTCAGTCCCTTGGAGTTGAACCGTGGATTCTTGATGAAAGCAAAATACGAACGGTAAATCAATGCATAGGCATCGAGCAGGAAAAGACGTTTATCGGAACTGGTATGATCGGTCATAGATTGTTTTTTAAACTTTAAACTTGGAACGTTTAACTTTTCTGGTCGCTTGCAAACCATTCGGCAAATGAGCTGCTGGTTTCAAACAGGCGGACGCTGAAAAGTTCGACATTGGAAGGCAACATCGGTTTTATTTTTTCGGCAATATATACGACTATATTCTCGGAAGTTGGCTGAAACGGCACCACCTGATGTCGCTCATACATCTGTCCCAGCTGGCTTAATTTATCGGTGGGTGCTTTTTCGTTAATCATCAGTGAATGGTCGAGCTGGCTGATAATCTGCTCCTGAATAAGTTTCTTCAGAACGCTGAAATCGATCACCATACCGTCTTTGGGGCTTCCGGGTTCTTGCAGAGGTTCGCCTGTAACCGTGATTTGTAGTTTGTAGGAATGGCCGTGAATGTTTCGGCAAAGCCCGTCGTAGTTGAGCAATGCATGCGACATTTCGAAGCCAAATTGTTTGGTTACCCTAATTTTTGCCATATTCAGAATTTATTGGAGGTCGAATTTAGAAAGATTGTTGCAATAATCGGAAACAAAAAACATCCGGTTTTTAACGAGTGACGAATTCTTTCCTATTCGCAGGTGCAATGTTGCAAACAGTCAATGATCTGACTTAGAATTTCAAATTTCAAATAGTAATACGTATTTTTCCCCTCACGACGGGAGCAAAGAACTCCTTTATCTTTTAGAATACCCAAATGGTGTGAGGTAGCCGATTGCTCGAGACCCAACAATTCGTGTATTTCGGTTACGGTTAGTTTTTTACCACCTTCCAGATGTTTAAGAATAGCGATCCGAACCGGATGTGCGATGGCTTTTAGCATACTGGCTGCCATTTCTAAACGGTCGGGATCTATTTTCTGAATGTCCATCATGATTTGAATTTTACGGATGCAAATATATCAATAATTAGCTTGTATGGAAATTACGTCTGGACCTATTGTGACTCCAGAAATATTTTAAATCATTGAAAATTAGTTTTGTATGCATTAATTTTTCGAAAAAGAGCAATCCCTTCGCTTTTCTGAAAGAAGTCAATATATTTTCTAATTTTGAAACATTCAAAAAAAGCAGGAATGACCTCTTTGGACATCATACAATCGCCCATCAACGAAGAACTCAAAACGTTCGGACCATACTTCAAAGAAGCTATAAAAAGCGACATCCCTTTTCTTCATCTGGTTATCCAATATGTTCTCCGGAAAAAGGGGAAGCAAATGCGTCCCATGTTCGTTTTTCTGTCGGCCAAGATGTGTGGCGAATTCAACGATACCACTTACCTTGCAGCTTCGTCTATTGAGTTATTGCATACCGCAACTTTGCTGCACGATGATGTGGTTGATGAATCGTACGAACGCCGGGGTAGCTTTTCTATCAATGCGTTATGGAAGAATAAGATTGCAGTTCTGGTCGGTGATTTCATTCTGGCTCGCGGATTCCTGAATACCCTCGATCATAAAGAATATCGTTTTCTGCACCTGATTTCCAGAGCTGTGAAAGATATGAGCGAAGGTGAAATCCTGCAAATGCGCAAAAGCCGGAAACTGGATATCGACAATGAGACTTACTACGAGATCATCCGCAAAAAAACAGCTTCGCTTATTGCTACCAGTATGGCGATGGGAGCAGCTTCGGTAACCAAAGACGATGAAATCGTAGAAAAAATGTTTCAGATCGGTCTGGACGTTGGCATTGCTTTTCAGATTAAAGACGATATTTTCGACTACCAAAGTAAAGGTATTCTGGGCAAACCAACCGGAAACGACATCAAAGAGAAAAAGATTACCTTACCCTTGCTTTATGTGCTGAATAACTGCGAAGCCGGCGAACGAAGCCGGATACTGCGACTGATCAAACGAAAAAACAAGAATCAGGCAAAGGTAAAGGAACTGGTTGATCTGGTCGTGAACCGTGGCGGACTGGAGTATGCTTCTCAGATCATGAACGAATTTCGCGAAAAAGCCATTGCCGGAATTATGGAATTTCCTGAAAGTGAGTCGCGAACGGCTCTTGTTGAACTGGTTAACTATTCTACAACAAGGAAGAAGTAGGTTCGTTCTTCCAATAAACAGAAACTAAAAAGCCATCGATAACAGGTATCGACGGCTTTTTAATATATAAGAATGTTTAACCTATTTCAATGAAGCCAAAGCTGCATCGTAATCCGGTTCGTCAACGATTTCAGCAACCTGCTGGCTATAAATTACCTGCTGTTTTTCGTCCAGAACAACTACCGAACGAGAGTGCAGATTAGCTAAAGGACCAGTTGCAATTTCCAATTGATAGTCTTTCCCAAACTTGCCTGTTGCGAAATCCGAAACCGTAATGGCGTTTTCAATACCTTCAGTTCCGCAGAAACGAGCCTGAGCAAAAGGTAAATCGCGCGAAATGCAGAGTACGGTTGTATTTGCGAGTCCAGCTGCGAGTTTGTTAAATTGGCGAACTGAAGCAGCACAGGTTCCGGTGTCCAAACTTGGAAAGATATTGAGTACGAGTCGCTTTCCTGCGAAATCTTTTAACGATACTTTGGATAAATCATTTTTTATCAATTCGAAATCAGGAGCTTTTGTCCCTTTTGCAGGAAGTTCACCTATCGTTTGAATTGCATTGCCTTTAAGTGTAATTGTTGCCATAATTTTAAATGTTTTAATGAATTTCGGTTTTGTGATTCTTAAAACAGTTTCGATCCTAAAAATGTTTAACGTTGCTCCCGGTTATTTTTTCGAGCAGGTTATTGGCTAAACGGCTTGCTCCGATGCGGAATAATTCGGGTGTCAGCCATTCATCGCCCAGTATTTCCTGAACGATAGTCAAATACAGAATACTATCTTCCGGAGTTACAATGCCTCCGGCGGGTTTAAACCCAATTTTTTTACCAGTTTCTTCAAAGTGCTGTTTTATTGCCAAACACATGATTAATGCAGCTTCAGGAGTGGCTGCCTGTGGCAATTTACCTGTTGATGTTTTGATGAAATCAGCTCCGGCATTCATTGATAAGACTGAAGCTTGCCAGATTTGGTCGGCAGTTAGAACTCCGGATTCCAGAATCACTTTCAAATGGGCTTCTCCTATTGCTTTCTTGATCGCTGAGATTTCATTGGTACAAGTGTCAAAATCACCGGCAAGGAAGGCCCACAAGGGAATTACGATGTCGATTTCGTTGGCTCCGTCAGCAACTGCCAGACGCGACTCTTCGATTTTCAGCGAAGTAAAGGTCATTGACGAAGGAAATCCCCCGGAAACCGCAGCAATAGAGATGTTGGAAACTTTTAGGGTGTTTTTGACAGCTACAGCCATGTTCGGGTAAACGCAGATGGCTGCAACATTGTTAATGGCTGGATATGTTTTTGAGAAACTATTCACTTTTTCGGTGAATGCAGCCACTGAATCCAAGGTATCTGTTGAGTTGAGGGTTGTCAGGTCGATGCATGAAAGTGCTTTTTCGAACATTTTTTTCGTATAGTTTTTCACAGCAATAGCACGAATGTCTTCCAATTCCGATTGGATGTCTTCGTTGGATAAAGGGCAGTTTTCTAAGTTCATATTTTTTGTTTTATAGATGATTTGCTTTGTTGAGCTGTATTATCGAGTCGCACGGCCGTATTATATCGTTGAGTCGCACGGCCGTGCGACTTTACGATGTTCTCAATTTTTCATTGTTTTGGTGACGGTCTTTATCGCGTTGTGTTTTTTTCTCCATGTTTTTTAGGAAAGCGGTGTTCAGATCAACTCCGGTTTGGTTGGCCAGGCAGATTAGTACCCATAGCACGTCAGCCATTTCGTCGGCCATATCCATTCCTTCTTCCGATTTTTTGAACGATTGATCGCCATATTTGCGAGCCATGATTCGGGCCAGTTCTCCGACTTCCTCAGTGAGTATTGCCAGATTGGTCAATTCGCTAAAATAGCGGACTCCGATGGTTTTGATCCATTGATCGACCATTTGCTGGGCTTCAGGAATATTGATGATTTTGGATTCCATTTTCGCTTGATGAATATTGTTTGGCTGGTGTTTTCATTTACCTATTGAGCAAAAATAGAACATTGAATTCTATTTATACACTATAAATCGCTATGTTTTCTATTTTTTATAAGAACATTCCGTGATAACATAAAAATTTTGATACAAAATCTTCTATCTTAGCATCGGTGAAACCAAAAGACAATGAAACAAATAATTACAGGACTTTTTATTTTGCTGTGCTGTAGCTTTATGTGGAGTTGCAAGCCCAACCGGACTTACACCGAAAGTGAGTTGGCAATTATTCCTCAGGTGAGGCAATTGTCGTTGGGCGGATCTTCTTTTCAGTTTAAAAAAAGCACGAAGCTTGTTGTTGAAAGTATTGATCAACATAAGGTTGCAAGTCAGTTTGCCGAATTATTTGAAAAGGCAGCCGGATGGAAACTTCAGATTCGTATTGGCGAAGATGAAGGAATCAACCAGATTTATTTCAAAACAGAACTGGCGATGGGGCCGGAATCTTATGTTTTAGAAGTTTCGAAAGATCGCATTGTCATAAAAGCTGCAAGGCCTGCTGGTTTTTTTTATGCCACACAAACTCTTCGTCAGTTGTTGCCTGCCGAAATTGAAAGCGGAAGAATACAAAAAAGCGTTGACTGGTTGGTTCCTGAGGTTAGTATTACTGATGGACCTCGTTTTAAATGGCGTGGTTTTATGCTCGATGTATCGCGTCATTTCTTTAAAAAGGAAGAAGTACTTAGTTTGATTGACAATCTGGCTTTGCACAAGATTAATATTCTTCAGTTGCATCTGGTCGATGATCAGGGATGGCGTATTGAAATTAAAAAATACCCTAAACTAACCGAAATTGGTTCCTTGCGTGTTGATCGCGAAGATCGTGACTGGGGAGCCCGTCCTAAACAAAATTCAGGAGAGGAAGCAACTTACGGAGGTTTTTATACTCAGGATGATGTCCGTGAAATGGTTGCTTATGCCCAGTCTCGTTTTATCACCATTGTTCCTGATATTGAAATGCCTGCTCATATTAGTTCTGCTTTGGCAGCCTATCCCCAATATTCATGTACCGGCGGACCGTTCTCTGTTTTCCCCGGAGAAGCGTGGCCAAATTCGGATATTTATTGTGCCGGAAAAGATTCGACTTTTTCGTTTATTGAAGATGTGTTGACTGAAGTTATGGACCTGTTTCCATCGAAATATATTCATGTTGGTGGAGATGTGCCCACGAAGTCCGAATGGGAGAAATGTTCTGATTGTAAGAAGCGGATGAAGGACGAAGGATTGAAGGATGTTGATGCGTTGCAAAGTTATTTTTTCAGTCGGGTTGAGAAATTTCTCGACTCGAAGAATCGGGTTTTAGTAGGATGGGACGAAATTATGGATGGTGGAACTCCACCCAAAGCAATCATAATGAGTTTAACCGGTACTCAGAATGGAATTGAGGCTGTTAAGCAGGGTCATGATGTGATTATGACTCCAGGAAAACCTTGCAGTTTTGACCATTATCAGGGGCCTGTTGATCAGGAACCTTTATCTGCCGGTGGCTATAATCCGCTAAGCAAAGTTTATGCGTTCAGCCCGATTCCGTCGGGATTGACCCCAGTAGAGGCTAAACATATCCTGGGAGCTCAGGCCAATCTTTGGACTGAATTTGTTCCAAACAGTAAACATGCTGAATATATGATTTTCCCACGTATAGCAGCCTTGTCGGAGGTTTTATGGAGCTCGCGTAAAGTTCGTAACTGGGATAGTTTTATGCACCGTATTCAATTGTTTCTCAAACGATACGATCAGAAAGGGGTAAACTATTCCAAGAGTGCATTTACAAATCCGGAGAAGTTTATTCCGGAAACGACTATTTCACAACCCGAAACCGGGAAGCATCCGGTGAATGTGCCTGATGTTGTGCCATCCAAGCCGGCAGAGCAAGACGAAGAGGTTCCTGCACAAGAGGAGAATGCGGTTAAAAGTGTTCCGGTTAGTAATAAAGCTTCGGGTAAATCAGTAACCTATTTGACGACATACAGCGAAAATTATAAAGGCTCAGGAGCATTGGCTTTGATTGATGACATTCATGGAAGTGTGAATCATCTGGATGGCAAATGGCAGGCTTGGAGAGGCAAAAACATGGAAGTCGTAATTGACCTTCAAAAGGCTACTGAAGTTCATTCTGTTTCGGTAGGTGCTCTTCAGGATGCGGGTGCATGGATTTTCTTCCCTCAAAAATTGGAGTGTTATGTGTCGCGTGATGGTAAAAATTTCCAGAAAGTTGCAGAAACTCTGAATGGTGTGGATCCTTTGTCGGAAGAAGTTCAGGTACAGGATTTTGTTGCTTTCTTTAAACCAATTACAACAAATTATGTCAAAGTGGTTGCAACGAGTCTGGGAGTATGTCCTGAAGGTCATGCCGGCTCTGGTAAACCTGCCTGGCTTTTTATTGACGAAATTCGTGTTGAATAATTATCATCGATTGAAGTTAGGGGTATCTATACAATTAACAATAGAAAATAACACTGTTCCAACAGTCTGTGCTGCTTGAACTTTGATGACATTTATTCAACATGAAAAAAAAGAGACTTCGGCAACTTCTTTTGGGAGCTGCAATTGTGATTTTTAGTGTGTCTTATGCTTCCAGTTTTGAGACTCAGGGGTTTATGGATTTGATTATTCGCCGTTTTACCCAAAGCTTTGTTATTCCTCAGGAAAAAGTTTATTTACAGACCGACAAGCCCTATTACAATGCCGGAGAAGATCTGTGGTTTAAGGGATATGTGGTCAATGCTATGACCCATGAACCAAACACGCTGAGCCGCTATTTGTATGTCGAACTGATCAACCGGTCTGATTCGGTTCTTTCGCGTCAAAAAATCAGAAAAGATTCATTGGGTTTTGATGGTTGTCTTAAGCTCAATCCCAAGCTACAGCCGGGTTATTATACCTTGCGTGCTTACACTTACTGGATGCAAAATGCCTCAAGCGATTTTTTCTTTCGAAAGAATATCTACATTGGGAACAGTATTGCCGAGCGAATAAGTTCTGATATTGTTTATGGAACTCCGGTGAATGACGAGATCCCGGTTAGCCTGACTTTTAAAAATACCGATAAATCGCCCTTGGTTAATAAAACGATTTTTATCAGTCAAAGCTGGAGCCATAATCAGCGATCGCGATTCTTTGGAAAGACTAATTCTGAGGGAAAAATCATGTTCAGTATGGTGCTTGATTCTGCCGATCATTCGCGGAAATATATGGATGTTTCGATTAATGATGATGCCTTTAAATACCAAAACCGCTTCTTTGTTTCTGAACAGGGACGTGATTTTGACTTGCAGTTTTTTCCTGAAGGAGGAATATTTCTGGCGAACAAACTTCAACTTGTCGCTTTCAAGGCAATAGGTTCTGACGGGCTGTCGGTTGACGTTAGTGGAACCATATTCAATGCCAGGGATGAAGAGGTTGGTAATTTTGCTTCGCGGAATAAGGGGATGGGAAAATTTATGTTTCAGGGTTTGTCTAATGAAAATTACTATGCCCGTGTAAAAGCCGCCAATGGAACTGAAAAACGATTTAATCTACCGAAGGCACAGGATGTTGGCGTTTCAATTCATGTGGCTTCCAACGGGCCGAAAGTGATGTTTGAGGTTACTAATCAAACTAAGGCTCCCAATCAGTCTCTTTTTTTACTTGTTCATTGCCGGGGATCTGTTTATGTGATTCGTCCGCTTAACACATTGACTGGTAAGATATCAGCCGATATTCTTCCTCCCGGGATTACTTCTTTTTCGGTAATTGATTCGTTGGGAAATCCGTATTGTGAACGACTTTTTTTCAAGCAGGAACAGGCACCTGTGGCTGTTAGCATGGAAGCCGACCGTGTCTCTTACGGAAAGCGGGAGCCTGTAAATCTGAAGTTTGCTGTTAAGTCTTCGTCCGGGAAGCCTTGTGCTGGTAATTTTTCGGTTAGTGTTACTGATAATTACTCGGTTAAAGAGGATAGTACTTCTGATCATATCCTTAGTTATTTGTTGCTTTCGTCTGATCTGAAAGGATATGTCGAAGATCCGGCTTCTTATTTTCGCCCGGCTAACCCGAGAGCAAATATCGAGAATCTGGATCTCCTGATGTTAACACAAGGTTGGAAGCGTTTTAATACTTCTGATATCATCAAAGGGAAGATTGCTAAACCTGCTTATTATCTTGAAGTAGGACAAGCCATCTCCGGAAAAGTGAAGAACCTTTTTGGAAAACCTTCGGTTAATTGCGAAGTGTGTACGTTTTCAGCACATAAGAATATCTTTGGGATTATGCAAACCGATAGCTTGGGAAGGTTTTTATTCAGTGGAATTGATTTCCCCGACTCGACCACATTTATCCTGAAAGCAAAAAAAAGAAAAAGTATTGCGGATGTTGAAATTATTCCCGATAAAGATGTTTTCCCTAAACCAGAGAGTTTGTACCCCTTACCTAAGCAGAATGATTTGGAGGCTTCTAGTGCATATCTACAGCAAAGCAAGGAGCAATATTTCAACGAAGGAGGCATGCGGGTAATCGATTTGGATGAGGTGACCGTCCGGGCATCGGCACCAAAGAAAAGTAATTTAAATTATCTTGGAACTCCTGATTCTGAAGTATCTTCCGACTATATTAAGAGATTTTCCTCGTTGAATGTTCTGTCATTAATGTCTACCGTTCCCGGAGTTCATGTGTCCGGGACAGATATTTCCATTCGTAACGGAGGAAAACCACTGGTGCGGGTCGATGGGTTTGAAGTAAGTGACTTTTCCGATTTGGAGAACTACTACGGTGATGATGTCGAGAATATAGCTGTCTTTAAAGGAGCTAGTGCTGCAATGTATGGGATGCAAGGTGGAAACGGAGTGATTGAGATCACCTTGAAACGCGGGTCCGACATTGAACCGGGAAACAAAAAGCCCTTAAGTTTAGTTTTCGTAAAACCTCTTGGATATGCTAAGTCCGAAGAATTTTATGTTCCGAAATATGAAGTCGATAGTATTCGAAAAGCGATCAAACCAGATCTTCGGACGACTATTTACTGGAATCCGAAACTTCGGACCGATAGTACTGGGGTGCTGAATGTGAAATTCTATACGGCTGATAAACCGCACCATTATTCCGTTATACTTGAAGGAATTACCAAAGATGGTGGAATCTGTCGGTTTGTTGGTGCTCTAAAACGTGAAGACCAACATTAAAATCCGGAAGGTTTGAATATTAGAATCTTGAATAAGAACACTTTTCATTCAAGATTCTAATATTCAAGATTCTTCACTCAAGATTCCCGATTAGTTTATCCGAAGAGCTGTTCCGATTTTCAATGCCTTTTTAGGAGAGATTTTATTTACAGCACAAATCTTCTTTACGGAAGTATGATATTTTCGGGCAATTGTTGAGAGGCTATCGCCTTTACGAATAACATGTTTTTTAGCTCCACTTTTCGATGCTAAAACAGGAACTTCCAAAGGAGCTGGTTTCTTAAACTCGTTTCGGTCAATTTCAAAGCGTTTGTTGTTGTAATAGATTCGATCTGACCGAAGTGAAAATGTATCAAAGTCAATATACTTATTAGAATCAAACGGTTCGCCCAGCAGACGGGTTTCGAAATGAAGATGTTCTGTTGTGGCACGGCCGGTACGCCCGCCTAAACCAATTAAATCGCCTGCTTTTATCGAATCATTTACCTTTACCTTGATGCAATTCAAATGTGCGTAGATCGTTTCCAGACCATTGTTATGCCTAACCAAAACGAGGTTTCCATATCCTCTGGATCTTTTAGCCATTCGAACCCGGCCATCAAAAGCACATCGTACCGAATCGTTTAGATGAAGCTTAACATCAGTGCCTGTATGCATTCGGCCATGACGCCAGCCATATTTTGAAATTATTTTCCCGTTTACCGGGTGGACATATGCATGGTCATGAGAACCAATGAACATTATCGTGAGGGTGTCGTTTTTATTCGGTAGACTATTCGCTGAATATTTTATCTGAGTGCTGTTCCAGCTGCCCTTATAGAGTTTTTCGTTAAGCAGATTAATGGAATCAGAAGGTATTTCGTCAATTGTTTCGAGCAGTGAATCCATTTCAAAAACTTCTGGCTCGATTAGGGAATCCGGAGGAAGCGTTATTTGATGTATCTGTGCAAAGCTAGAAACTGAAACAAGTAGACTGACGGTAAGGATTAAGTATCTAATCATCGGGTCAAAATTTGGGTTAAAAAATGAGCTCAAAAATTTGAACGGACAGCAAAAGTAACATTATCATTATTTATTTTTGCATTTCTCGTTAAAAGAGATCCCTTCATTAACAATTAATAACACCTTTTTCTACATTTGTGCGGTTTTTAAAAAGAGAATAAAAAGAGATGAAAAACAGGGTTTTCCGCAAGGTTATAAAGTATTTAGTGTTGGGATTTGCGGGCATTTTTGCATTAATTGGTTTTGCTTTGACTTCAGCGTTCTTTGCTGTGAAACTTCATTTAACCGACGATCCCGGAGTTGTTGATTTGAACGATCGTTATTTCCAGGAAATCAAAGATAAATATGGACGGGGAACCGAAAATGATACTTCGGTGGTGAAATTTAGTGAAGCAAAATTGTTCCACAACATATCTATTTTAAGCCGGTACTATCCGGTAAATGCATTCTACATTCAGAATGCGTATTTTCAAAGTCGCAATGTTAAAGAATCTCAGCGAATGTTGGAAGCTGTTAACTTACACATGCAGGACAATCCTGAATATCATGCTGAGTTGAAAAAATTTGCAGAAACCCAGGACTCACAGCAAAAGGCTGTTAAAACAAAGAGCATTTTCGATTGGATGAATATTCCCGAATGGCAGGATTTTAAACTGGCTGTTACTAAAGATAAACACCTGATTGATTCGGCGGCTTACCTTACCGGTGTTGAACCACGACTGATTGTTTCGGTTCTGGTTGGAGAACAAATTCGGTTGTTCAATTCGAGTCGGGAAGCTTATAAAAAATGGATTGGACCACTGAAGATCTTGTCGGTGGAAACAACTTTTTCGTTAGGTGTAACCGGGATTAAGATTCCTACAGCTCAGATAATTGAGAAGAATCTAAAAGACAGCAATTCCTCGTTTTATCTGGGATCGCAATACGAGCATCTGCTCGATTTTAAAACGTCTAACCCATCTCAGGAGCGATTTAATCGTCTGACTTCCTATAAAAATCACTTCTACTCCTACATGTATGCGGCACTAAATGTGAAGCAAATCATGAAACAATGGGAACGGGCTGGTTATCCAATCAACGATCGCCCGGAAATTCTGGCTACCCTTTTCAATATTGGGTTTGAAGTTTCTGTACCGAAGGAAAATCCTATTGTGGGTGGTTCGGGCATTAATATCAAAGGAACAATGTATTCGTTTGGTGCTGTAGCTTATGAGTTTTATTATTCAGGTGAGTTGTTTGACTTATTCCCTTTCAAAAACAAAAAATTCGATTTTACTGATGTTGACCCCAAAGCATAAGAAAAACTGTTTGGGAAAATCCATTTTATCCTTGGCTTTTTTCCTTCTAATTACATTAAACAGTTTTGCTCAGAATTTCTGGATCAAGGATATTTCATGGACTAACCTGATGGATGGCTTACAATCTGTTGAGCTTGATATGCCCGAGAAATCTATTGTTAACGATTCTAAGCTTACCATTTTAAAAGTGGATACCCGGAAGTTCGATTTTGAATTTCTTACTGCTTCGGAGCATGAACGGAAAATGCGCACTGCACCCCAATGGGCTCATGATTTTGATAAAAATGTGATCATTAATGCCGGAATGTATTCGTACAATAAGATTCATTCCAACAAAGGCTTCATGAAGAACTACAATCATTTTAATAATCCGAAAAAAAGCACCTATTACAATGCTATGCTGGCCATGCACCCCAAGGATAAGCAAAAGGCTCCTTTCGAGATTATTGATATTACCTGTCAGGACTGGGAAAAGGTGAAATATCAGTACTTTTCATTTTGTCAGGGAATGCGTATGATCAGTTGTACGGGCGAAGGAATGCAATTTCAGAAAAGACCCGATCAGTCGTGTAGCATGGTTTTAGCGGCAACGGATAACGAGGGTGTATTATATATCATTTTTGCCCGTTCGCCTTACACCCATCTCGACATGATTAAGCATTTGCTGGGATTACCGCTTAATATCCGTACAACCGTTTATCTGGAAGGTGGGCCTGAAGCAAGCCTTTATGTCAATACCGGCGACTCCGTAATTGCCAAGTATGGCAGCTACGTTTCAAATACCTGCAACAACGACGACAACGATCATTTCTGGGATATCCCCAATGTTATTGCGTTGAAAAAGAAAAAATAGGGTGCTTCTCTGGTTGAAGATTGACTTTGCCTAATTTCTGCTTCCTGTTTTTGCTTCCTGAATACGCTGTTTGACCAGATTATTTATTTCATCGGGAGTCATCCCTTCAGGATTAATAGCCGGTAAGAATTCGACGGAAATTCTGGCTCCCCGTTTAATTTTCTTTTCTCCGGATGACATGGCTTCATAAGCACCGTTTATTGCTACTGGAACAATGGGAACCTGCAATTCGGAACTCAGGATGGCGTATGTTTTCCTGAAATCGCCAAGTTGTCCATCCAGGGTGCGGGTTCCTTCCGGAAAAATCAGGATTTTCTTTCCATGTTTGACCACTTCTGCCATTTTTAGAATGGAATATTTTAGATCCTTCGTCAGGTCCATGACGATTACATTGGCATGACTGGCCAAATAGCGGCGGAATCCGCCTTTTACGTGGTCTTTCTTGGCGTAGGAGAAGGTATTGTGCAAAGTGTGGTTGTCGAGGTAGGAAAGGACTAAAAATGCGTCCAGTTTACTTTCGTGGTTTGGTGCAAAAAAGCAAGGTCCTTCCGGAATATTCTCCATTCCTTTTCCTTCGTATTTGAAGAAAAAACGGAAAAATCCACGAACGGCTTTCACTACAGGCATAAGAATGAAGGCTGCTTTAGGCAGAATAACTTCGGAGTCTTCTTTTAAATCGCCCGACCAGCTTGATTGGTTATCGGTTTTATGAAACCGTTTGTTTTTCTGAATATGTTCGGCAATCTTCCGGATCGAAGAAAATTTTGTTAGTTGCTCTTCTTCCAATTTTATACCGAAGCTTTTTTCGATGTAGTCGATCAGGCTCAGTTTTCCCAGCGAATCCATCGAAATGTCGAATACCAGATGTTGATCGGGTTGAATGTCCATATCTACCTGACTTTCGATAAATGATTTGATTGCCTGATATTCTGCGGTATTCGGCTCTTCTTTTTCTGTTTTCTTTACTTGTTTCTGTTCCAGTAGTTCTTCAAATTTGAAACGTTGAAGTTTGGACAACCGGGTTCGTGGCAGATCTGAATTTACCAGTGTAAACTTCATGATCCGTTTGTAAGAACTCATTTCTGCATTAAAAGGTGAGATCACCTGATTGCGGAAATACCGTATGGCATCTGTCACTCCGTTTTCGGTAAGGTAACTGTAATCCGGAAAAATTAATGCATGAAGAATGCCGTTGTGCATAAAAACCCCCGATTCTTTAATCGCTGGCGTGAACCCATCGAGTTTAATCTCCAGTTCAACCGGGTTTATGTTTTTACCATTGGACAGCACAATAATCTCTTTTTTTCGGCCTGTAATGAACAAGTATCCTTTTTTATCGAGATAGCCTAAATCGCCGGTATAGAGCCAGCCATCCTTAAGAACTTCGGCAGTTTCTTCGGGTCGGTTGTAATAGCCTTTCATGATGCTGGGGCCTTTGGCGACAACTTCTCCATCACGGATTTCGATTTTTAAGCCTGGCAAGGCCTGTCCGGTAGAACCTACCAGAATCTTTCCCGGACGTGGAAATGCAATCATTGGAGACGCTTCGGTCATACCATATCCTTCCATGATTTCGAACCCCAGACTAAAGAAGAACTTGCCTACTTCTTTGGGCAATGCAGCTCCTCCGGCAACCATGTATAGTAGTTTTCCTCCCAGACTTTGGTGAACCTTGTTGAAAATAATCCGTCCCAATTTTCGGTTGCCAGTTACCTGAACCAACCATAACAATCGTTTGGCAACTGCACTCTCATCAATCTTTGCTTTGATTCCCCGGTACATGAGTTCGTACAAGCGCGGAACTCCCATAAAAACACCGACTTCATTGTCGGCAAAGGTTTTCATCAAATCGGATGACTGCATGGAAGGGGTCATGACAATGGTACTTCCCACATGAAGCGGAACCATCATTGATCCCAGCAGTGGAAAAATATGATGAAGCGGCAGGAAAATCATAACCTGTCGTTCCGGGATAAAGATTTTGCAGTCAATTACGGCAGTCATGTTTTTTATGATGTTGTCATAGGACAGCATTACTCCTTTAGGGCTACCGGTTGTTCCTGAAGTATAGATTATTATCGCTGTATCATTAGTGTCTTCCGGTCCTTCCCATTGACTCTGTGGAATGTTGTCGTCGGGAACAATATCTTCGAAAACCAATACTTCGGGCTGATAATCAGCTTTCTGATCGATTTTTGAAAATGCTTCCTGGGTTCCGGAACTAATAAAAACGATTTCGGGACGACAGTCATTCAGTATGTAGATAATATCTTCAGCAGATGCTAAGAAATCGATTGGAACAACAATACATTTGGATTGCAGGGCTGCATAAAAAGCGTAAATCCACGAGGGACTGTTCTCCGCATAAATAGCAATTTTGGTATATGACTTGCCATCAATATATTGTGCAAATTGCTGTATATGTTGGAATAACTGGCTGTAGTTTACGTCTCCCTGAACGGCAATAAGTGCTTTTTTATCAGGGTACGATCGATTTATAATAGCTTCTGTCATGCTCTTCTTTTTTGAATGTCATCGAAGTACCGGTTTCTGCAAAGTAGATTTAATCTCAGGACAGATCCCTATTTTCGACGGTACAAAGTAAGTAAATGCCCTGAAAATATGAAAGGAGAGTTTTTATCTTTTGGGAGTGAGCTCATTTACTACAGACTTCAATTTTTTATCTTAGAATAGCGGTAAAGTGCAAAACTGTTGGGTTGATCAAGGGCAAACTGTACAATGGATTTTGCATCAGCAGTAGCTTTAAATGACTTTCCACTTCCGGTCAGTAGCTCGAACCGATAATTTCCAGGTTGTAACATCGGAAGTTCTATTGGACAAGCCTTTTCCTTATTCATTTCGCGGAAAACCAGCACAAAACCTTCCGAACTTCCTTCTTTTTGCGACTGAAATCCGGTCCAGCTTTTTCCTGAAGGTTCGCTGCCTACCGGCAATATTACTCCGGCATGAAGATCGTTCATGACACTTTTGTAGGCTTTTGTTGTTGAGGTAATTGAAAAAGCTTCTTCGGGCAAACCTGTTCCTTCGAACCAGGCCAAAGGCTGAGCAGCCATGGCAATTGCAAACAAGTAATCGAATGAATAGTTTTTAGGAGCAAACGGATCATCGCCATATTTATCGGTATTACGCCACTTATTCAGGAATTCGATCTGAAGATTCTGAGCAGGGACATAACGTGACAACATCCATAAATTGCGCAAAGTAAAGTATGGATAGTAGTTTTGCCAATCGGTGTATCGGTTTTCGAGGAAGATATTTCCATATTCGTTGAACGAATGATATCCTCCACGGCGCCCCGCAGTCACATCGAGGTTAAACATAACTTCGCCCTTGGTGGCTGCAACTACTTTGTCGAGCATTTTCCGGAAGTTGATTTCTGCAGTTTTATCTGGCATTTTTACCCCATCAATTTTAAATGTTCGGATGCCGTATTGCCGATATAACGAGATCAGGGTCTCAGCATCTTTATCCCAGTTGGCATAAGATTCTTCGGGGCATGGAACAAACCACAGACAAATCTCGATGCCCAGTTTTTTCCCCTTTTCGATGACTGGAGTTAAGCCATTTGGAAATTTTTCAGGGTTTAGTTTCCAGTAGTCCGGAAAACTCAAAAGATGATCAAATGAAACTCCTGCAGGAACTGCTGTGGGACTATTACCGGATTGCCAACCATCATCAATCTGGAAATGGGTAATTCCCAATCGTGCCGCTGCATCTAATTCAGCCAGACAGAATTTTTCGTTTATTTTTTTGTCTTGTCCACGGTCGCCCCAGGTATTCATCAGAATCATTTCATCACGGTTTGGGCGATGAATCCGGATTCGTTGCTGATAATTGCGTAAGGCCAGCAACGCATCAGTTTTTTGACTTCCGTACACTCCGGTTACAAAACCGTAGGCTTTTTTCCATTCCTGAGGATCAAGATCGGAGGAAAGCATTCCGGCACCAATCATGCGGATGTTCCCCCGAATGCTCATAAAGTCGCCGCCCGGATACGCCAGTTGCACATTGGATGTTGGAGCTTCCTTCAGAATGAAAAATCCGTTTTCACTGACTTGGTCGGTGGCAAAAAGGAGATTTCCCCTGAAAATATTTTCGCTGTACGACATAGATTCTTTTTCATAAACCAGCGTATTGAACCGATCGGTTACATCCAGAAATTCGACTGTTTTTAGTTTCCAGTGTCTTCCCGAAAATTCAAGTTTTTCGAGCACCGGAACAGATTCAGAACCTGCCGATTCACATAGTTTTTCAATGTTTTGGAGATCTCCGGGATTGGTCGATTGCTGGGTCCATGCTTTTTCTGCTTGTCCACGAAGATAAAGGTCGCAGGCAATAGCCGGACAATTGGGATAAATCCGGAAAATGCGTTTTACTTCCAATTTTCCAAGTGAATAGCTAACAGTTGCTTCCAGGTGTTCGGGCTTAATAGCTGTTTCCGGAACGACTATCGTGGAAAATGTAGTATTCGTGGCTTCAGTGGTTTGACCGGGAAAACTCATGTCGGGTTTCTTTGTTTCTGAAGTCCACGTTTTATGAGTTTTTTTATCGGTTAATGAACGCGTAATCAGATTACCATTGTTCCATTCGAACGTACGTGAAATACATGCATTTTCGAGAATAAGCTGGTTGTTCTCAAGACGAGCCGAACAAAACTCGGGTGAACTTGACTGGTCGGATACTTTGGGTGAGAAATGAAATTCATTCGATTGTGCCGATACGGCAGCTGTAGCTAACAGCATTACGAAAAGACCTGCAAAAAATGGTTTCATGAATAGCTAGTTTAAATCGCGTCGAAAATAGCAATAAAATAAAAAAGACAGCCTTTCTTATTTTGAAAAGCTGTCTTTTTGCTAAAACCAGTCTTGGATGGCTTTATCTATGAGTTCTTATTTAAAAGTCCGAAGATCTATATTCTGAAGTTCTTCCAAAGTCATCTGATCGAGCGATTTCATTCCTGGAGAACACAATTTCCCTGCTTTGTTTGCATTTCCATTACCGCTGGTGCTTGATCCTCCGGATTTAGCATATTTGCAGGCACAGGCACAGAATTGTTGTGTTGTTTGCCCTCCTTTTATCTTGCCTAATTCGAAGTCTTTTAATTTTGAATCGTTGAGATCGTTTAGTTTTATCTTTTTCATTGAAGTACGCGTTTAGTTTTTATTTTTTGTACGGTACAAAGCTAGTTATTACATTGAAGTCGGATGAAAAATGAAATCTTTTCATGCAAGTGTTAACTGATTGTAAAGAGCTGATTAGTCTTTTACTCCATCCTTTTAACTCCTTTTACCGGCATAGGGTTGAGCAGGTGAAGATCAAAAACTACGATTTCGTTTTTGCCTTTATTCAACCATGAAGCTGGGCAGTAAAGCTGTTTTTGTGGTCCAATATTCCAGTAACGACCCAGATTGTGTCCGTTTACCCAAACCACACCTTTTTCCCATTGGCTAACATCGATATAGGTATCGCCAATTGTTGCCAGATCGAATTCACCTTTGAAAAAAGTTCCAGGTTGTGTTTTTTCTCCGGAAGTGAATTTTAGATTTTTTAGATACGATTCTTCGAAGGGAAGAGAATAAATCTGCCAATCCATTAACGTCATTCCGTTGAGCGAAACCCGGTCGGTAATTCCTTTACGGTCGATCATGTATTCGGCAAAGTTGATACGACCCATACCTTCAACCAGAATATCGAGTTGTGGATTTGCGGAGCTTGAAGCAGGAAGTTCGATGATATTTTCTTCTTTCGCACGGTCGAGTTTTCCGATATATTTCCCGTCGACAAATACCGTAGCGTAATCGTGCAGTTCGGTAATCCGAAGTCTACCTTTTTTATGACCGATTAACTGGGTCCGGTAGAGAATAAAACCACCTTTCTGTCCAAACATTTCCATGGGTTTGGGCTGTGGCGATTGGATTGCCTGAGGTAGGTTGTTCCAAACTGAAGCAGAAGCCTTAAGCGTAATTTCAGGAATTTCGATGACTTGAGGTGCTACCGGAATAGCCGGTAATTTTTGTTTGGCGGGTAAATAGCTGGCTAACAGTTTGCGTAAAGCCAAATATTTGGGTGTAGCCTGTCCCATTTCATTAATGGGTGCATCATAATCGTAACTGGTCACATCGGGTTGGTACTGAGTTGGGCTAAATGCATTCGCTCCAGCCCAGTAGCCAAAGTTTGTACCACCATGAATCACGTATAAATTAAACGATTTTTTATTGTCCATCAGCCATTTGACATCATTTAGTATGCCCGTTGTATCCGGACGTTGCCATTTTTCGCCCCAATGGGTTAACCAGCCAGGGTATAGTTCGCTGCAGAATGATGGTACATTTGAATTAATCCGTGAAGCTTCGTCAAAATTCGATTCGCTGGCTCCCGGATCAAGGCCAATGGCGGCATTGGGTAATGAACCTGCTTCGAGCATCGATGGAGCGGCTCCATCGGCAGTATAAAATGGAACTTCAATACCGTTTTTCTTCCATACCTCCTGAACCCATTTCATATAAGTGCGGTCGTTACCGTAACTTCCATATTCATTTTCGGCCTGAACCATCAGGATTGGGCCACCTTTAGTTACCTGAAGATCTTTCACCTGAAGAGCCAGTGTTTTGATGTAGCGTTCAACCGCTTCGGTGTAGCGGGTATCCATACAGCGTACTTTGATATCGGGGATGCTGAGCAGGTAGGAGGGAAGTCCGCCAAAATCCCATTCGGCACAAACATAAGGGCCGGGACGCAACATCAGAAACATTCCTTCTTCCTGAACAATTTTAATGAACTTAGCAATGTTGTGATTTCCAGTTTGAAAGTCAAACACTCCGGGTTCCGATTCATGATAATTCCAAAAAATGTAAGCAGCAATCGTATTGCAGCCCATTGCTTTGGCCATTTGGATACGTTGACGCCAGTATTCAACCGGAATTCGTGCCGGATGCATTTCTCCGGAAATAATCTGGAAGGGTTTCCCGTCAAGCAGGAACTCGGACTTTTCGAGTTGAAAAGAATGTGTTTTAACCTGACCGAATAAATTTACATTCAGGAATCCGACGAAAAGGATAAGAATTAGTACTCTACTCATGTGTTTAGAATTAGTTTTTATTGATACATAAAACTCGCCATGGCTTAATCACGCATATCTGAGCGTGTTTATCAGGGGTCGCTTCTTGTTGTCTTAGTTTTATTTAGTGGTAAAAATAGAAATTTGCCGAGAACTTTAATTGCCGTTAATAAAAACAGTGATGAGACCCCGAAATAAATTACCAATGACAGAATTTATAAATTAATTGTAATGAGATATGTCCAAATTTAATTCGTTTGCTAATCTCATTACTGTTTTTAGTTTCTGTGCTGCCAATTGTTCTTCGTA
>Ga0302286_10000743_pt1 | contig 25574 bp, 19 predicted proteins | sample III_Fen_E2_3_FD_198765 | JGI IMG/M metagenome (GOLD analysis project Ga0302286, IMG submission 198765) | Peat permafrost microbial communities from Stordalen Mire near Abisko, Sweden - III_Fen_E2_3 | ecosystem: Environmental > Terrestrial > Soil > Wetlands > Permafrost | place: Sweden: Abisko...
ACACCATTTTCTCAAATGCCAGCCAAAGTTTATCATCCTCAGGTACCGGAGCTGTGATCTGGATGACCTGCTTGGAAACAGGATGAATAAATTCCACGTTACGGGCATGAAGACTAATGCCACCGTTGGGATTGGAACGGGCAAATCCGTATTTCAAATCGCCCTTTATCGGGCAGCCCATCTTGGCTAACTGGCAACGAATCTGGTGGTGTCGCCCGGTTTCCAAATGAACCTCCAGCAAATAATAAGTATCGGAATGCGCAATCAACCGATAAGACAAAGCTGCTTTTTTGGCTTCGGGGACGGGTTTATCGTGAGCTACCGATTTATTTTGTTTTTCATTCCGAACCAGATAATGTTCCAACCGACCTTCGGGTTGAGTTGGTTTTTCTTTCACCAACGCCCAATAAGTCTTTTTTACCTCCTGATTTTTAAACATATCGTTCAGGCGACTCAACGCCTTGCTCGTTTTGGCAAAAAGCACCACACCACTTACCGGACGATCCAACCGATGTGTCACCCCGCAAAACACTTCGCCGGGTTTATTGTATTTCTCTTTCAGATACCGTTTTATGGTTTCCGAAAGCGGCTCATCGCCCGTTTTATCACCCTGTACAATTTCAGAACAGGTTTTATTTACGGCAATTATGTGGTTATCTTCGTAAAGAACTGTCATTTTTTAATTCATAATTTATAATGCATAATTCATAATGAAGCTAATTCAACTAAATTATGCATTGTGAATTGTGCATTATGCGTTAATTTGCCGTTGCCTTACCGCTTCATAAATCAACACACCGGCAGCCACCGAAACATTCAGCGAATCGATTGTTCCAAGCATCGGAATACTCACCATATCGTCGCAAAGGCGCAGATAATCGGGCGAAACGCCTTCATCTTCCGATCCCATGATAAAAGCTATCGGCTCTGTCAGACTGGCTTCGGTATAGTTTTTCGTAGCCTTTTCGCTGGCAGCTACCAGTTTGATTCCCGAAGCAACCAAAAATTTAAGTGCATTACCCAGATTAGCTTCACGACAAACGGGAATGGAAAGCAAGGCACCTGCCGATGTTTTCACAGCATCGGCATTGATGGAAGCACCGCCTTTGGTTGGGATGACAATGGCATCGACACCAGCACATTCGCAGGTACGAGCAATGGCACCAAAGTTACGAACATCGGTCACTCCATCGAGCACTACGATAAACGGCATCCGTCCTTCCTCGTAAATATTAGGAATAATATCTTCAATGCGTTGGTAAGCCACCGGCGAAATAAATGCAATAACACCCTGATGGTTTTTCACCGTCATTTTGTTCAGTTTCTCAATAGGAACATACTGAACCGGAATTTGTAAGCCCCCTAAGGCCGCAAAAAGCTCGCGCGACAAATCGCTGGTCATATCCCGGCGCATCAGGATTTTATCAATTTCCTTTCCTGCCTGAATGGCTTCAATCACGGCACGAATGCCAAAAATCATATCCTTCTCAGGACGTTGTTTGTTTTTGTAGTTTATCATTTTAATGTCTTAAGTCGAAAGTCAAAGGTAAAAAAACCAAGAACTTTAGATTATTTAAATTGCATCAAACGGACTAATCACTTAGCTGCTGCTTGAGTTCTGCAATTATCATTTCCCTTTCAAACGAAAAAGTTTTATCCTTCTCATTCAAAAAACAGTACAAAAGTAGTGCTTTTTCGCTGAATATCCGCATGGTTGGTTTATCGCCGGTTTCGGCATAGCAAAGCGCTGTTTCGTCCGTGAGTTTGGCCAATGCTTCGATGTAAGTAGATGTATACCCGAGTTTTCGAACGAACACGTCAAAATCATGAAGCGACATATTCTTAATCGCATTCAAATCATAAGTCAGTACTTCTTTAAAAGTCTCATCTGCCAAACGAATGGCATCTTCCACTTGTTCTTTCTCGCGCAGCCCCAGCATGACAGCCACCACGCGTCCCAATTTTTCGAGAAATTTAATCAAATAATCTTCCTTTGGCATCTCTTTTCTGCATATAGATTTTATGGAACAAAGTTAGCCTAAAATTATCGCATTGCAATGTTTCATTAAGCAACAAACAAATTCTTAATTCTCAACTTAAGGTATTTTTATTCATTTAATTTATCACATTTCGGATTAAATGGAATATCTTTGCACGGTTTTATAATTGAATTTTAATAAAAATAATGACTATTTTTCAATCACATATTGGCGAGTTTGCAGCGTTGGGCGTATCGGTTTGCTGGACCATGAGTGCGCTGTTTTTTGAAAAAGCGGGTTATAAAATCGGATCATTGTCCGTCAACTTTATCCGACTACTTCTTGCCATTGTATTTTTAGGCATCACTTCACTGGTAAGCCGTGGACTGTTTTTTCCTATCGATGCCACTGGTTATCAATGGTTTTGGCTGGGAATTTCGGGCTTTGTCGGTTTCTTTCTGGGCGATATGCTGCTGTTTAAGTCGTACATGGTCATAGGCTCGCGTACCGCCACGCTGATTATGAGCTTGTCGCCTATGTTAACGGCAGTAATCGGTTGGTTTTTCCTTGACGAAATTCTATCGACTAAGAATATACTGGCTATGACGATTAGTATCGGTGGAATCATCATTGCCATTTCCAATCGGAAAATGAAACTGAGCTATCCGGCCAAAGGAATTTTGCTGGCTTTTGGTGGTGCCATGGGGCAAGCCGTAGGACTTATCCTGAGCAAAAAAGGCATGGGGCATTACGATCCGGTGGCGGCCACTCAGATTCGGGCCATTTTCGGGTTGTTTAGTTTTGCTATTCTGATAACTGCCATTGGGAGATGGAGCAAAATTGGCAGAGACATGAAGCATACCGACGCCATGAAATCAGTGACTGTTGGAGCTATTTTCGGGCCTTTTGTGGGTGTTGCCCTGGGACTTTTTGCCATTCAGCAAACCAAAACCGGAATAGCCTCCTCGCTGATGGCACTGGTTCCTATTTTCATTATTCTGCCTTCGTCCATTATGTTTAAAGAAAAAATAAAACCGCAACAAATAATTGGTGCGGTGGTAAGTATTGGAGGTGCTGTGTTATTCTTTCTTTAAGATTTAATTGATCGTTTGCAAAAGCCAATCCAGCGCTTTTTCCATTTTGTCAACCATGGGAAGATTGTCATCGGTGTACATCACATAATCAGCTAACGGAATTTTTACATCATCAGGGTATTGCTTTGACATTCGCGCTTTCACCTGTTCTTCGGTAATCCCATCGCGTTTAATCACCCGTTCGATTCGAAGCTGTTCGGCAGCGGTAACCAAAATAATTTTATTTACCAGCTTACTGAATCCGCTTTCGATCATAATGGCCGATTCTACGAAAACAAACTTAAGCTGTTGACGCTGCATCACCCAGTTTTCAAAATCAAGTCGGATAACCGGATGGACAATGGCATTTAATTTCAACAGCAAGCTTTGATCGGAGAATACAATTTCAGCCAGTTTTGGGCGATTTAATCCTTCCTGAGTGTAAATATCCGTGCCAAACAATTCCATTAGACCTTTCCTGATTTCAGGATTTTCATTTTGCAGTCTTCGGGCCTCTAAATCGGAATCATAAACCTCATACCCGGCCTCGCGCAACGATCTGGAAAGTGTGGTTTTTCCACTTCCAATCCCGCCGGTAATGCCGATAATTAAAGGTGTATTCATTGGTTGTTGCTGTTTTAAAAACTAAAAACCAAAACTGAATCCTACGGTAATGGTTGTATTTTTCCCTTGCAGGTATTTCGGAGTAAATAAATCCAGATAGCCCTGCGCATTTTTTCTTACTTCGCCTGGAATAGCCGTTGAAGTAAGATTATACCCTTTGATATCGCTGCTCGAAATATTTAAAATGGCATAGGCGTTGTTTACAATCTCATATTGTGCATTGAATGCCAATGTGGTATTGCTCCAGGTTATATCACCCGGCGAAGGTTGACTGATGATTCTTTTAATGGCATCCAAGCCCTGAGCATCGCGTCGAAGGTAGTTATATTCGTTTCCATGCTTAGCGTCCACATACGAAAGGCTCATATCAAGCCCCCGAAAGGGTTTAAAGCGTGCTGCAAGATAAATTTCAGTTGAATTATCGCCCAAGTAACTACCCAGATTATAACTATTGGAAGTCCATGTCAATGCCGGAATAGAATGCTTATAATTGATTATGTTGGTATTGGTATATTCTACGATAAACGATAAGTTATCCAATGGAAAATTTGTCAGGTTTGCCCCGATTTTATACGAAATCGGATTCTTATCGTTGCTCAAAGGTGAGAATCGATTCATCATCACTTCATCAGCGTACACCGAAGTATAAAGATGTAAATGTTTAATATTTCGGGAACTGATATTCAGGAAAATCTGGGAATTCTGATTCTCCAACCCCAATCCCTTCGTCATAGTGTGGTCTTCCGATTTATAAAATGCAATGGGAATGAGGTAAGCCGCCTGAATGTTTTGTTCGGCATAAATAATAGAATTTCCAATGGATATCTTCAAGTTTTTAACCGGAGTGAATGTAAACAAATTGGCAGCGATAAATTTATTAGCCATACGAAGCTGTTTTTCACCCACATTATCAACATAATAACGAGTCGAGTCAAGCACATTGGACACTAGCCAACCGTGAATATACTGCATTTCGAACCATTTGGCAGGTTGAAAGTGTAGAGCAACCATTGGAAAAGAAGGTGTACGACCGGATAGGATGTTGGATCCGTGATAATTATCGCCCCAAACCACATTATCCTTCACCAATCCTACCGAACCCCATTTCCACGAATAAACAATTCCGCCACGCGAATCGCTAAAATCGCCACCCGAGGATGACTCTTTGTATTCATATCCGGGAAAATCGTTTAAATACGTAGGACGCGCCAACAATCCCGCCGAAACCGGCATATTTTTTAAATGCGAGGCATTTACCGAAATATCACGTAAGCTACCGTAAACACTCAGGTTTTTACCGATCATAGTTTGAATGTCAGCTCCATACCATCGCTTAATAATTGCACCGTTAGCGTTGGTAGTTATTTCCATACCCAGAATAGGCGAAATCCTTGCTCTAAAAGCGCTATCGCGGTAATGAAAAGCCGGTTGCAGAAAAGCCAACTTCGCATTTTTAGTATTTACCACGCCCAACATGGTAGCGGGCAATTTATCCTGTTCCAGCGCAAATTCATTCAAAAAGAATTGTAATTCCTTTTGTTGCCGGTTGTTCAGTTGTTGGCTTTGTCTCTGAGCTTCGAGCAATTTATTGGCAATAAATGTTCTTGAATAAGGTTTAACAGCCGAGTTCAATTCAAAAATTCCGATATTGGCCAGTTCGTCGAGGTAATCATAAATTCGGGAGTAAGAAATATGTTCGGGAATATCCTGAGCCGAAACGATAAATACCAAAAAAGTAAGAATAATGGAAAGAACTGTCTTTTTCATGCGAACTGTATAACTTAATTGTCGAAAATTTACTTCATATATAAAATACTGGCCGACGAGGCAGCAACCGTGAAGTAGCTGTAATTTATCTGTTTAATTCCGGATTCATTAATCTGTCCATCGTGGCAAGCCAACGTCCATTCCCCTGGTGGTATTTGAACGTTAACCGCTTTACGATTCCCGTTATAAATCACTAAAATATCCTTCCAAACCTCTCCATTAACGTAGTCAGAAAGTTTAAAAGCCACTACTTTGGGCATTTTCATGTCAATAAATTGTAAATGTTGCTGAACCATTTCCTGTGTGGGAAGTCTGAAAGCGGCATGATTCTTCCGCAATGCAATCAAAGATTTATAATAATTAAAAACATCTAAGTGACTGTTCTTTGAATTCCAGTCAATTCTGTTTATCGAATCAGGCGATTGATATGTATTATGAATTCCCTTTTTGGTGCGATAAATCTCCTCACCGGCATACATAAATGGAATTCCCTGCGAAGTAAATACCACGGTTTGTGCCAGTTTATTGAATCGAATCAATTCGTCATCGGATGCATTAGCCGGCTTAGATTCTTTCAGCTTGTCAACTAAACACATATCGTCATGACAAGAAACATAGTTAATCACTTGGCCCGGATTATTGGCATAAGGTGCTTTGGAGTAAATCAATTTGGAATAATCCAAACTATCGTGTTGAGTAGCACCAACCACTCCAAATTTTACACTTTCTTCCAAACTATCCACTCCCGAAACAAAGCCGGGAATTTGTTGGTGCATCCAACTTCCCTTCAAGGCATCTCGAATATCGTCACTGAAAACAGATATGCCCTGTAATTGTTTCGCATTTTTCTTAACCGCCCTTTTTTCTTCGGCTAAAGGCGAAGAAGAAGCCGTCCAACCTTCTCCATACATACAAATCGTCGGATCAATTTTATCAAGTTCAGCACGAATAGCGTTCATCGTTTCGATATCATGAATGCCCATTAAATCAAATCGGAATCCATCAATGTGGTATTCCGTAGCCCAGTATGCCACCGATTCAACCATAAACTTTCGCATCATCGCCCGTTCGGAAGCCGTTTCGTTACCACATCCCGAAGCATTCGACCAGGTACTATCGGCATTTTGACGATAAAAATAGCCCGGAGCCAACAAATCCAGATGCGAACCTTTTCCGGTAGATGTATGATTGTATACCACATCCATAATCACCCGTATGCCATCTTTGTGGAGCGATTGAACCATTTGTTTGAATTCAAGAATTCGGGTGACAGGATTCTTCGGATTGGTAGAATAACTGCCTTCGGGAACATTGTAATTCAATGGGTCGTAACCCCAGTTATATTTGTTTTCGTTGAGCCGTGTTTCGTCAATCGATGCAAAATCAAAAACCGGCAACAGATGAACATGGGTAATGCCCAGCTCTTTCAAATGGTCAATTCCCGTAGATTCGCCGAAGCTGTTTTTTGTTCCGTGCTCTGTAAAAGCCAGGAATTTCCCTTTGTTTTTAATTCCTGAATTAGGCGACATGGAAAAATCACGAACATGAAGTTCATATATACTAATGTCGTTAATGCTGTTTAAAGCCGGACGACGTTCATTTTCCCAGCCGGTGGGATTGGTTTCCGAGAAGTCGATAATGGCAGCACGTCGACCGTTTACCCCGGTAGCTTTTACCCACATTCCGGGCGTTTCGTCCAGCCATTTTTCACCAATCCGGATTTGAAAAGTATAAAATTTACCCTTCAAATCTTCCTTAATTTTAAGAGTCCACGTTCCTTGTTCAGCGCGGTTCATATCAAACGTTTTGTATGCACCTCCTTCGTTTCCATTATCGTACAAAAGTAACTTTACTTGTGTGGCCGTTGGTGCCCAAACTCGAAAACTGGATGATTGCGACGAATATACTAACTCCAAATCGTTCCCTTCGTAAACCGGGTAATCATCGAAAGAAGTGTATTTTGCTTTTGAATTACAAGCACATAACATTCCTGCCAAAAATAAAATAATTAATTGATTCTTTTTCATTTAGAATTTCAAATTGAATATTGTATAGCAAAAGTAATGACTGCTAATAAATCAGCATCAAATGTCGTTTTATTTCATAAAATCTAGATTCGCAATCGTTTACGATAGAATCCTTTGGATAATTTATTTCACCCCATTTCTTCTTAGCAGTGCATCGATTGTCGGCTCCTGTCCACGGAAGCGTTTGTATAGTGTCATAGGATGTTCTGTTCCTCCCTTTTCCAAGATATTTTTTCGGAACGATTCGGCTGTTTTCTTGTCGAAAATTCCATTTTTGGCAAACACTGAGAATGCATCGGCATCCAACACTTCCGCCCATTTGTAACTATAGTATCCGGCAGCATAACCTCCCGAAAATATATGACTGAACGTCGGACTCATGCTTGTGTTAGCCACCACAGGTAGAACCTGAGTGGAAGCCATGGCTTGTTTTTCATTTGAGATAACATCCCCCGTGAATGGTTTTTCGATGGTATGCCATGCCATATCCAAATAGCAAAAACTCAACTGACGAATGCAAGCGTAAGCCACATTGAAGTTCTCGGAATCTTTGATTTTCTGAATTAATTCCGCAGGTATTTTTTCACCTGTTTTATAATGAACGGCAAAACCGTCTAAAAATTCCTTTTCACTTGCCCAATTTTCCATGAGTTGTGATGGAAGTTCCACAAAATCGCGATAAACTGCTGTGCCAGAGAGTGATTGGTAGGTACAACGGGTTAGCATTCCATGGAGTGAGTGACCAAATTCATGCAAAAAAGTTTTCACTTCATCGTAAGTGAGCAAAGCTGGTTTGGTACTGGTTGGACGGGTAAAATTCATTACGATAGTTATTTGCGGACGACTATCGGTTTTTCCATCCATCCATTGTGGTTTGAAATCATTCATCCAGGCTCCGGCGCGCTTTCCATCGCGCGGATGAAAGTCGGTATAAAGCACTGCCAGAAAGTTTCCTTTTTCATCGGTCACATCGTAAGCATCTACTTCGGGATTGTAAACCGGGATTTTTGTATTCTTTGTAAATTTAATTCCATAAAGACGGGAAGCCAGTCCAAAAACTCCTTTCTTCACATGTTCCAGTTCAAAATAGGGTTTCAACATCTCATCGTTAATGGCAAATTTTTCATCTTTTAGTTTTTCGGAATAATAGGACCAATCCCAAGGCTGAACAGCAAAGTAGGCTCCTTTTTTATTGGCATAAGCCTGTACGTCAGCATACTCCTTTTCAGCAACAGGTTTATAGGCAGCTAGTAATTTATTTAAAAGATCATAAACCTTGGTTTTATTTTCAGCCATACGATCAACTAATTCATAATCGGCATACGATTTATAACCCAGTAAATTGGCAATTTTCAAACGGAGGTTAGCAATCTTTCTTACGTTTTCAGTGTTATCAAATTCGCCGCCCAGCATACATTTGGTATTATAAGCCATGTAGAGTTCGTGACGTAAATCGCGGTTATCGGCATATTTCATAAACGGGCCATAGCAAGTGGCTTTCAAATCAAGCACCCAACCTGTTTTGCCTGCTTTTTTAGCATTGGAAGCCAACAGATCCAAAAAGTCGGCAGGCAAACCGTTTAACAAAGCTCTATCAGTTATTAACAAACTATATTTATTGGTTTCTTTCAATACATTCTGTCCATACTGCAAGGTTAGCAGATTTATTTCTTTTGAAAGTTCACGATATGTGGCTTTATCAGCATCCGAAAGATTGGCACCATTACGGGCAAAACCATCGTACGTGTCTTTCAGCAACATTTGTTGTTCGGGCGTTAGTTTCAGTTTGTCTTTCTGATCGTTTACAGCTTTAATTCGAGTAAACAATTTCTCATTCAATCGGATAGAATTGGAGTGCTCGGTGGTTAGCGGCGAAATTTTCTCAGCTATTTTCTGTAATTCATCGTTCGATTCCGAGCTTAACAGATTATACAAGGGAGCACCCACTTTCATCAACAAGGAGCCTGATTTTTCAAGTGCTACAATGGTATTTTCAAAAGTCGGCGCCTGAGGGTTATTAACTATTGCATTAATTTCAATATCATGCTGCTTCATAGCTTCCTCAAATGCCGGTAGATAATGCTCTGTCTTAATTTCGTTGAATGGGATAGTTTGTTGGGGAGTTTTGTAGGTTTCAAAAAACGGATTCCCAGCTGAAACCGCAGTGGTTAGCGTAAATGCTGACATAAGTAAAAATAATTTTAAAGATTTCATTTTCGACGTATTACTTAATTTTGGGTACTTCTTTTAGAGAGTTGTTTATCGAGTTCTTTCAGTTGGAGCTCAAAATTTCACAAAATTACAATTAATAATTTGATGCTCCAAACAATTATTCAACGGGCATTCTTCATTCCCTTCGGCTATATTTGTCCCTGGGAATCTGAATTCCGGTTATAACCGAACAATTTGTTATTTTTTATGTGATTGAATACTGCATCGGGAACAAAGTTGGCAAAAGCATCATCACCGTCTTCAATTAACTGCGTTATGTATTCCGAGCTTATTTCGAGATTTTTTGTGGAAACACTTTGGAGAACAATGATCTTTTTGGTTGCATTCAGGTATTGCCACAGCAGTTTGTTTGTCCCCGCAAAGTGGGCATCATCGGGAAAAACAATTGATCCGGTCTGGGTATCGATGTATGGATACAGATACATTTTTACATTTTCCTGAAACAATGCTCCGGTGGCTTCGAGCAGCCCGCCCCGGAGGTCGGTATAATTGGAAGCATCCATAATTTTGTCGAAAGTGTGCAGCCCAACCACAATGCGAAGTTTAATTAACCGAAACTGTGCAAAATATTTCACCAACTGAAAATAACGGTAAAACTTGGAAACCATCACGCTCTGACCCGTCATATTTAGCAAATCGACACGATGCAAAAAATCTTTTTCGTCGAGCTTTTCGCCCTGCATTAAATACTTGAGCGATATCTCGCAAAATGCAATGGTATTGTCGGGGGTATAGTTTTCGTCCCGCTTGAAAATAGACAAACTATCTTCAATAAATTCCAATCCCAAATTGCTAATCGGTCTAAAATAACCGCGCATCAGCACCACATTCTTTTGATAAAGCATGTCGCTGGGTTGCTGCACTTTGCCCGATTTATCGAACATTATGGCCGGAGTCATATCGTTACTTACCAACATTAAATTCAGCAACCTATTATCAACCAGCTCCATATCAGGACCTTCTACAAAAACGTAATCAACTTCGACTCTTCCGCTATCCAAATTATCGAGCAGCGAAAGCAGAATGTTTCGGGGATCGTCCCAATGAAAAAGACCGGCGTATATTAGGTTTATACCCAACGTGCCAAGTGTATATTGCTGAAGTAGAGTGTCGTTTTCAAGTAGCTTGACATGAATTAGAATTTTGTTGGCACGATGCCTGTCAGTGCCTTCTACCGCAATGCCTAACCAACCGCTTCCCTTATTGGTTTTCATAAAATTCAGTGTTTCTACCGTATTGGCAAAGGCAAAAAACTTCTTTTCTATTTTATGATCCAGAATTTCTATCAACTCACCGTATTCGTAATCCAGCATTTTCTGCAACCGATCCTCAGCCACATAGCGCGATGGCGTTCCCTGGTTGTAAAAATGATCGCTAAACGACTTATCGTAAGCCGAAATGGATTTGGCAACGGTGTTGGAGGCTCCTCCGGCCTGAAATAAGTGACGGGCAGTTTCCTGACCACCACCAATTTCGGCAATGGCACCGTAATATTTTGAATTGATATTGATTTGAACTGATTTTTCTTTAGTGCTCAGTTTATTGGACATACATTTAATTTGTTACTGATATTGATTATTTATTCATTTTTCAAAGATAAACAGAAAAAAGAGAATTCCAAAGGAGATAAAAAAATATCGTCTAAATTATGTAAAAACCCAAAGCCAATAAAGATCTACGATCGTATTTGAATTACTCAAGTAAGGGTTAGATTTCTGTCTTCCTTGATTTTTCATTACCTTTGCGCTTCGTTTCTATTTACTTTTCATAATGTACAAGACAAAGTTTTCTTTTAGTTCCATATTATTTGCTTCGATTTTATTTATCTCTAGCTCCGAAATAAAAGCTCAATCAACATACAGGAAGTCGTTTTATAATACATTTATTAATCGTGAAATGTTCAAGTGGGGAAGCATAATCAACTCCATGGAAACAAGCAATCCGCCCACCACAGTTGAACAACAGTTGGAATTGGAAAGCTATTATTATGGCTATATCGGTCATATGCTGGGCAAAAAACGAAATGATGTGGTAGATGAGTATCTGGAAAGAGCTGAAAAACTAAATACCAAAATTTTGAAAGCTTCGCCAAAGAACCCGGCAGCCCATTCATTTAAAGGTTCCTTTCTGGGTTTTCATATTGGACTTAACCGGTTTAAATCAGTTTATCTAGGCCCAGAAAGTAAATTTTTTATAAACAAAGCCGTCAATCTTGACCCCAATAACATTACGGCTCTAATCCTTAAAGGCAACATGCTATTCTATGCACCCGGCATGTTTGGTGGCGATAAAGAAGATGCCTTAGAGCTATATTTGAAAGCCGAAAAGTTAATAGAAAAAAGTAATGATACGGATTATAATTGGGAATATCTAAATCTTCTCACCACACTTGGTCGTGCATATGAGCATCTAAACCGATGGAAGGATGCAAAACTCATGTATGAAAAAGCACTCCAGAAAGAGCCGAATTACCATTTTGTCAAAGATGAACTTTACCCTCGCCTTCTGAACCGCATGAGATAGACTGTTGAATTTGAATTTCGAAGTAAATGAATGTGTGGCGAAACAATCTGATTTGAAGATTGTTGTAATGCTACTACATTTATTACAAACATATAAATTCAAATTTATGAAACGGTTAAAATACCTTCTGATTTTTACTTTTTGTTTTTCATTATTGGGTTACAGCCAGTATAAACTACCGCCCCTGCCCTACGCTTATAATGCCCTCGAACCCTATATCGACAGCACAACCATGCGGATTCACCACGATTTGCATCACGCCACCTACGTCTCGAATCTAAACAAGACGCTGGAGAAGTTTCCCGAATTTTACAAAAAAGACTTACTGGATTTAATTAAAAACCTGAACCAATTACCGGTGGAGGTACAAACCGCAGTGCGTAACAACGGCGGCGGAGTGTGGAATCACAGTTTCTTTTGGACCGTTATGGCTCCGGCCGGAACAGCCAATATGTCGCCCAACATGGAGAAATTACTGAAAGATAATTTTGGAAGCGTTGATGCTTTCAAAGCCGAGTTTGAAAAGGCTGCGTTGAACCGGTTCGGATCGGGTTGGGTGTGGTTAATCAAAGATACCAAAGGAAAACTGACCATTATCTCAACTGCCAACCAGGACAATACCCTGATGTCGGTTTCGCCTGTCAAAGGAACTCCCGTGCTGGCTTTAGATGTTTGGGAACACGCTTATTACCTGAAATATCAAAATAAACGGGCAGCCTATGCCAAAGCTTTCTGGAGCGTGGTAAACTGGACTGAAGTGGAAAGACTCGCAACCAAATAATAAAAAATCATTCTTAAAATGGAAGAGGCAAAAAATTGCTTCTTCCATTTTTTTTAGAATTAATTTCAGAAGCCCGCATAACAACCATTAACTAAAGCTCCATATAAACTTACAAATCATTTAAAAATACAACAAAAAGCAATCAATAAAAAACCAACAACAGAAAGCAATCTGAATATTTTTTAAATCAATATGCAAATTTCAGACTTTTCAATTATCTTTCGGAATTTTAAATCTAATAAATGCATGTTATGGAAAAAATAAGTACCGCAGAAGTGATTGACTGGGCGAAGGATTTTCTGTCCATGTCCGAAAATGAAATCACAAAGGACGAACTCAAAGAGCAAAGGAAATATGCCGTTTTAATTCAAAACCCATCCGACAAAACCCTGTTATCAAAGATGTTGGATGAAACATCACAGATTCATGATGCTAAAAAATTAGCCCTGCGTATCAAGGTGTTGATTAAACAATACGGGATTCCTCAGTTTCTGACTGCCACAGACACATTCCTGTTTAAACTCTACAACGCCTTTGGTTTTCGCTTTTACTCCATAGCCGTACCCATTATTAAATATCGACTCCGGAAAGACACTGCCAAAGTAATCATCAACGAGAAACCGTCCTTTCTAAACCAACATCTCACCGAACGCCGAAATCAACAAATTGGTCAGAATGTGAATCTGCTGGGCGAAGTGGTGCTGGGTAACGGCGAAGCAAATCATCGCTACGAACATTACCTTGAAGCATTGAAAGATCCTCGAATCAATTATATCTCCATCAAAATATCCGGCATTTATGCTCAGATTAATCCGCTAAATTACGATCAGAACAAAGTCGATTTATGCGAAAAATTAGCCCGAATCTACCAACAATCCATCGATTTTCCGTTCATTGATGAAAATGGAAAATCGCATTTCAAATTTGTCAACCTGGATATGGAGGAATACAAAGATACCGAGCTCACTCTGGATGTGTTCAAATCGGTACTTGCTCTGCCGCAGTTTAAAAATTATACTGCCGGAATCGTGGTGCAAGCCTACCTGCCCGATGCCTGGAATTTTCAAACCGAGTTGCTGGAATTTGCCCGAAAAAGAGGTGCCGAGGGAGGTGCCCCACTCAAAATGCGATTGGTAAAAGGCGCTAACCTGCAAATGGAAAGCATCATATCGTCGCTCAAAGGCTGGGAAAACCCCGTCCTTCGTTCGAAAGTGGAAGTAGATGCCAATTACCTGCACATTCTCGACCGGGCACTTGAAGCTGATAATGCCAAAGTGTTGCACATTGGAGTGGCATCGCACAATTTCTTCAGTCTGGGTTATGCCTTTTTACTGAGTCGGAAAAACGGAGTGGAGCAAGAAGTCACCTTCGAAATGCTGGAAGGAATGGCCAATCACCTGCCGCGGGTTATGCGAAGCCTGGGAAAACAAATTATACTTTACACGCCGGTGGTGAAAAACGAGCATTTTCTGAATGCCGTTTCCTATCTCGTTCGACGGCTGGACGAAAACACCGGAAAGGACAATTTCCTGAGCTATTCGTTCAATCTGAAATACGACAGCGATCAATGGAATTTTCTTAAAAAACAATTTCTGGAAGCATTTGAATGGAAAGATAAAATAGAAGCAAAACCGTTCAGAACACAGGACAGAAACAAATTGGGAGTTCTGAGTACCGAGTCGGGAGTCAAGAACTCAGAACTCAGTAGTCCAAACTCAAAACTTGATATATTCCAAAACGAACCGGACACTAATTTCGATTTAAAAGCCAATCGTTTATGGGCCAATGGTATTCGGGACAAATGGAAAAAAACCGCAACGGACAAACCCTACCACATCCCGGTGCAAATCGGGGACATTGAAAGGAAAACGGAAAAGAAACTTCCATTTTTTGATCGGAGTCAAAATGAAGAAATTTGCGTTTGTGAAGCCAGTACTTCCAATCTGGAACAGGTAAAACAAATCATTTCCATGGCCGAACAAGATAAATCGAACTGGCGCAGAACGAATCTGGACGAACGAAATCTAATTCTGCATCGAGTGGCTGACAACCTGGCCAATCGTCGTGGTGATTTGATAGGTTGCATGGCGGCCATAACCGGCAAAACTTTTGCCGAAGGCGATGTGGAGGTTTCCGAAGCCATTGATTTTTGTCGCTTCTACCCCATTTCAATGAAAAAATTTGAAGCGTTGGAAAGCATTACTTTATCGCCGAAAGGAATTATTTTGGTGATTCCACCCTGGAACTTTCCGTTGGCTATCCCGGTTGGAGGTGTTGCGGCAGCACTGGCCGGAGGAAACAGTGTTATCTTAAAACCTGCTTCGGTGGCTTTGCCGGTGGCATGGGAATTTGCCAACTGTTTCTGGGCAGCAGGGGTTCCCCGCGATGCCCTGCAAGTGGTTTGCACCGACGGTCGCGAACCGCTGAATTACCTGACAGCTCATCCTTCCATCAAACATATAATTCTCACGGGCGGGACAGATACGGCTTTCCGTCTGTTGGAAAACAATCCCACTTGTCCGCTTTCGGCCGAAACGGGTGGTAAAAATGCAATCATCGTCACTTCCAGCGGCGATCGCGATCATGCCATTCAAAACATTGTCACTTCCGCTTTCAGCAATGCCGGTCAGAAATGTTCGGCTTGCTCCTTGCTACTGCTCGAAAAGGAAGTGTATGACGATCCGGAATTTAAATCCAAACTGATTGACGCAGTAACCAGCCTGAAAACCGGCGGTGTTTGGGAGGGTGGCAATGTGGTTGGACCTATGATTACAAACCAAAACGAGAAATTACTTCATGCCATCAATCACCTGGAAGAGGGTGAATGGTGGCTTGTGGAACCTGAATTTGCAGATGAAAAGAAATATATTCTGAAACCAACGGTGAAGTGGGGAGTCAAACCCGGTAGTTATACTTTTAAAAATGAATTGTTTGCCCCATTACTTTCGGTGGTTTGCATCGATAATTTGCAACACGGAATTGACCTGGTCAATGCCTCGGATTATGGGTTGACTTCCGGCCTACAAAGTCTGAACGAAACCGAACAGCTGCTTTGGAAAAACAGTATTGAAGCCGGTAATCTTTACATTAACCGCGGTATTACCGGCGCCATCGTCAATCGTCAACCCTTTGGCGGAATGAAACTTTCGGCATTTGGTGGCGGGATTAAAGCCGGCGGACGTAATTATGTTTCGTGTTTTGTGAATATTACCGAATCCGGCAAAGGCTTAAAACCCATAGCTGAGATCCCCGAATTTAAAGAATATGCCGATAAACTTAACTCCGCCGACAAAAAACGGTTCCTGTCGGCACTACAGAGTTACCTGGAAAATTACGCGAACGAATTTTCACTGGAAGAGGACATCCACCACTTGTTGGGTGAGCGAAATACGTTCCGCTATTTGCCTTTGAAAAAAATGGCATTACGGGTTTTGCCAACCGATAGCTTGCTGGACATTTTCAGCATTCTGGCTGCTGCGCAAATAGTAAAAACTCCAATAACGGTGAGCATTTCGGGAGATGACAATAAGCTGGAAGTTCTCAATTCGATAAAACCAAAAGCGTTTCAAATTGTAATTCAGTCGGAAAATGAATTCTTAAATTCCATAAACAACTACGACCGAATCAGAACCTGCGGAAACCCTATCTTGGAAATTTTTTATCAAAAAGCAGCCGAAACAGGCAAGTACATTGCAACAGCCAAACCGCTATCCGAAGGGAGATTGGAATTACTGCACTATGTTAAGGAGCAAAGCATTGCGTTTGAATATCATCGGTACGGAAGTATAAACCAAGAACCAAATAACTAAAATTTGAAAACAAAGTTGTACTTTTATATGTTTGCTAATTAAAACTAAAATTTAAACCAAATAATATGTCAGACAAACATAGTATCAAAACAGAATGGATAGGTGGAATGGCTTTTGAAGCAGATGTAAGCGGCCATAAAATAATAATGGATGCTGCCCCTGAACATGGCGGACAGAACTCAGGACCAGGTCCAAAAAGATTACAACTTGTTGCCCTGAGCGGCTGCACCGGAATGGATGTAATTTCAATTTTACAGAAAATGCGGGTTGAAATTGAAAAATGCAGTATCGAAGTTCAGGGCGAACTGGCCGATGAGCATCCGAAACATTACACCAAAATGCACGTGATTTACGAATTTACGGGAAAAGACCTTCCATTGGACAAACTGGAAAAAGCAGTTAAAATGTCCGAAGAAACCTATTGCGGTGTTGAAGCGCTTTATCGGAAAGCCATACCCGTTACTTCCGAAATCAAAGTTATTGAAACGTCGAATTAATGGAAATCAGGCATATTTTTGACAACAACCGGAAATGGATTTCCGAAAAACTTAAAACGGACAAGAATTATTTCAAAAACTTATCCTTGGGTCAGAAACCCCACATTCTGTACATTGGCTGTTCCGACAGCCGGGTGAGTACCGAAGAGTTGATGGGCGCGCAACCCGGTGAGGTCTTTGTTCTGCGAAACATAGCCAACATGGTTCCTAATTCCGATTTAAGTTCCATGTCGGTTATCAACTATGCCGTCAGTCATCTGAAAGTGAGACATGTGGTGGTTTGCGGTCACTATTACTGCAACGGGGTGAAGGCTGCCATGCAATCGGCGGACATGGGGATTTTGAATCCCTGGCTACGAAACATACGGGATGTGTACCGGCTGCACAAAGAAGAATTATCCGCCATTTCGGACGAAGAAGAAAGATACAAAAGACTGGTGGAACTGAATGTGCAGGAGCAATGCATTAACGTGATTAAAACTCCCGATGTACAACGGGCAATCAAAGCCAACGGGCTAACGGTTCACGGCTGGGTATTCGATGTTAATAGTGGTCAGCTGATTGACCTCAACATCGATTTTGAAAAGATTCTGGAAAATATCATGGAGATTTACCGAATAGTTTAAAAAAATGCATCTTTCCCCCGAGAAACAAGGAAAGATGCATTTTTTAATTATTTGTCGGTGCGGCTGCACAGGGTTTCGTACACCTTCTGATATACCGGTGTAGCTATTCCGTGTTTCTTACCTAATTTCACCACAATACCGGTGAGCGAGTGAACTTCCGTACTTTTACCTGCTATGAAATCGCGATGCATGGAAGTGGTGGAACCAATCGGCAATTTCTCAAACTGCTTAATCAACCGGTCAATTTCCGATTCGTCAATCTCCGCTCCTTCGGCTCTGGCAACGGCAAGCAACTCCTTGGATACTTCCACCAGGGTTTGTCTTTTCGAATCGTTGGTCAACACTTCATTGTAACTCACATCAAAATACGACGTTAACGAAGCACTGGTTGAAATAAAAAAGAATTTTTTCCAAATCTGGGTTGAGATATTTGCATAAAACCGGATTTCGATACCCGCATCGACCAGCATTTTTTCAAAAGCCAGCAACCTGTCCGAAACACGATTCAGATACCCGAATACAATGTTGTGAATGCTACCCACATTCTCAACAACACCAGCTTCTAGGATTTTGGCAACAATGTAACAGCATCCGTCCCACACTTCGGTTTCGGGCAATAGAGCGCGAATCCGTTCGGAATTATCAATACCGTTGAGCAAGGGCAAAATAACCGTATCCTTTCCCACCGCGGGTTTTATTTGCGCAATGGTGGTGTCAATATCATAACTTTTCGTGGTTAGCAAAATATAATCGGCCACCCCAATTTCCGAAACATCATCCGTGGCCAACGTGGGTCTGATCATCATCGTTTCATGCTCGGTTATCAACTTCAGCCCGTTTTTATGAACACGTTTCAAATGCTCACCCCGGGCTACAAAATACACTTCAACTTCGGGATTAGCAGCGTAATACTTTGCCAGCAATCCTCCAAAATACCCTCCGACTCCACCGAGTCCTACAATTACAATCTTTGTCATTATTTGTTAATTAAAAAATCAATCATCCAATCTTCCCGACTGAACAAATACCTAAAAAACTATTTTTATTTTAAAACTCAAAAAGAGTTTCCTTCAATATCTCGCTGACCGTTGGATGTGGAAATACAACTTTTTCCAATTCATTCAAAGTCATTTCCTGTTCAATAGCCATGCATGCTCCGTAAATCATTTCGCTGCTTGGGTTTCCAATCATATGCACACCTATCACCTTCCGGGTATTTTCATCGATCAGTATTTTACAAAGCCCGGTTCCTCCTTCGTTTTCGGCAACAAAACGACCGGCATACGCCATCGACAGTTTCGCGACTTTAAATGCAATTCCTTTAGCCTGAGCCGACTCTTCCGTTTCGCCAACCGCAGCAACTTCCGGATTGGTGTAAACCACTCCCGGAATGGCATTGTATCGCATCACATCGTTCCTTCCGGTAAGGTTATTCACCACCACTTCACCCTCGCGACTGGCGGTATGGGCCAGCAACGAAAATCCGGTTACATCGCCGGCTGCAAATACGCCCGGCACATTGGTTTGCATTTTTTCATCCACCTTGATTCCGCCTTTGAACAGTTCCACTTTCAGGTTTTCCAATCCAAAACCCGCTACAACCGGACGACGTCCAACACTTACCAATATCTTATCGCCCTCAACGACAAACGTTTCACCTTCTTTTTTAAAAAACACCTGATGTCCGTCAATTTTCACCACTTTGGCATTGAGGTTGAAATCAATTCCTTTTTTAGTGTAAATATCCCGCAATATGGCCGATATTTCCGCATCGTTATTTCCCAGAATTTCGGGTAACATTTCCACCACCGTTACTTTTGAACCGAGGCTGTTGTACAAACTGGCAAATTCCATCCCGATAACTCCTCCACCGATTATAACCAGCGATTGAGGCTGTTCCTTCATTTCCAATATTTCCTTGTTTGTCAATACAATATCACCAGCTTCAGCCAAACCCGGAATGGGCGGTACAAACGCTTCTGAACCGGTACAAATCAACAAATTCGATCCCACATAAGTTTCCTCACCGCAGTTCACCACGAAACCATCCGCATTGCGCTGCTGAATAAAAGCTTCACCCTTTACGACGGAAACATTGTTCTGCTTCATTTTTATCTCAACACCCGCCACCAGCTTACGCACAATTTTATTTTTGCGGGCCACCATTTTGCCATAATCAAAACGGATATTATCGCCATACACTCCATATTTATCACCGTGAAGCGCATTTTCATAGGTTTTGGCACTGTAAAGCAATGTCTTGGTGGGAATGCAACCTTCGTTCAAACAAACACCGCCCATCTTTGCTTTTTCAATAAGCAATACGTTCAGTCCCTTATGGCCGCCACGTTCGGCCGCTACATATCCGGCAGGACCACCTCCAATTATAATTAAATCAAACATATTCCAACTGTCGTTTTAATATTTTTATTCTCCATTTTGGAGCTGCAAATTTACTGAAAGATTTCCTATTACCCGTCTTTAAAATTCATTACATAAATTAATTTTTGGCGTTTTTTTGTCAACTTTTTAAACCTTTACATCTTATTACACATCGAAAGCTATGTTTAAAAACACATTTCACCATGCAAATCCCATATAACAAATTCATTTATTGACACTTAAAGGCAAAAGCCTATTAGCAGACCTAATCTTAAATAATGCAAATACACACGTTTGTATAAAAACTATTTTTATCTTTGCACACGTTTGTTTTTATCCTACTTATGCACAAAAGAATCACTATAAAAGATATTGCTAGGGAGTTAAATGTTCATCATTCAACTGTATCCCGCGCTCTACGAAAAGACCCGAGAGTGAAAGAAGAAACCCGTGAAAAGGTTTTAGCTTATGCTCAGGAGCATGAATATCAAGCAAATATGAATGCAGTTCAGTTACGTGGAACCAGTAATAACGCCATTGCACTGATTGTCCCAAACATCAATCACAATTTCTTCTCAGATATTGTCAGTAAACTGACAAACCTGGCTTACGAAAAAGGCTATGTTATCTCGGTGTTTCAAACCAACGAAAAATACGAGTTGGAAAAGGAAATTGTCAGCACCATCATTCAGCACAATTTTGCAGGAGTCATTGTTTCAATAGCAAACGACACTAAAAATGGAGATCACTTCCGGTTACTCGAGAAATTCGGCATTCCGTTGGTGTTTTTCGACCGCGTTTGCGAAGACATTGCATCACCTAAAGTATTGGTAAACAATCGTGAAATTACGTTTCAGGCCACAGAGCACCTTCTAAACAAAGGGTACAAACGGATTGTACATATCACCGGAAATACCGATGTGAATGTGTTTCGCGACAGAGAAAAAGGGTATCTTGATGCTTTGGAAAAATATGCGGTTGAATACCGGAACCCCATGGTTATAACCGATGAATTTACAACTGAGTTAGGAAAAAAACTCCTTGCTTCGCTGTTGGAATCAGACATTAAACCGGATGCCATCATATCGTCCTCCATTTATCTGACGATGGGAATACTGCTGAAATGCAGGGAATTAAAACTCAATGTACCGGCCGATTTGGGAATTGTCACCTTTGGCACTTTACTCTCGACAGAGATTATTACCCCTCAAATCACCTCTATTGAACAGCCGGAAAGTGAAATTGCACAACTTGCGTTTGAATTATTAGAGAAGCAAATCAATCATGAACTTTTGCCCGGCTCAAATAACGACAAAGAAATAAAAGCCGGAATCATTTTCAGAGAATCTTGTTAAACAAACAATAAATAAAACAATAACTAATTGCACGAAAGTGCTAAAAAAACAATCTTATGTTAAAAGGAATTTCCCCTCTTGTAAGCCCTGAGCTGTTAGCAGTTTTGGCACGTATGGGTCATGGCGACGAAATCATTCTTGCTGATGCTCACTTCCCCGGCGAAACTTTCAACGGTCGCGTTTTGCGTGCCGATGGACTTCGTATCCCCGAATTATTGGCGGCTATCTTGCCTCTTTTTGAACTGGATGCTTATGTTCCACATCCGTTGGCCATGATGGCTGCCGTACCGGGCGATACCCTCGACCCAAAAGTTGAAGAGTCGTATCTGAAAAGCATTCATATCACCAATCCTGATGCTGCTTCAATTGAACGTATCGATCGATTTGCATTCTACGAAAGAACAAAATCTGCATTCGCTGTGGTTATGACAGGCGAAACAGCTAAATACGGCAACATTCTTTTGAAAAAAGGAGTTACCCCAGTTAATTCATAATTTACAATTCATAATTCATAATAAAAAATGTCATTTAAATCAAAAGCTGCTTATTTACCGGGAAACAGCACCGTTATTTTTAAAGAAGTTGAATTTCCTACTCCCGGACATGGAGAAGTTCTGCTTAAAATGAAATCATCTACCATTTGTGGTAGCGATATCCGAGCTATTTACCGCGAGCACCTTGGAAAAGGTCCCGAAGGATATCAAAATAAAATTTGTGGTCACGAACCTGCCGGTCAGATTATTGCTTGCGGTCCGGGCATGAAACGTTTCAAAGAAGGCGACCGCGTGGTTGTTTATCATATTTCCGGTTGCGGCTGTTGTAATGACTGTCGCCGCGGTTACATGATTTCGTGCAAAAGCCCATCGCGCGCCGCTTATGGCTGGCAACGCGATGGTGGTATGGCCGAATACATGATTGCCGAAGAAAAAGACCTCGTACTTTTGCCGGATAGCCTGACGTATACCGATGGTGCTCAGATTGCCTGCGGTTTCGGAACGGTTTACGAAGGATTGGAAAAAATCGGTATTTGTGGAAATGATGCCGTTTTAGTTACCGGATTAGGACCGGTAGGTTTGGCAGCTTTGATGCTTGCCAAAGCCATGGGTGCTCAGAAATTAATTGGTGTCGATACAGTTGCTGAACGCTGCCAGATTGCAAAAGATCTTGGTTTGGCCGATGAAGTGTTTGTATCAGGTCCAGATGTAATGGAGAAAGTTATGGCAGCAACTAACGGAATGGGGTACGAAAGAACAGTTGACTGTTCGGGTCACACTTCGGGTCGACAACTTTGTATTCGCGCTACCCGTCAGTGGGGAAAAATGGTAATGATTGGCGAAGGCGGAACCGTTGAATTCAATCCAAGTCCTGATATTATTCACGATCAAAAAACCATTTACGGTTCATGGGTTACCTCTATTTGGCGTATGGAAGAATTGGTTGAACGCATCGAACGTTGGGGAATTCATCCTGAAAAATTGGTAACTCAACGTTTTACGCTGGATCAGGCTCCTGAAGCTTTTGCTCTGATGGCGGAAGGTAAATGCGGAAAACTGGCTATCGTTTTTGACGAAGAAATCAAATAATTTAAATACTGACCCCTAACCCCTAAAGGGGAATAACAATAGTTTCGTCTCAAAAAAAACAAAGATGAAATTATAAATTCTTCTTTAGGAATTAGGGGACTAATACTAACAAAATAACACAAATTTAGTCCCCCTTTAGGGGCTAGGGGTTAATTATGCAAACAATTGAAGCATCAAAAGTGCCTTATATAGCACTTAACACAGGAGATAAAATTCCAGTAATCGGCTTAGGAACGTTCGGTTCGGACAATTATACTCCCGAAACGATTGCGCAAGCTGTAAAAACAGCAATTAAAATGGGTTACCGTCATATCGACTGCGCTTCGGTATATGGCAACGAAAAAGAAATCGGTGTGATACTTCAGGAAGTATTTGCCGAAGGAATTGTGAAACGTGAAGATCTTTGGATTACTTCCAAAGTTTGGAACGATAAACACAAAGAAGTTGTACAATCGTGCAAACAATCGCTGGCCGATCTTCGACTCGATTACCTTGATTTATACCTCGTTCACTGGCCTTTCCCCAATTATCATGCACCCGGTTGCGCTGGTGATGCTCGTAATCCGGATTCAGTTCCTTACAAGCACGAAGATTACATGAAAACCTGGGCTCAAATGGAAAGCCTTGTTGAAAGTGGTTTAGTAAGAAACATCGGTACTTCCAACGTGACGATACCTAAAATGAAGCTTATTTTGCGCGATTGCAAAATCAAACCGGTTCTGAACGAAATGGAAATCCATCCTCACTTCCAACAAGCTGAATTGTATAACTACATGAAAGAAAACGGTGTAGAAGTGATTGGCTATAGCCCAATTGGTTCACCTGGCCGCCCTGAACGCGACCGCACCCCCGAAGATACTGTAGATATGGAAGATCCGATAATTGTTGCTATTGCAGAGAGGTTGGGCATTCATCCGGCTGTTGTTTGCCTCAAATGGGCCGTTCAACGCGGACAAATCACCATTCCATTTTCGGTAAAAACCGATAAGATTTACAATAATCTTAAAGGTATTGTTGAAGGGGAACTGACAGACGAGGAAATGGAAGCCATTTCGAAAATTGAAAAAGGTTGCCGCCTTATAAAAGGCCAGGTTTTCCTTTGGGAAGGTGCTAAAGGTTGGGAAGACCTTTGGGATTTGGATGGTAAAATAACTAAATAAATATTTCCATGAAAAGCCGTCATCAACTCTCATTGCTTCTTATTCTTGCATTTACGTTATCGTTGCAGGCTCAGGAAGTGAAAAAGGTGAAATTTGAGCCAACCGATAAGTCGCTCCAGCAATACACTTATCCCGAATGGTTTCGGGATGCTAAATTTGGTATTTGGGCACATTGGGGACCACAGGCAGTACCGCGTCAAGGTGACTGGTATGCCCGGAATATGTATATTCAAACCGGAAGAGATTGGGAAACTCCTCAATACAAGGACCATCTCAAAAGATACGGTCATCCTTCTGTTGCCGGTTACAAAGACATAATTCCTTTGTGGAAAGCTGAGAAATGGAATCCGGAAGAGTTGATGAAGCTTTACAAAAAAGTTGGTGCCAAGTATTTTGTAAGTATGGGAACGCACCACGATAATTTCTTTTTGTGGAATTCAAAACTCCATAGCTGGAATTCGGTAAATATGGGTCCCAAAAAGGATGTGGTTGGACTCTGGCAAGCTGCCGCAAAAAAAGAAGGGCTACGATTCGGCGTTTCCGAACATTTGGCGGCAAGTTATACATGGTTTCAACCGGCTCACAGTGCCGATAAAACGGGCGACAAAGCCGGAGTTCCTTACGATGGCAATGATCCTAAATTTGAAGAGCTCTACCACGGCAAAGCCGATCCTACAGATACGGGCTGGATGACTAAAAATCCGGTTTGGCAAAAGGAATGGTATGACAGAATTGCTGAACTTGTTGATATGTATAAGCCTGATTTACTTTATTCCGACTGTGCCCTTCCGTTTGGCAACGATGTGGGAAGAAGCCTTATTGCTCATTTTTACAATGAAAATATGGCAAGCAATAACGGAAAACTCGAAGCTGTGTATAATTGCAAAGAAGCTTCAAAAGGGCGATTTGCACAGGATGTAGAGCGCGGAGTGTTGGATTCAATTAGCCCATTTCCTTGGCAAACCGATACCTCCATCGGCGATTGGTTTTACCGCACGGGTCAGAAATATAAATCTTCGGATGAGGTAATTCAAATGTTGGTGGACATTGTCAGCAAAAATGGAAACTTACTTATCAATGTTGTTCAAACTCCCGAAGGTGATCTTGAGACTGATGTATTGAATATTTTGGATGGCATCGGTAACTGGACTAAAGA
>Ga0302286_10000747_pt1 | contig 25527 bp, 54 predicted proteins | sample III_Fen_E2_3_FD_198765 | JGI IMG/M metagenome (GOLD analysis project Ga0302286, IMG submission 198765) | Peat permafrost microbial communities from Stordalen Mire near Abisko, Sweden - III_Fen_E2_3 | ecosystem: Environmental > Terrestrial > Soil > Wetlands > Permafrost | place: Sweden: Abisko...
TTGACCAATTCTTTTTGATTTTACCATACCTTTCATCATTACTGAAAGCCACAATATGTATTACTACTATTGTTTGGTTAAAAAGACTCTAAGGTTATCCCCGCAGTTAGATTGGTTTGGGCATGTTTATTCACCCCTTCTCAGTAGCTCTATCCATTGCTTCAAATGCCATTAAATATTGACTATCATCAATAATAATTTGTTTAATTTGAGGCATCTTTGCACTGACCAACTTTATTACTTGGATAATTTTATCAACATTGCTAGTATTATATAAATTTCCAACAAATTCTTTAGATCCAGGATCTTGAACCAATGCTTTGAAATTCTTTTTAAAACCTTTAATAGGAAGATTCTTTCCTGCAACATTAATAATAAATGTTCTTGTGGGGTCTAAATTTCTTAAACTAGTTGATTTACCAGATCCAGCTTCACCAACTATTGCGCCTAATTCCGCCATATTTTATAACTTAAATATATTGTTTTCTTCTTTATCATCTTCTCTTATTATTTCTTTTGATTTAACTATATCTGTTGTCATTAAATTTAGATATGGTTCATAATCTGCAATTTCAGAGGGTTTTGGAAGCTCAATAAACATACCAATCTCTCCATGAAATACACTGCCGATATTTAAATCTGATCTACCAAATCTATTCTTATTAATTTGAATAATTCTTCCTTTGTGTTTTAACACATTTTTTATAGGAAAACCTTCACATGAAGATACTTTTTCTCTGTAAGGGTAATAAAGCATAATAATTACTTCTGCGGATTGTGCTGGTCCCGAAGAATCAGCTAAATCATCTAATTGAAGTAGTTCATATCCTCCCTGACGTCTTTCTACACTTTTAGAATTTCTATTAATCTGCTGTATTAAAACACCAGTCATATTACACTTATTTCTAAAATATACAAAATAATCACATACTAAATCTATTTTAGTTTTTACTGCATCATTGCCAGAAATTAGTCTTATATGATCTATTAAAGCTATTTTATAGGAAGTTGGATCATGTTCAATATAATTTTCTTTATGGTCTCCAACTTGTTCAAATGTGCCAAAATTACTTAGCCATCCTTTACAAGTAGCATATATAGCTGGTGGAGATAAAGGCTTATCATATATGGTAAAACATTTTTGAAGTTCCAACAACCAATCTTTAGATTTTTCTATATAAATGAAATTTTCATCAGATATTGGAAAAGTCAAAGAGAGAATCTCTTCATAGGTGATAACTTTATTAAATGTATCATAAATATATCTAGATAAAAGTTTTGCATATAATACATCACCAGCCATTTCAAAAGAATAATAAAGGATATTTATAGCATGGTTTTCTTTATTTTTAAATAAATTATAAACAAATACATCCAGAGCAAAGGAAGTCTTACCTCCACCTTGATCGGCTGCAATTACATATAAGTATTTACGTTGTATTCCATATATAATAGAATCTAATTTAGGTAAACCAGTACTAATACCAATATTATTTCCTCGCCTACCTTTTTGAATATTTTCAAATAATTGTGTTACCGACATTAATTTATAAATATTTTATTTAATTCTTTAATTATTTCTTCATTATTTTGTTTATAATTGAATCTAACTAAAGTTATTTTATCTTTATGCAATTCACAAAATTCATTTAAAATTTTATCCCTTCTCTGTTCTTTTTCAAAATCAATAATTCCTCCTTTATGAAAAATAGGGACATATTGAAAATGCTGAATCCCATCAAACTCTATAAAATACTGTTTATTATTAAATTTAACAAAGAAATCAATCTTCATCAAATTAGTATTTCTAGCAATTTCAGTTGTAATTAATTCAAATTGAGTTCTAAAAGGAATATTATTTTCTTTCAATCAGTTGTGAATCAATAGTTCTCCTTTAGAAGATCTACAAATAGGGCAACCTTGTCCCTGTAGGTGATTCGTGATTGATTGTAAAAATACACCATGATTTTTACAGATAATTTCAATCTTAGATCTACTATTTTTATATTCTTGATTAGGATAACTATATAAACCTTTATGAATTTCCTTACACTGTTCTTTAACAAACTCCCAAGAGAAAGCCCTATCTTCAGATAAAATTTCTCAGCTACATAAAGGACAACCATGTCCTGCTAAATGACTACTGGCTTCTTGTATAAACTCTCCATGAATAGGGCAGACAATTTTAATTTTATCTTTTCTAGTCTTATAGTTTACTAAAGTGTAATCATACTTATAATTATGAATTATGTGGCAATCATCAATAAAAGAATCTTTTGATTTAATTCTTGCTAGATCACATTTTAATCTACCACATACAGGACAACCTTTTCCCTTTAAATGATTATTAGTAGTTTGTCAGAAATCTCCATGTTCTAAACAAATTATACATACTTTTTCCTTACTTCCTAAATAAATCACTTTTGAGTAGTCATATTTGTTTTTATGTATAATGTTACTTTTTTCTATGAAAGATTCTTTTGATGTGCATCGATTTCCTCAACATTTAGGACATCCTGAACCTCCTAAATGTATTACAGGATTTTGTAAAAATTCTCCATGTTTCTGACAAATTATATTAACTGCAGTTTTAGTATTTTGATATACAACTTTTGAATAATCATAAGTACTACTATGTATTTTAATTGCTTTATCTATAAATTCTTCTGTTGTTAATTTTTTCATATTTATAATAACTCCATGTTGTTATAGCCATTAATATTGTCAGAATTTTTTATGTGTTCTAATTCTATCCATTTCTGAGAGGCAATAAATTCTAAAATAGTATAATGGATTAAATTATTTTCCCTTCCAAAGGTAACTGCAGCCATTATACGTTCATGAGTTACGCCACAATTTTTAATTTGTGCAGAATAATGAATACAAAACTGTTCTAATGATTGAAAATTTCCTTTTGTAAAATTTCTTAAACTACACATTTTCCCATTAATTGATACAAACATGGGATAATTATCGAAAAATTCTTTACCTAATTCATTGGATTCCCTAATGTATGTTTTAAGAGTTACCTTATTAAAAGGAATATTCTTAAAATTTAAAGCTTCACCTTCTTTAGGAATGTTAAAGGTGGAGTTTATGACTTTTTTTACTTTTAATGATTCTAAAACTTGTCTTAAGATTTTCTTACCATCAGAGATATTTGATATATAATTAATTAAATATCGTTGATCTCCATCAGCCGCCAAAAATAGCAACCTTAGAATAAAAAGTTCAGTAGGAGTCATACCACTGTTAATGTAAACATTAATCTCTTCATTTAGAGATAGTTCAAAATGTTGCATTTATGCTGTATTTTGAACCACTTACTTACTTTGGGTAATTAATCCGTTATGGGATATTTAACTAAATTGGGTAATTCATATTGTTAATAAAAATTATCTATAAGTAAACTTGATCTAATATTCCATATTTAAATCAACATGGCCATCTAAAACATCAATATTTTCAATAACCATATTCTCACCATCTGAACAATTATATACTAAAACTTCCATAGTTTTATCATCTACTAATTGCAATTCATCAATTAATTCTTGTACTGTCATAATTATAACCTAAATAATACATCACTTTTTTCTGCAGTTCTTTCCAAGTTTTCCAACTCACCTCCTGCTAGAATTATATCTAATTCTTCTTCAGTAATCTCTATATAATTCTTTCCATTTGTGGAAGTATTATACCATGCTTCTTCTACTGTACCTTTTATTACTAAGGTAAATATTTCAGCTTCTTTATTTTCTTCAAATCTAATCACTCGACCTCGTACCACTATAATTTTCATCACCAATCATCAGACTTGTAGGACTTGACATGCATATCTCACCTCCCATGGAATTCTTACTGATTTATTGTTTGTGGTCTGGACTATATCTTCATCCTATTTCTAGGAGTTCCTGCATTTAAGTCTCTACGGCTGAATCTACACTTTAGTGTAGCCTATGCCTCGGTATTACCATCGTCATTACACGTTAAGGATTCACCGATATTCAGGAATATTTTTTCTAGAAAATTACTCTTCTAGTGGGCAGTATTGCCATTTATAATTTTTATATTTTAAATCAAAATCTTCACAACATTCAACTATTTTTTTTCTGCCATTAATTGTACCTAATACTTCTATTGAAGCATCTGAAATAGAATTAAAAGTTTTTAAAAAATTATTGTTTATATCATATTGATTTACTTTTTTACCAGACTTACCTATAAGACTTTTTTTAATTGATGGATCATTATTTATTAAAAGAAATGATTCATCTAAATATTCAAAATTAGGTTCTAGTTTCCATTGAAATCCTTTACAATGTTTTTGTATTCCTTTACATGCAGAAACAATATTCCCTCCTTTAGAATGATCTCCAACAATAAGAGATGCAGCTAAATAAGAATCATAATCTGCAATATAATTACCTTCTAAATCAAATTGAACCAATCTATTAAACGATAAAGAAAAGACATCAATATTAGATATATCACCTAATTCATCTCCTTTATATCTTCATATATAACCATGACTATGAGGTCTTAATTTCTTACAGCACATTGTTATTTTAGAAGCAGATGATAAATTTAAAAATCTAGCAGCATCTTCAGTAATTTCAAATTCCCTAAGTAATTCTCCAAAAATATTATATTGACAAATAGCTCTTGTTGTAGATTTTTTAAGTATAGATTCTCGAGAATGAGATCTTTCTCCTAAATGGTCTCCCCCAATAGTACAATTTGTTAATTTATATTCTTGTTTATATTTAGCAATATAATCCATTTCTGCTTGTTTTGCTAAATCTAAAGAATCATATTCTAAAACTAATTCAATAATAGGTTTTAATCCCTTTTTTAAAATAGATTTTATCCAATTTATTTTATGGTAATTAAGTTCAGGTCTGCATTTTGCATCGCAAATATGTCCTGATAATCTTTTTTGTAAAGTTCTGATTGTTATCCCGACATAACGAATTTCTAATGTTTCCGGGTCTTTTAATACATAAAGTTTTGATGTATTCATAATAAATATTAGTTAAATTAATAACTATAAATTTACACAAAATAATTCAAAGACTTTGTATATTATATGTTTTTATAAAAATATAAAAATTATAATGGGATAAATTTAAAATTTTACCCTTTGAGTTTTTTCCTGAGTAGATGAGTTATTACATAAGATAATTGCAAGATTTATACCATCAATATCAGTACCTTCATTCAATCCTTTAACTCCATGTAATACACCAGTTTTTAACTTAGAAAATTCTTCAATTGTTATTGCATTCTTTTTCTTTGTTTTACCAGAATGAACTACATATCCTCTTTTGATTTCATCTGCCTGTTTCTTTGTTGGAGAAAATGTAATTGCTTTACTATTAGGTCTATAATCAAGAATTTTTCTTGTTATCTCCACCTTTTTCGGATGATCCATAACAAAATATTTTCTTGCTTTTAACATTCTTCCCCAAGTGAAAGTAACTGCGTCAATCTCTCCTGGTGGAAGTCCCATTGTTTTGGCAAAAGTTCTTCTATAAACAATATCAGTCAAGCATTTCATTGCAGTATCAAAATCAAAATTGAAGAAGCTGAAAGAATTGATAAATTTTTGATTATATTCTCTATACAATTCAATATCTGGTGCTTCTATTAAAACTTTATACTCCTTATATGGAGATACCCATTTATTTGCAATTGCTTCAGGTAAAGTAATTACATCGCAAACTGGACAATATTGTTCCAATAAAATTTGTGCACCATCTAATCTTTCAAAAGTAGCAGATAATCCCAGAATTAATTTCGGAGTTCTTTGAGTAAAGATTGAATAAAAATGGTTTCCGGCATATTTGTGACACTCATCGAGTATTATAAAATCAATCTTATCTGTTTTTTTAACAGCAGAATTAATAATCTCTATAGATACATCAAAGAATAACTCAAACTTAACAAGTTCTTTAATCCATTGAAGTTTTAAAACTTCAGTTGGAACTATAACTACTATAGTCTTTCCTTTATTTTTTGTAAGAAAAGATTTAATTGCCATTATAGCTCCACGAGTTTTTCCAACTCCAGTAGCCCATACAAACGTGCCTCTTCCACCAAATTCCATCCATTTCTTTACTCCAAGTTTTTGACGCCCAGTCCTACTTAAACCCATTCTTTATAATTTCATTTTTACATACATTTTCTAAACGGTATAAGAGTATAAAAGTACTAAAAAAATTTTTATAAAATTGCAGAATTTTTATCTTCCTCAGAATCTTTTAACAATTCAGCTTTATAAGTAGAATATGTTGTTATCATAAATTCTCCATCAAAACTAACAACATCACTGGTTGATAAATATTCGCCAGTAAGTGGGTGAACAATATGACAACGTTTTCCAACTGTAATATCATCCTGAAGTTCTCCAATTCTTGTATAACCTTCATAAATACCATTTGGATGATTTCCGTTGAAAAAATCATCACTTACTTTGGTAAGTTTTATTAAATCACCTTTTTTCATAATTTTATTTTATTATTAATGAACCCAATATAATCCTGATTCTGCAGAAGCTTTCAATGATACAATCTCACAAAATGGCTTACCTGCATCTTCCATACATTTTAATAATATAGGCTTTACTTCCTCTAACATTTCCTCAGGACATTCTACTAAAATTTCATCATGAATGAGATTAACAATTTTAACCTTCATCCACCATTTGTTTGCTAAAATGACTTTAAAGAATAGAATACATGCATATTTTGTTATATCAGAAGCTGAACCCTGAATTGGAAAGTTCTGAGCAATACGACTCATCTCATTTTGAGCAGAGCTATATTTTCTAAAAATCTCTCGAGCATTTGGTTCATGTTGCCAAAAATAAGGATCTTCAACTTGATCTCTTAATTGAAAATAATGATTTTCTGCAATATTAAAGAAATATTTTCTACCAGTTATATTATTAAACTGAATATATCCAAAATGACATGCTTTTCTTAACACCAAATCAAAATATTCGCGTAGCTTTGGAAAAGAATCAAAGTATGATTTGTATACAAATTCTCCTTCTTTCTTAGATATATTACAATTTTGAGCAATTGTAGATCCATTTCCCCCATAATTTATCGAAAACCCTGCCTTCTTAGCTAAAAATCTTTTATCAGCATACTCTTTCTTAATATATTCTAATTTATCAGGAGTCAATTCTTCTAATGAATATTTCCTAATATTAGGAAACATTAAAAATGCAATATAGCTATGCATATCATGAAATCCCTTAGCATAGAAGTTAATTAAATTCTCCTCTTTACTAAAGTTAGCTAATATAATTTGCTCTTGACTTGAATAATCGGCATCTATCATAATATTTCCCTTTTCAGAAATAAAACAACTTCTTGTTTCATATCCTGAGGGCAGGTTCTGCAAATTTGGGGTACCATCATCCTTGTTTCCACAAGATAGGCGGCCCGTATCCATCAACTGCTTAAAGGTAGTATGTATTCTTCCAGTTATAGGGTTAATTTTATTCTTCCAAGATGTTCCATAAGTAGAGATATCCTTCTGCTTAGCTTTATAATCAAGATAAAATGGAAGAATTGAGAATTTATCTCGCTGAGGATCTAACACCTTAGCATCAATAGATTTCTTCTCAATTCCTTTTTCTCTTACAGTTACTTTTACTCCATAACTTTCAAGAACTTTAAGAACTTGTTTTGGAGAATCCCAATTAACAATACAATCCTGTTTGCCAGACCAAAGATCAGACATGCCAGAAAAACATTGAGATTTGTCATCTTTTAATAATTGTTCTTCTAACCTAAGTTTTAATTCATAAGCTTCCTCAACATTTTTAGCAGTTCTTTTTACCCATTTATCATAATCAAGTTTGATACCACAATATTCTACATATGCAAGTACAATAACAAAAGAATTATCTAAAGCTATTGCATTTAGAAGATTTAAATCCTTTGCTATTGCAAGCTGCATTCTTTTTATTTGTGGAAGAAATTCAACATCTTCCGCAGCGTAAACTAAAACACGATCACTTAATCCTCTTTTAATAATTTCACCTCTTACAGATTTATCTAACTGCTTTTGACAATATTTTAATGCAAGGGATTCTAAATCTCGCCCTGCATACTGTAAACCATTAGTAATGATAACCTCTGCTAAGAAGGTGTCATATACTTTTGTAAGGATTACTCCTTGATGAAATAAAAACTTTAAATCAAATTTCGCATTTTGTAGAAGTAATAGAGTATTAGTTGTATTTAAATAATCTTTCAAAGGTTTGGGAATTACTCCATCATAACTTGAAATATCAAATAATACTTGAAATTTTGCATTTCCGATTTGTACTAATAATAATTGTTTAGTATAGCAATCTAACCCGGTAGTTTCTGTGTCAATTCCTAACTCATCATATCCCTGAAGTAAATTAATTCCTTCTTCTAAGCTTATAATTTTAAACCATTCTGGATTAAAAAAAGAAACTTGATTAGTTACTAAAAAAATCATTATTATAAATCCTCCTCTTCTTCCTCTTCTTCTACATCATCTTCCCACATATTATCTTCATCTTCAAGGCATTCCTCGACATTATATTCAAGCCAACCTTCTCTTTCTTCTTCAAAGATTTCTATTGCAACTTTTTCAAGTTCTTCTTCAGTTGCTTCAGCATACTCAGGATCAGTTTTAAGATCATCCTCAATAATTTGAGCAACAGATCTTATACTATCATCTGTTCCAATATAACCTTCATATATCTCACAAGCTGCTTCCCAAGCTGCTTCCCATGCATCTGATTCACAAGCAAAATCTACTTCACTTTCAACTTCTTCTAAGTTGCTACCAAAACCACCACCTAATCCTGCATAAATATTATATAGCATTTTCCTCTTTCTTTTCTCTTCCGTCGTAAATTAACTCATACCATTTCCATTCTTCTTCATCACGATCTTCATCCCAAGGCTCAATAGTATAAGAGTAATAACTACCCTCATTATTTTCTGCTTCAGTAATTTGTTCGTCAGTTAATTCATCTCTATCTGATGTTCCATACATTTCTTCCAACATTGCTTCAAAACCACCAAAGCTATCAAAATTATCATATGAATGTACATCTAGATTAGCATGAGCTTCTAGCTCAAATTCATCCTCAGCCCACGCAGAATAATCTTGATCTTCTCCGCACCAATTAGTAGATAAATTTATTAAAAATCGTTTCATTAATTTACAACTTAAACCCTTTATACTCAGCCACTAATTCAATTTCAAACATTCTTTGTTCCCAAGATTGAATATGGCTTTTAACTGTTTCTTCCAAACTGAATAATATCCTATTTCTAAGAGTCTCTAATTGAGATGTTGTCAAATCTTTATATTTCTTATTAGGTTTGATATTCAACATAGCTCTCATTTGAGTGAAATTCAATCCTTTAGAATTGATATATAATCTCTCAATTTCTTTTATTCCAAGTCTATCACGAATAACTTCAATACGATCTACTAAATTACCTTCTTGATCATACTCCACTAAATCCTTAGATTCAGCAGGAGTTAACCAAATACCCTGTTTTAAAATAAAAGTTCTTGTTATGTGTTTCTTATTAAACACACCTAAACGATCTAAACAACCATCCATCACTAAGCTTAAAGGAATTTTTTCAAACTCATTGGGGACCCCATTAAAGATAGTACTCATGTTAACTTTATTTCCTTTTAACGCTTCTTTGTTTGCAGCAAGGAAATCATTAATAGCTCCAATTAAATTGAATCTACTAAGTTTGTTATTTGTTTCAAGAAAACGAAGAAATAATTCTGCACCACAATGATCTTTTTGTTCAGTAATTAATTCTAATACGAGATACCTTCCCGGATTTTGAATACTTTTGTTGAACAACATTGTTTTACAATGATTATAACATTCATTAATCTCAAATTCAGTCATTGCAGTTAATTTCTTCTCTGACTGTTTATATTTTCCAGCACTATCTAATGTTTTGTTACCCTTCCAAATGAAAGAGTTTATATCTGTTCTCTTCTGCTCAATAGCTTCTGATAATTTATTTTCAAGTAATGTAGTATTCATATCTTATAATATTATTTCGTTATTTGTTTGTAAAACCTCTGTTTTTAATATAAAATTTATAAAATAAACATTAGAATAATTATATTTAGTAGTTGTTTCAAGTTTCGGATCAAAATATACATCTCCAGCTTTTACAATATGATATTGTAAAAATCCTACATCAAGCATTTTTATATCTGGAACTTGCCAATTAGGTAATCTAGTACACATTATAAATTCTGATGAATTTATTTTTTTAAAAACATACATTGTGTAATTAGATTCCCTACATGCTACTAATTGTACTTCTTCTATTCGTTCTACCATGGGAGGGCATCAGCACTTCCATATTCATCTGTTAACATATTCTCATCTATAAAATCCTCTTCATCAAATTCCTCAACTGTCCATCCGGGATGGGATTTTTCAAAAGCAGTTACTTCTTCTAAAGTAAAAGGAACAACGTCATCAAGTTCTCCTTCTGGAGTTTTAATTAAATACATTAGTTTTCTAATAAATCAAGTACTTGTTCTGCTTTTATAAATATATCTCCTGGCTCCTCCATAATAGTTCTTGCCATACGGGAAACATTTTCTTCCTCAATCTGTTCTTTGATTAATTTATCGTATAACCAACTAGCAGTCATAAAATCTTTTTCAGATACAGCTTGTTCATAAATTGCATAAATCAATTGAGTTGTTTGAATTTCTCTATCAACTGTCGCAGTAAAAGGAGCAGTGTAACTTGAATCAAATGTCTCAGTATTTATTTCCACAGCTGGGTAAACAAATTTTACATCAGCATCAGAAAGATAGTCCATAATCCATTTATGATGATTCCATTCTTCATGCGCTCTTTTCTCATAATATGTCTGCAGATCTGAAATAGCCTCAACACTAAAGAAGTTTGCTATACTTAAATATAGATTATGATTCTTTAATTCATGTGCTATTTGTTTAACTAACAAATCCTTTAACTCAGTACTAAGTAATGATAGTTTTCGATTCGTCATTATTCTTTTTTGTTATTCGTTTCTTCTCAGGTTTAATATAAACAGTAAACCCGTTATCTAATAACCAATTTAATGGTGCTGCATATAATTCACAACAAATTTCAGTATGTGGATTTTTCCAAAATGATTCCACAATAAATGGGATCTCATGTTTACAGGAAAAATATGTTGTATTAACTACTGAAAAATAATTAGGAAAATATGCACATATGGTTACTTCATAGATAAATGTATCTTCAATAAATACAGTCCTTTTGTTTTTAATATAAACAATAGGATTATCCGTTATCTTTTTCGACATAGGATGCAATCTTTGTTAAAAGTCCACATTCCAAAGCTTCCTTTGCATTAAACCATTTATCAAATTTCAAAACCTCATCAATATTAGTTATTGTAGTATGCTCTTTTACAATGTCAAAAATATCCTTCTGAAGAGATAATTGTAATTCAAAATCAATTTTAACTGAAGCAGTTTTACCTATAATATATCCAGAAGCTTCATGTAACATTAATCTACAATGAGGTAATCCAATCCTCTCCTGTCCCATCAACATTAAAATAGCTCCCATACTTTCTGCACCACCTATACAGGTAGTTCTTATAGGAGATTTAATAATCTTTGAAACATCATAAATTGCTAATCCATCTAATATTGTTCCACCTGGACTATTAATATAAATATTAATAAATTTTTTAGAATCAACTGAATCTAGATATAACATCTGAGCAATTACTCCATTAGCTAATTCTTCAGTAATTACATCATCAATAAAGATGATTCTCTCTTGTGCCAATTTGGAAAATACATCCATAATGACCATATTCTTGGAACTATTCTCTACTACTGTTCTTTGTATCATATTTCATTATTTGATTCTTCGTATTGAATCCTATCAATTTCTGCAGCAATAAATGCTCCAGCTATTTTCAATCTTTCAATTCGGTTTGGTTTATTGATAATCTTATCTCTATAATGTTCTAACCAATAATAAGGCCATTCAAATACATCTGGATTAATGGCAAATAATGCACCTTTAATCAATTCACCTTCCAAATATTTTTCTAATGGCCATCCATGTTTATAGATTTGTTCATGCCTTTCTTGTGCAATTAATTCTATTCCCGTCATACTTTATAATGTCCCAATTCTATTAATATTTGTTTTGTAGCTAAATAGTCTAAACTACGCCTCTTAACATTACAAGGTAACTCAATTACTGGTCGCCCAATACTTTGAGCGTAATTAACTTCAAAAGCTACACCGCTTAAGATTTCTCCATTAGGCATACCTCTAAACGCAATCAAATCACAATAATCTATGATTTCTTTAAAAAAATCCATGCAGTTTTCTTTACCACGTTCTAAAATATATGTTTGAACGCCAGCTTCAATTTCTTGGCTATTTGGATTAACAACCTCAAACCCTAAAAATTCTAACAATGCAACATCTTGTGCTTCAATAGTTGAACCATAAGACAACATTGTATGTGCATAATAACATCTTAATTTATTCATCAAATTCTTTTTTTAATAATAAATCCGCTGCTTTAAAAGAAAGTATAGCAAAGGCATTAAAAAGTTCATCTAATTCTTCTTCAGTATCACATACAGTATTTGGATTAGACAGTATTCCTTGCATTGCCATTCCTGCTAATTGTAATCGAATAGACATACCATAATAAGTGTCATCAATTTCTCCTAATTCTGTTTGACCACCTTTATAAATCCTAGTTTGTATAGGATATGCAGGCCCTTGTCCTAATTTACCCATTTTCATCAATTTCTAAATGACTTCCTTGATTTGCAAGTGCATCACATAATTCATTATAAACGTTTCCTGCATGACCTTTAACATGTTCAAAGTTAATTTTTAATTTCTTACTTATCTGGTCCATTAAAATCCAAAGATCATGATTCTTATTCTTTTTCCATCCTTTAGTCATTGTCCCTATCAAGTACATAGAATCAGAATAGATTGTAATTTCAGAATAGGATTGTTGAATTGCCCAGCTACAGGCCTCAATACAACTTTGTATCTCCATTCTATTATTAGTTGTATTATTTTTGAAATAAAATTTAGAATAAATCTTAATCCCATTTTCTAAAACAACAAATGCCCATCCTCCCTTATCACGTAAGGAAGAATAGGCACCATCGCAGTATATAGAAATATCTTTACTCATTTTTAAATTTACAAAACTCAATAATATCATTAGATTCCCAACCAAATGGAAATACTATATCACGATGTCCTAAATTATTTTTTAAAACTTTTATTCTTTTTTTACCAACAAATAAGACAACTTCTGCTTCTTTAATAAGAGATGTACAATTATAACGAATATGATTTAGTTCTACATCACAATCAGGAGTATTTTTATAGCCCATTCTTAAATCATGATTGGTTAATACTAATAAGTTCATCATTTGATCTTTTATAAGTTTCACGTTTATTCATTTCTTCTAAAATCTCATCAAGAGAAAATGGACCTCCACAATCAATGCCAACATCCTTTCTTCTATATTTCAGATTAGTTTCACAGTTATTTAATTTACCGTGCAAATGACCATGTAACATAATAGATCCTTTTTCCGCATCTCTCCAATGATCTATTGGATGATGAAATAGAATTATTAGTTGTTTATCAACAACTAATTCTAATAAAGATTGAACAGATGTAAATATCTCTTGAGCATTTAAATTAAAATTGTCAAAGAAAGAATCTTCACCTGGAAAACAATCATCAAATTTACAATTAGGAAGTTGTCTATCATTTCTAATATGATCGTCATGATTTCCTAAAATTTCATAAACTGTTCTACAAATAATTCTGTTCCTAAAATTCCAAATATTTTCAATACCTCCAAAAGACCAATCACCTAAACAATAAAGTTCATCATCTTGTTTAACAACAGAATTAATTCTATTAACAATCCAATCATTCATTGTTTCAAGTGACTTAAATTTCCTACATCTATCCTGGTCTTGCCATACTGATGTAGCAGAACACAAATTTACATGCCCGTAATGTGGATCACTCACAAACCATTTCATTAGACATTAATTTATTATAACATTTTTTAATCACTTGTGCATCCCATAAAGCATTATGTTTTAATATTTCTGAATTCATATCAGCATATTCTTCTCTATTTATATCAGGATCAATACCTTTAATTTTAAATAAAGTACAAATATCAAATGGAATGTAGTAAATATTTTTAGGAATATTAAAAGCATGCCCAAATAATCCACAAAATAATACCCAATCATATGCTAAACAATCACTCCAAATTTCTACTTTATCAAACTGAGAAAACCATTTTTCTAATTGCTCTTTAATAGATAGAGAATTAGCCTTCATTCTAAATACAGCGGGATCATTTGATATAATAATTCCAGATTTTGGATAATCATTAAAAACTAATTTTTTAATAATATTTTCAAAAATCCAATCATCACATTTTACAAAATTATAATCAGTAAACTCTGCATAGAATGTTTTTCCACACTCAGATACCAAACCTATAGAAATAAGATCAGCATCTTGTTTTAACCCTGTAAATTCTGTATCAAAAAATATTTTAGTCATCATTTTTAATATAAGCTTTAACTTTGTTAATATTATAAGACTCATTTAAACTTCCACAAAAGATATAATTCTTTAAATTAAAATCATATCCATTGTAATAACCAAGTAAAGAATCCCAGATAACATAGTCATAAACTAAGCCAGTAGATTCTTGCATTTGATCTCTAATTTCTTTAACATCCTGTAAAGTTACAGAATGTTTTTTACATTTAACTATAAGAATTCCATCCTTTATTCCTATATTAAATATTCCGTATTCCATTTAACACCTTTTTTGCTAATAAAGTAATAGGTAAATTCATTACCGATAAATATCTATTAAACTCATTAGTAATTAATTTATACTTCTGAATCTGGATTTTTAACTCAGTTTTTGACTCAGAAAAAGGATATTTTTTCCCATTTCTAAAATCATTTGCACCACTAAAAGCATGATCTATAAAACTATAATACCCACCAATTTTAAACTTATCTTCTTTCTCTTCTTTATCTTCTAAATCTTTCAACTCAGGAGATTCTTGGGATTCTTTTAATTCTTTTTTAGATTTTAATAAATGAAGAACAAAACAATATCCATTATGTGTAATTTTAAAATCTTTCTCAATTATCTCCATCATTTTCCTCCTTTACAGTTGCTTTCTGAATAGAAGTAATTTTCATATTTGATGCAAATTTCTTAACCTCTTCAGCATATCTTTGAACATATTCTGAAACAGTAAAAACTTCTTCTAATTGTGAGAGACGATGAATAACCATAGTCTTCATACAATGTTCAAAAGTCATTCCATATCCAACTAATTTCATTTCATATCTTTCATTTTCCTTCCCCTCATTTACTGGAGACAATATGCTTAAATCAAAAAATGGAGCAGATTTTACCTGCTCCATTTCAAAATCATGATCCTTAATCAGTATCATCATTAAAGTATAATTGAGATCTTTCATCCATTTTTGCAAACAGTTTATCTAAAGATCTCGGTATTTTTGCATAAAACTTATTACGAACTTCATGGTTCATATTTTCTGCAAGAAAAGCACGACTTAATGCTAAGTCAATTGCTTTTTCTTTTGAAAATACATCATCATTATTACATAATGACCAACCAATAACACCTGGAGCAATTGCAATAACAACTCCAATTGGTTTACCTTTAATCACTATGGAATTTCTTTCATAAACATCATCTTCAATTTGTATCAAAACAGGAACATGTTTTTCTTTTTCCCGATAATACTCCACAAGGACTTTTGATCCCACATCTTCTAATTTTAACAATTCTTTCATTTTATTATTGTATTAAAGTAAAAACTTCTTTCCATTTTTCTTTATTTTGAAAATTAAATAACATTTCTATTATATTTTCCGGAATAAGAAACTGACTATCTTCATATCCAACGGAGGCATCCCATCGCAGTCCAGTTTCAATATTAATAAGACATAATTCAAATCTATTGGGTTTACATAAAATATAAACTTCTTCTTTTACATCCTTATCAATAATTTTAAATTTATTACCTATTTTATAAGTCATAACTTAAAAATTTTACCACATCTTTGACATTTATATTCATTAAAATGATCAGGAATTCCTTTTATATCATCCATTGATTTATGAATATCAAAAAACTGTTTACTCCACCAACACCGAAGTTGATTGATCCACTGTATCATTTAAATTATTAATTAATTTTGAAACTTGAGTTTCGTATTTATTCTTAAATTGTAACTCTCTAGATTTAAGAACTCTATTAACATGACGTAGTATTTCCTGTTTTACAGAAATTGAGATAGGTACATCAATTGGAACTTTACCGACAGCAATTAATCTGTTATCTTCTAGAGTAAATTCTATATCATCTATAAGATTACGAAATAAACATTTGTCGGCATGTTTATCAAACATTATTGAAGAACTTACATTTAGATTAGTTTTTACAAATCTAACTGTATCCTTAACATGTTGTGTGCGAGAATTTAATTCTCTTTTCTTATTACTAAAAACTAATACCTTGTATTTAGTTATTAGTTTATTTGGTTTAATTTTCACGGATCTTCTTACCATTAAAGTAAACAACCTTGATCTCTTCTTTCATATGTGAAAAGAACAGATCTAAATAACTACCAATTTCATCCTGATATATAGTATCAGAATAAGTAGTTTTGAAATCTGGTTGCTGTTTCAAATTTTTCAAGTGAACAGTAATCCGATGAGGAGTAATCCTTCTAAAAGTAGGAGGAGCTGAGGGCCTTAAACCCTTAATCTTTTTCATCCTTCCTAAGGCAATTCTTTCTGGGCCAGTCTGTCTATGCCATTCCGGATCCTGGATAAATAATGGAGGACGTAATCCTTCACTAACCATTTGGGAATCATTTGCTGTATCCACTGGGGGATAACGTTTTTCCTTTGCTTTGTCTTTCGATGTAACTTTTTCTGCGCTCATTTTGTAAGTGACTTTAAGATTAATAATAATTATTGCTTTACTGTGCAATTAACAGTGTAATAAGGTTGATCCCACCAAGGGTAAACAGGTTGTTGTGGAATAACTGGTTGGGGAAACTGAGGAAAAGTAGGATATATTGGATAAAGAGGAGCAATATTAAAATCAGTTTTTCCTTTTATTATCCACTCTTCTGATAGATCTAATCCTCCCAATTCTTCAAACAAATCCTTTAAAAGTGTTGGTTCTAAAAGAGTTATCTCTTTTTTTGTTTTGTCTATTTCATATCTCATAAGTATTTAATTTACAATTTGTTAAAAATAAAATAAGGACACCTTTCGATGTCCTTATAAATTAAGTAACTAAATAACCCCAAGGTCTTTTCTCTGGCCGCATCGTGGATCATCATTTTTAATCTTCAAAAGACTTTATTAAAAATTACTTATCATTTAGAATTTTAGTTTACTTATATTTTACTAGGCAGCCTTATCCTAGTACGTCACCTAAAGTTTTTTTCCTTTTAGAAAGGAACTGGTGGTGCTTATACCTTTAACCCGAAAGGCTTTTGCTATAACTACGTTACATTCTTTAGAAGAGGCTTTACGTAGTATCACGTCGGGATGGCAGGATTCGAACCTGCGAGTTCTCTTGCTCCCAAAGCAAGCGGGGTACCGGACTCCCCAACATCTCGATTTATATCTATTAATATAATTTAGTTCTTCCTTTACTCCAAGGATAATAAGTTGCTTTATACTTCTCTGAACTTTTCTTACTAGCTACTCTGCTAACTTTTTTATAAACTTCGTCATTATAAAACTTATAACATTCACTGTCAACTAACCAAAGAAGGTATCCTGGGTCTATTTCTATAATAGTATCTATTCTTTTGTTTCTATATTTACCAAATCCAAGAACATGGTGTAAACCAAGTAATGTTGGATTATTTTTATCAGAGTTCGAATTTATAAATGTTAATTCTCCCATTATTTATTATATTTATTATATTTATCAAATAATCTTTGTATTGCCATTAGTAATAATACAATTGGTAAATAAGTCTTCCAATTATCATTATGTGTCCACCATAAACTACTAGAAATTAAACCAATACCTAAAGGTATTAATGATTCTAAAAGTTTTTCAATTTTTTGTTTCATATTTTTAATTTAGTACCCCCAGAGGGATTCCAACCCCCAGTCAATTCATTAGAAGTGAGTTATGTTATGCAGTTACACCATGAGAGCATTTTATTATCTTTTTGCAGTCCCAAAGGGATTCGAACCCTCCTGATTGAATAGCGTGACAAGCTATCGCCCACCCTAGCAGGCCCTGAGACTATATTAAACTTACCAGTGTATACGCTGATAAGTTTTTAATTAATATTATTGTTTTATTAGACGATGGCGGAATAAGTTACTCACAATTATCCTCTGTTGCTAAACAGAGTCGCAGGATATCCGTAATCCATCTACTGCAATGTCTTCACCCATCAGTTGCATACATATAGGTATAATATTAATGTTTTAAAGAACTTTCTTGAAAATTAATACATAAGTTTTACTAAACATTGAGGAATCAGTTACTACATTATTAACTAATTCCCAGCCAAGTTTTCCATTTATATTTAATATTTCAATTAATTGATAAATAGACATGTCTTCAATAATAACTTTATATCCCCATTTCATTATAATGTTTTTAAAATTGCTGAAACTCTTTTTCCATCAAAATCAGAACCTAAAAAAGTCTTTGCAGCCTTCATTGCATTAGGTATATCAGTTTTAGAAATACATTGTTCAGATAACATAATTGTTAAGTTCATCTTCATCTCAACATCTGACATTTCGGCTGGAAGATAAACCTCTATTAAAGGAATTTCTTCTTCTGTATGACAAGCTCTAGAATCTTCAATCTGTTTCTTGATAATTTTAATAACTTGTTCATCAGTAACATCTCTTCCAATTTTATTCATATCAGAGTAAATAACTCTTAAAATATCTTTTTTAGCATCATTTCTATTTAAAATAGAATTATGCAAATCCTTTTCAATTCTGTTTTGTAATTGTCCCATTAATTTTTTTATATAATTGCTCTAATTCTTCTAATTCAATATTTTCTTTATAAACATAATCAAACCAATCTGATTCATAAAGCTCCAATTCAGTGATACATTCTCTCAAATATTGAATATGCCAACTTATTCTTTCCCTGGTCTTAAAATAGTTTAATAAAATCTTATATTGATTATCCCATTGTCCAGTTAATAATATTAAACTTGCTTTAAAATCTGACTGTTTCTGTTTCTCTTTTTCAACTGCATCTTTTGAAGCTTTTAAAAGAAAATTATTATTACTTAATTTTAAAGAAGTATCAGATAATTGTTTTTCTATTCTTAAAATTTCTTTTATAATACTTTTCATTTTTTTAAATTTGTAGCGAGGGAACGAATCGAACGCCCGACAATCGCTCTACCACTGAGCTACCTCGCAATCTTAAATATCCATTGCACAATTGTGTGTGCAATCAGAACAGCATCTACAATTTTTTTCATAATTGCCATTCATATCCTCATCATAAGGACAAGAGTGCCAATCTGTTTTGTGGTTAATACCACATTTGCACATCCCATTATTCCTTAATTGTCTCTTAGCCTTCCGAACTGTTTTTCTCATAATTCGCTCAGCTTTATATTTTTTTTCAAATTCTTTATCCTTTGCCATAATTAATTATAATCTCTGTCTTCTCCTCCCAAAGATTCACAATAATCAAGGAGTTTTTCTCCATTTATTATACTTCTCTCTGAAATCCATTTCATTATTAACAATCTTCTACATTCTAATCCTTCTAATGGAAAATCAAACCATATACCATAAGAACTATCATCTACTGAATGTATCATAACTTTCATAGAAAAAGGATTTTCTTTTTTATAAGAATTAATAATAAAGATAGAAACTGGATTAAACCTTCTTCCATATAAATGAAACATAGATTCTTTATCAACTTCTTTTAAGGTACAATAATTATTAGGAGAATATTTTTTTCCTTTATATAAACAATCTTCTTCTTGAAACCAAACATTTAACCATTTTCCTCTATCTTGTTTAGATAAATAATAAACAAAATAATGCCAGTCAGGAAATTTTCTAATTTTACAAATATTTATCATTTATTTAAAATTTAGGGTAAAAGACGGGACTCGAACCCGCATTAGCTTTCGCATTACAGAACCACAATCTGTTCGGAGACCATTACCGGCTACAATTACCATTTAAAAACAAGTACTTTGCTTGTAGCCTTGACAGATTAGTTTCTGTTCTAATTTATGTCGTGTACACGAGATCTGTCTTATAGAACTTACTTGTTTAGAGTCAGGGGTGGGATTCGAACCCACGGTGGAGTAAAACTCACTAGGTTAACAGCCTAGACCTTTCGACCAACTAAGGCAACCGAGACGTGGTGGCACCATTATTTTTGAATAGAATTCAGATGCCTTAAAACTATTTATATTCATACCTAATCGTTTAACCGGCCGAAGAGGTGAAGAGTTCAAATTTGACTCAACCATGCGGTATCCATGTGATGAATATTTATTTCAATTTACCATCCCACATATAAGTGTGATGGTTTTCATTTGCTTTATCAATATCCCAAGTATTATCTTGTAAACAACGTTTGGCACTTAATAATCCCATACCTGTTTTTCTTTTTAATTCCATACATAAGTCAAATGCATTCGTAGGAACTTCTTCTTTCCAAGATGAAGGTACCATAGGCCCATCATCTTCAATTGAATCTTCTAACCAATGACTAAATGGTCCTATTTCTTCTCCTTCAGTGCCCTCTGACCAAGAGCTTCCAAACATTGCCATATTAAAAACTCTTCCAATGCCAAGAATGATATCCACATTTAGGACAATATAGAGAACGTTTTTCTCCTTGTTTACTAGCACCTGAATATATATCTCTTTCGGTTGATTCTACAATTTCTACTTCAAATTCATGTTTACAAAATACCTGTCTGAAATAATTAAATAATGTTCTCATAATTTTTTTTATTTTTAGTGAAGATAGCAGGATTCTAACCTGCAACTTCTAAATTCGTAATTTAGAACTCTATACAATTGAGCTATATCTCCTAATTATGACACCAACAATTACAAGTCTCTGGATGACATCTGTTTCCTAAACATCTTTCACAAGTATATTCACTGCCCATAGCATCTTTTAACCTTTGGATATCAAGTCTCATTGTTTTAAAATTTATTTTCATAATTTAATTTTTCTTTTCTTTCGTTTAATTATTTCCTTTGTAAAAATAAGTCGCATAGTTTGGAGCTTTTCAATCTGAACTGTATAATTATAAATTCTTTCTATAAGTTCTTGACTCGTTAATTCTTTAGCAATTTTTTTAGTCTTCATGATTTCTTTTTATTTTGTTCAAACCATTCTTCAAATGTTTCTGTATGATTTACTTCTACATTTCCACATTGATCTGTACTTGCAGATGCTTGTTTTTGTGCTGTATTAAAAGCATCTCTTAAATCTTCTTCAGTATACATTCCTTGTTGTTCTAATTTATGTATATGAAATTCAACTCCACACTTAGCACATTTACCAATTGTATCAATATCATCAGAGAAGATAATATTCTTAAGTTTTTTTTCTTGTTGCCAATATTCTTTAGCTTCAGGAGATTTAGCGCCATTAATAAAAGCATCTTTTACACACTTAGGCATTATTTGCTCACTATAATAGTCTTTTATATACTTTTTAGCAGCTTCTTCAACTTTCTTTTCTAATTCTTCCATAATAATTTTCATTTAAACAATAATCCAACATTAATTGACATCTGCCAAAAAGAATATAGAAATAGAAATTAAGTTCTTTCTTCATCCCCAACCTGTTCCATCATCATATGAGTCAGTATTGATCAATATAATAAATTTATTAAATAATTTAATAATCCATTTTTTCATAATAATTTTTCCATTAATATAAATCAAATATTAATTATATCTATTGTGCATAATCTAAACAAACCATTCTATTATTATAATATCCAAAGTTTTCAGATTTTTGTTCTCCATTTCTAATATTATCAAAATATTTAAGTTCTTCATCTGTTAAATCTCTATCAATAGGATTACACCAATATTGAATTTGAATTAAACCAAACCATGAACAAAATAGAGAAGGTGCCATCTTATCTTTATATTCAGCTATTTTATTAGTACATTTATACCAGTTTCTTTCTGAACAATTTGCCCAACATCCAAGTAGAAAATGTTCGTGATTAAATGAATGATTAGGAATTTTTATTGCAAATTTTCCTATTTTAAAAACTATTCGTGATACTCCTTTTTTCATTAAATAAGTTTTAATGCTTCTTCAATAGCCTTTATTAAAGCTTCATAATAAGTAGGATAGAACATTTTAATGAATATGGAATTACATTCTAAATCAGAATCTTCAACCCCATTATCAATATAGACGCACCAACCATCGAAGGTTCTTGGCTTATCTCCTACATAGCAATACATTCTTGATATATGAATATGTATATTATGTTCCTCTCTAAACCAATCTGTTACTTGTTGATAAAGAGGAGCAATAATATCTTCACTTTTTATATCATCTTCAAAATCTTCAGTAGTATAAATTTGAAGATCATTTGGTTGACCAATCATAAGTAATTTATGTCTCACATATACAGCAAAACAAGGTTCATTAAATCCTTTCTCTTTTAGCTTTAAAGCTAATTCATATGGTACAAATAAATTTTTCATTCTATTTGATTTATTGTGTTAAGAATAGAATCTCTGTCAATATTATGATCTATTACAACTCCCATACATACTTCAGTTTTTATTGAGGCATTTTCAGTAGCTAATTGAAGAATATCTGATGCAAATTCAAGCATCATTTCTTTAGCATAAGAAGGCAAATGTCCATTAGGAAACTTCTTTGTCCAATAATCTTCTAATTTTATTTCATCCATTATTTCTTTTTATATAATTCTGGGTATTTTGCTTTGTCCTGCGTAATCCATGCTTCATATTCTGGATTATCACTGCACTCTTTAACTTTTCCTATTATATAGAGTAATCCACATAATAGAACTATTGCAATCATTACTTTTTCCATGTGATTTATTATTAGTTTGTGGAGAAGAAGGGACTCAAACCCTTGACATTCACATTGCAAGTGTGATACTCTAATCAACTGAGCTACGACCCCATTTTAAAACTAATTTACAATATCTTAGATAATTATGATTATCTTTATTATTTTTATCCTTGCACTCAGGAAGGTGTTTCACCTACATAATAATTCAGATTTATACTATTTGTAAATTAGTTAATTTTTTATTCTTTATTAATAATTGTTACATCAATAATTTCTTCAGAGTTCCCAACCATTGATCCATCTCTAAAAGCATGGCTATATCCTTCTAATGTTAAATGATGTCTTTGGAACCAGTCCTTAATAAGTTCATCTGGAGTCATTGAAGTGTATCCTTTTGGTATAACAAAAGAAACTTTAACTATTACATCTAATCCAAAAGATACATCATCTGAATAACAATTTTTTGAATTTTTTGAAGTCTTTCCATTTTATTAATTATTTTAAAAATTAGTGGGCCCTCACAGACTTGAACTGTGGCTCTCATCCTTATGAGGGATTTGCTTTAACCAAACTAAGCTAAGGACCCTTAAAACTATATTTCTATAATTGATTCAGTGATAATCTTTTTTTGAATAATATAACCTAAAGATTTTAATAGTTTTATAGCTCTATCTTCATCTGCAGTTCTTTCTCCTTGTATAATCTTTTCTTCATATACAGATGGATTTATATTTTTAGACTTATGCTGATAAACTTGAATTGCTTCTTCAAATAAATCTTTTATGACAGAATAATTAATTCTTTCAACTACAAATCTGGAAAGTTTAGTTACACCATCCATTTTTATGACTCCCGCTTTTTTCAAAATTGGTGGTATGACTAAAGCATAAGGACATCCAACAGCTTTTAATGAATCCTGCAATTCAGGAACTTGAAATTCATCTCCATATAAAGTAGAAATAACTTCATTAATTTTACTTTCAACAGTTTCAAATTTTTGATAACTCATAACATAATTTTTTAATAAATAATTGCACATAAGGTAAGATTCAAACTCACGGTTTTACGGTTTTGGAGACCGTCCTCTTGGATCACTCGAGCACTTATGCATTAAATAAATCCCACGCATAGTACCCGAAGGTTCTAACTTGGACAATTGCCAGCTATACACGTCCTGCCATCATGAGATTTAATATTTATAATCACGTATCTTTTCTGCATCTTCTTGACTTAATCCATATCCAATACATTCCATTGGGTCAAGATCAAGTGGTGTTAAATAACTTGGTAATTTTTCTGGTAAATTTTCACAATTCCAAAACCACCAACATTCTCCCATTGTTTGAGGTGTTCGATGTTGATAAGTGATACCAAGTTCTTTCATTACTACTATTGCATGTCGAAGTTCATTAACTCCAGAACATGCTTCCATTAAATCATAAATTAAATGTTTACTCATTTTAAATTTTATTAATATTTGGGAGATAAAGAGGAGTTGAACCTCAAACAACTAGTAAAACCCTATCAGGGCGTGCCACCAGGCTATCTCCATGTATATCCTCATTATAGTTTTACTAAGGCCTATAATAGGATATGTGGATAATTTTTTTCCAGTACGTGCTGGTGAATATTATCAAAACGTTCACGAAGCCTCAACTAGGTTGCTTATTAGAATCTATTATTTTATACGTGCCCGAGGTAGGGCAACACGAGTGTAGGAAAGATGGGACTTGAACCCATATGTAACCAAATTATCCTTTCTACTGCTTATCAGGCAGAGGGAATACATTCCTATTAATTTAAACTATTAATAACTCTCCCGTACATAATCCCCATTAAAGTCTTATGTTCTGTACTTTCTTCTTTCATATTAGATTTCTAATCCTTATATGTTATAGATTTCCTCCGAGTTAAACTTCTGTTAATTGTCGACATCAGTGTTTACTTACGGTAGGGACATTTTCGCAATGGCACTCGAATCCATTTTAAGTTATTAATAGTTTTCAATCTTCATCGTTATCTTCATAAACTGATTCTGCGACGTTAAGTTTTTGATTAATCATATTCATTTCACCTTGATCAAATAAAATATTTAAAGATTTATCAATTTCTTCATACAATAATTTTCTTGCATCTTCTTTTGAAATCTCAGATACTTCACCGCAAATATTACCACCAAAACAAGAATATTCATGTAATTGAAAATCTTTATTTATATCTGCTATACTTAAAGCAAAACCATAAATCTCTATATGTGAGATTTCATTATTTTCCCTATTTGGTAAATATTGGCCTAT